>Ga0181520_10003725_pt1 | contig 26444 bp, 27 predicted proteins | sample PEATcosm2014_Bin_29_FD_132451 | JGI IMG/M metagenome (GOLD analysis project Ga0181520, IMG submission 132451) | Peatland microbial communities from MTU Mesocosm Facility, Houghton, MI, USA - PEATcosm2014_Bin02_30_metaG | ecosystem: Environmental > Terrestrial > Soil > Wetlands > Peat | place...
ACCGAACGGTACTGGTCGTTGACCACGCTGTCCGCATGATTGCTGTAGGCTGCGGCGATCAGGCGGCTGGCTGGGTTCAAGTCCTCGTCGCGCCAGGGGCGCAGCTCCAGGGCGGCAGGAAGCGTGATGCGAGGCGAGGCATAAAAGCCGCGCAGCAAACGCACCATGAAGAGCCGCCGGTGAATCTGAAAGCCCGCATCAAGAAAGATGCCGGAGTGCGAGCCTGCCGGATGCAACAGCAGTTGCGACTCGATGCGATCCACTTGCGGCGAGTTCATCAGCAACTCCAGCAGATGGCGGAGCAGCGTCTCTTCAATCTCCGAGGCAGATCCGCCATCCGCGCCCTCACAGGACAGCGCGAAGACATCGCCGATGATAGCCTTGCTCTCCTCGTAGACGCAAAAGACGTAGCCGATAATTTGGCCCGCCTCCAGAGCCGCGTAGCCTGGGAGCGTGTGGCTGTCAAGGTACTGCATCAGCAGCTTCGATGAGATGTTGTAATCCCAATGCAGGCGCTGCTTCCATAGCTCGCCCTCCGCATCCAGCACGGAGCGGAACGCCGGCGCGGCAAAGTGCCGCAGGTCGAGGATTTCGATGGACGCGCCGCTTGCCATGCCTCTCCTGAAGGACATCTAACAGCTAACAGCATACAGTTATCGGCTGCCAACCATGTAGACCACGAGGCCCCGCTCCGGCCAACTGAAGAGTTGCTCATAGTGCCGTCCCTCCAGGTACTCGGCCAGCACGGCGGTCGTGCCCAGATCTTCATCGCCGCGGCCGGTTACCTGCGCCACCAGCAAGTGCTCTTCGTCCGGCACTCCAGTCTCCGCATAGTTCACTACCTCGCGATTTCGGTAGAACGAGAGTCCATACTCGATGTCACGAGGAAATGCGTGCAGCTTTTCCGGATTCACTTTGTCGCGGATGATGCAGCAGACCGCAACCGTCTTTTCGCCGGGAGCGACGGCGGCCAGTTGCTCGGCCAGCGGGCGCGCCGAGTAGGAGCGGTCCAGCAGATGAATCACGCGCTTGGTCTGACTGATGGCGGGCAACCCCAGGAACGGACCCACGCCAAAGAGAAAGAGGAGCAGCACCACCAGCACACCGGAGGTGACCAGCCGCAACCGCGCCACTCCGTAGCCTTTTACCACAATCAGAATCAGCAGCGCCGCGCCGGTGGCCGAGATCAGCGCCGCTGCAAGCTCATCCGCGGGCGGCATCTGCCGGCCATGCGCGACAAACCACGGCAGCAGCAGCGCCGCCATCGTCATTACGCCGCAGACCGCCGCATGGCCCAGCAGCACCCAGCGATTCAATCCCTTTTCCCGCCGCCGGAAGAGATAATCCCCAGTCAGAATTGTGATCGGCGGAATCGCGGGAAGAATGTAACCGGGCAGCTTCGATTGGGAGAGCGAGAAAAAGAGAATGGGAATCAGCGCCCACAGCACCAGAAACTCCGGGAAGGCGTCGCCGGGGCGGCCCGCGCAGGGAGAGCCGCGCCTTGTGTTGCGCGCCCGCCACTCGCAGACCGAATCCTGAAGGCCGTCGATCAGCGCGCGCACCGCGATCACCGTCCACGGCATCACGGCCAGCACTGCCACCACCAGGTAGTAATAGAAAGGCTGTTGATGCTGGTAGCGATCGGTGGCAAAGCGCTGCAAGTTGTGCTCCAGGAAAAACTCGCGGAAAAATGTGGGATTCTGATGCTGTACGGCGATGAACCAGGGCAGCACAATCGCCAAGTAGAGCAGCGCCCCCGGCCACCAGAACGACCGCCGCAGCACCGACCACTCCCGCCGCAGATACGCAAAGGAAGCCACAATCGCAATCGCCAGAAACGGCGCCACCGGCCCCTTGGCCAGGGTCGCTACGCCGGTAAAAAAATAAATATCGAAGAGCCAGAACTTCGAGCCGGTCTCATACCACGCGTACCAGCCCAGCAGTCCGATGGCCAGCGGCGCAGCCATCTGCATATCGGTCGAAGCGCCGCGCGCAAAGCCCATGATCCCGGCGCAGGCTACGGTGATCAGCGCCGCGTCCAGATGACCGCCCGGACGGAAGCGCCGCATATGCAGATAGATCAGCGCCACCATGATGAATGCGAAGGTCGCTGAGGGCAGCCGCGCCGTCCAGTCATGCACGCCGAAGTCCTGAAAGACGAACATCGCCCGCCAATAATAAAGCGCTGGTTTTTCCAGCCACGGCTTGCCGTAAAGATAGGGAGTCACGCAGGCGCTCAACTTGCTCTTGAGCGTCGTCGCAGCGTCAAAGCGCTCCAGCATCTCATGCGCAATCTGCGCATAACGCGGTTCATCGGCCCCCACCAGCCCGATGCCCGTGCCGCCCGTGAGCGGAGTCTGTCCATAGAGAAGAAAAAATAACGTGAATGCGAGAAAAGCGGCTGCCTCGCATACCGTCGCCCAGTGGGGCAGCCGAATATGCATAAGTAGAGGTCTATCCGGAGCGGATGGTTCTTGAATGATTTCCACTTCCAGCATTTCTCCAACAGAGCCTTTGCCCGCATTATGCGGACAGTCGTTTCCTGCTCCGGTCAGGGCGTTTTGGGGAGATGACCGGCCTCGGTCCGGCTCCGCGCTAGATAAATAGCGCGGAGATAGCAGTCTTGCTTAACTGGCTAAAGGCTATCAGATCAGGCTGGCGGACGGAACCCTTAACCCGCCTCTTCGGCTAGTCCGGCTACACCGTGGCGCAAGTGAATGAGCACTTCCTCCAGCGCGCGCTCCAGCGGTCCCTTCAGCGTGCAGCCGGATGCACTCATATGCCCGCCTCCGCCCAACTGCTCGGCAATCGCCGCCACGTTCACGCGTCCCTTGCTGCGCAGGCTCAATTGGATGCGCTCCTCCGGCAGTTCATAAAGAAATACCGCTGCTTCCACCCCGCTCACGCAGAGGGCGAAGTTCACAATTCCCTCGCACTCTTCCTCGGTGGCGCGAGCCTGAGCCATCTCCTGCCGGGTCACCCAAAGCCATGCCAGCCGCCCCTCATGCTTCAGCTTTCCCAACGCCGCGCCCAGCAGCAGTATCTTTGAGGCGGGCGTGGAAAAATACAGCTTCTGCGCAATCCCCAGCGGGTCGGCTCCGGCCTCCACCAGCTCTCGCGCCAATGCAAAGGTGGAAGCCTGCGTCCCGCCCATGCAGAAGCCTCCGGTATCGGTCACTAATGTCGTATAAAGGCAGGTCGCCATCGCCGGCGTTACCCGCGCCCCGGCGGCCTTTACCAGCCGGTACACCAACTCGCCCACGCTCGCCGCATTGCGATCAATCCAGTTCAGGTTGCCGTACGCGCGCCCGCTGGCGTGGTGATCGATATTGATCAGGTAATACTGCTCCAGCCCCAATATCCTGCTGCGTTCCAAGCCATCGCACTCCAGCAGAATTGCGGCGTCATAGCTGCCCTCTACGTTTCCGGCTGTGCGAATCGCCTCCGCTCCCGGCAGCTCCCGATGCACTTTAGGAATCGCATCTGCCGTCACCAGGTCGGCGCGCTTGCCCATCTCTTCCAGGAGCATCTTCACGGCCAGCATCGAGCCAATCGCGTCACCGTCCGGCCGCGCGTGCGAGCAGACCAGGAACCTTTCGCCCCGCCGTAGAACCTCCAGAATTTCCGCAGCCCCGCCAATCCGGCCTTGCGCGATATGCACCGCCTCCGGCTTCACGCCATGAAACTCCGACTGCGCGGCGTGCGGCGCCACGCTCTTGGGATGAAATGCCAGATTGCGATTTGAGTGATCCATCGGTGGCTGCTAAGCCTCTGCTCTTGCTTCTGCCGCTGTGTTCGCAGCCGCCTTCTGCCGCCTTCGCTGCCGATCCATCAGCTCGTCGATGCGCGCCTGAAATCTCCCCGAACGATCGGCCAGAAAACTCAGCTCGGGCACGTGCCGTACGCCCATCCGCTCCTTCAACTCATAGCGAATGTATCCTTTGGCCGCCTCCAGCTCGGCAATCGTCTCCTCTTCCGCTTTGGCAATCTCCGCGACGGCACTATCCACAGCCACATAAACCCGCGCCGACTTTCCACCCGGATTCAGCGCCACCTCGCTGACATAGCAGAGGTTAATGCGGGGGTCCACCAGTTCGCCCTCAATCAGAACGCCAATCTCCTCGCGCAGCGTCTCCGCTACCCTGTCCTGATGATGCTTCCGCGCCCAATGCTCCGGCATCTTCCCCTCCTCGTCCGATCAAAGAATTCAGCATATCAGAGATGCAGCAAGCAACAGGGGAAACTACGTTACAGCAGATTCCCAAATCTTCTCTATTCCCTAGTCTATAGCCCCTGATCTTCCACCGGCTCCAGCGTCAATCTTGCCGTCAGCACCACCAGAGCGGCCCACAACGTATCCGCTGCCAACAGATGCGCCACCTGCACCCACAACGGAGCCAGCAATATCACGTCCAGCAGGCCAAGCGCATAAACAGCAGCCAGCAGCGACAGCACAAGCGCGAAGAGGCCGCGATTGTCCCAGTGCGAATTTCGTCGCGCCGCGCGCGCCAGCAGCCAGATCAGAAAAAAGCTGGCCGCAAAGGCGATGCCCGGATGCGTCCAGCGCCAGCGCACTAGCCAGCCGCTCGCCGAGGAAAAATCCTGAGCCAGCGCCAGACCCAGCGACGAGGCCGGAAAAAGCGTATCGCCCAGCGCGGCCAGCGAGCCGGTGACGCCGACAATCATTACTACGATCACCGTGGCGATGGCACCGATTGGCGCTCTCAGTCGAACGCTGCCGCGCAGATAGCCGCGGGTGCGGCTGAGCAGGTGCGCGGTCAGCGTCAGCGCAGCCACTAACAGTAGCGTGTTGGCCAGATGCAGCGCCAAAAAAGCCGGACGCAGCGGCGACTGGCTCTGCGCCGTGTAGCCGAGCTTGACCAGCAGCGCGCCCAGCACCGCCTCAATCACCGTGAATGCTACAGAAGCCACAGCCGCCCAGCGCGCCAGATGGCCGCGCACCGTGCTGGCAAAGGTCCACACCAGCAGCCCAACGACAGCAAAGAACGAAAGCCCGCTGGTGATGCGATGCGTAAATTCGATCATCGTATTGACGCTGGCCGAGTGTTGAATCACGGTGCCGTTGCAGAGCGGCCAATGGTTACCGCAGCCTGCTCCAGAGCCGGTGGCGCGCACCAGAGTTCCCCACAAAATCACGGCGATGAAGTAAGCCAGTACACCCCATGCAAAGCGGCGCAGAGCGGGCGAAGGCAGACGTTGTGCGGCGACGGCGACGGCGGTATCGGACATAAGGCAAGGCTCCAGCTAGAACATACCAGTGTAGATCAGTCAATGGGCTGAATCGCTGCGAACTCCGATTGCTTCATACAAAAAATCCGCGACGGAAGCGCCCCCGATGTGTTTTACTGTTGGCGAACGCTATGGCAGACTTTGAATCGCAATTAACTCGCTGGCAATCGGCCGGCATCCTGGATGCGGAGACAGCCCGCCGCATTCGCGCCCATGAAGCGCAGCAGAAAAAGCCCGCAGGTTTGCGCTGGCAGGTCATCGTTTTGCTCATCCTCGGCGCAATCTTGCTGGCCTGTGGAGTGGCGCTCTTCGTCTCGGCGCATTGGGACCGTATCAGCCCTGTCGCGCGGCTGGCGGTAGTGCTGGCGATGGTCTCCGTCTTCCATCTCGGCGGCGGCTTTGCGCGCTCGCGCTTCCGCGGCCTCTCGACCGCTCTGCACGCTGTCGGAACTCTCTCCACCGGTGCGGCCATTGCGCTTGTCGGCCAGATCTTCAATATTCAGGAGCACTGGCCGGCGGCAATTCTGATGTGGGCCATCGCTGCGGCGGCGGGCTGGGTGCTGCTTCGCGACGAGGCGCAGCAGACGCTCACGCTGCTGCTCTTTCCGGCGTGGATATTGTCGGAACTGATCTATGCAGACAGTCACATCTTCAACGATGGTTATGCTGGACGATTTTTAGTAGTCTGGGCGGTTCTTTACCTGACATTTTTCCTTGGTTCACAACGCAAGATTGTTCAAGGCGTTCTATTCGCAATCGCAGCGATTGCGATCTATATTGGAGTTTTTGCTCTCCTCGCTGGATGGTTTTCGTGGTTTACCAACCAGATTCCACCTTTTGGAATACGGGTATGGGCTTGGATTGACTTTGCTGTTCTGCCGCTTCTACTCGCTGTCTTCAAACTTCGCAAGAGCTTAGTTCCCGTGCTGGCCGCGATTGTTTTTTCGACTATGTTGCCTTGGTGGATGAGTAAAACGATCAGGGGAAACCCGTTTTCCCCTTTTGGTGGCGGCGAGTATTCACTTACCGCGCAAGTACTCGTCGCCGCCTTCTGCGTCTTCATCATCGGGTGGGGTGTACGTCACGCCTCGCAGGCACTGGTCAATCTGGGCGTCGTCGGTTTTGCAATTACCGTCTTCTGGTTTTACTTCAGCAACATCTTCGACAAGCTCGACCGCTCGCTCGGCCTCATCGGCCTCGGCATTCTCTTCCTCGCCGGCGGATGGGCGCTGGAAAAAATGCGCCGCAAACTTGTCGGCGGTATGAATAAAACGAAGATTATTACCGAGGAGGCGCAATGAAAATTGCCAAGATTTCGTTTTCTGGAACCTCCATCGTTCTCCTCGTGATTCAATTGGCGCTGGTCTCCTCCATCGCGGCCAAGTATTTCTACCAGCGCGCGCGCTGCCCGCGCGTCTGGGTGCGCGCGGCGGCATACGATCCTGAGATGGTGATGCGCGGTCGCTATCTGAGCCTGCAAATGACCGTCAACGGCTGCAAGAGTACGCTCAACTCCGCCTTCCAGGTCGAGTTCCAGCACAACAGCGACGGCACGCCCAAGCCCAACAACTATACGGTCAAATCGGATTCCCCCGTCACCTTCCGCGCCAAGCTCAAGGCAGAGGACAACAAGCTGCTCGCCATCCGCATTCCCGAAGCCGACGAGAGTTCCAAGGGCGTGAATGTGACCGCGATGCCCGACTCCTCCTGCGATGCGCTGCGGCTCGACGAGCCGGTGGACTTCTACATCGCCGAGCACGCTGACGACCCCTCCCGGCTCAAACCAGGCCAGGAGTTGTGGATCGAAGTCACCGTTCCGCCCATCGGCCCGCCGCGACCCATCCAACTGGCGCTGAAGCAGGATGGCGCATGGAAGCCGCTGGCCTTTCAATAGGCTCTCCGCGCTGATTGGTTTAATCTGAAAGAAGCATGAAAGACTCCGCCGTTCTGCTCATTGATTGCCCCGACCAAAAGGGACTGGTGGCCCGCGTCTCCTCGCTGCTCTATCGGCATGGCGCCAATATTCTCCACGCTGACCAGCATCAGGACCACGAGCAGGGCCTGTTCTTCATGCGCGTCGAGTGGGGTCTTGGTCCCGCGAACGGCAGCCATTCTTCCGTCCCGGAAATCTTCGATCTGGAGGCCTTCAAGGCGGAGTTTGAGCCGCTCGCAGCCGAGTTGGGAATGCGCTGGCGGCTGACCTCCGGCGGCCGTTTGCCGCGTGTCGCGCTCTTCTGCTCGCAGTACCTGCATTGCATTGCCGATCTGCTCTTCCGCTGGCGGACCGGCGAATTGGAGTGCGAGATTCCGGTCATCGTCTCCAACCACCGCGAGGTGGAAAGGCTCGCCGCCTACTACGGAATTCCCTTCGAGCACATTGCGGTGACCGCCGCAACGCGCGCCGAGGCCGAGGCGCAGCAGATTGAGTTGCTCGCGCGCCACGGCATTGAACTGGTAGTGCTGGCGCGTTATATGCAAATTCTTTCGCCGAGCTTCGTTGCGCGCTTTCCGGCGGCGATCATCAACGTGCACCACTCGTTCCTGCCAGCCTTCACTGGAGCCAAGCCCTATCACGCCGCCCACGCGAGAGGCGTCAAGCTGATCGGCGCGACCAGCCATTATGTGACCGAAGTGCTGGACGACGGACCGATCATCGAGCAGGATGTGGCGCGCATATCGCATCGCGATCAGGTGGAAGACCTTGTTGCGCGCGGGCGCGATCTGGAGCGTGTAGTACTCTCCCGCGCCGTGCGCTGGCATCTGGACCGGCGCATCCTCTGCTACGGAAACAAGACGGTAATCTTCGATTAAGGCAGGGACTAGTAGGGAATAGAAAGCCGCCGGATGCGGCATGGAGGGTATGGTGGAGCTGAGCGGGATCGAACCGCTGGCCTCCTCGTTGCGAACGAGGCGCTCTCCCAGCTGAGCTACAGCCCCACGACATTCACTATCTTACCAGTGAGCGGCAAATCCTGAAAGGGCTTGCCGCCCGCGCTGCTATAGCTGGTTCATATTGGCCAAGAACTCGGCGTTGTTGCGGGTTTTTTCCAATCGGCTGATGAGCAGTTCCATCGCTTCGACCGGCGAGAGCGGATTGAGCACCTTGCGCAGAATCCAGATGCGCTGCAAATCCTCCTTGGGAATGAGGAGCTCTTCCTTGCGCGTGCCGGAGCGCTGGATGTCGATGGCCGGGAAGACGCGCTTGTCGACCAGCTTGCGGTCGAGGATGATCTCCATGTTGCCGGTGCCCTTGAACTCTTCAAAGATCACTTCGTCCATGCGCGAGCCGGTATCGACGAGAGCCGTGGCGATAATTGTGAGCGAGCCGCCTTCCTCGATATTGCGGGCCGCGCCGAAGAAACGCTTGGGGCGCTGCAAGGCGTTCGAGTCCACGCCGCCGGAGAGCACCTTGCCGGAAGGCGGAACAATGGTGTTGTATGCGCGGGCGAGACGCGTGATGGAGTCGAGGAGAATGACGACATCGCGCTTGTGCTCTACCAGACGTTTGGCCTTTTCAATGACCATCTCGGCGACCTGCACGTGGCGCGCAGCCGGTTCGTCGAAGGTCGAGCTGATGACCTCGCCCTTGACCGAGCGCTGCATATCGGTGACTTCCTCGGGGCGCTCGTCGATGAGCAGAACGATGAGGACAACTTCGGGGTGGTTGGCGGTGATGGAATTGGCGAGCGATTGCAGCAGCATCGTCTTGCCGGTGCGCGGCGGAGCGACGATGAGGCCGCGCTGGCCTTTGCCGACGGGGGTGAGCAGGTCCATCACGCGGCCGCTGGTGGCCTCGCGCACCGTCTCCAGCTTGATGCGCTCCTCGGGATATAGGGGAGTCAGATTGTCGAAGAGAATCTTGTTGCGCGTCTCCTCGGGCGACTCGAAGTTGATGGCCTCGATCTTGACCAGCGCAAAATACTTCTCACCCTCGTGCGGAGGGCGGACGTTGCCGCTGATGGAGTCGCCGGTCTTGAGATCGAATTTGCGAATCTGGGAAGGCGAGACGTAGATGTCGTCCGGCCCAGGCAGGTAGTTGTAATCGGGCGAGCGCAGGAAGCCGTATCCGTCGGGGAGAATCTCCAGCACGCCCTCGGCGAAGATGTGGCCTTCCTTTTCGCTTTGAGCCTGAAGAATCTTGAAGATCAGATCCTGTTTGCGCAGGCCGCTGGTGCCCTGGATCTCCAGAGTGCGAGCAATGCGAGTTAATTCGGTAATGTTTTTTTCTTTGAGTTCTGCGATGGTCATGTTCACCTGCAAGTACGGAGGATGTCAGTGGGAAGGGTCCGGTAGGGGGAAGTACTCCGGGAAGAAATAAGGCGGGAATTGTATGTTGGCACCGAGCTGAATGCACCATTCGAAATCAAGTTGAGCATTGAAGGCCGGCAAGCCTTGCTGTCCTTGACGGCAAACCGGCTTACTGCGCTGCCTGACTCAACTATACCCAACGGGCAGAGCGAGTCAAGCAGCGCGGCGAGTTTCGACCGGCAACTCCGCGGAGACCTCGACGGGCGCCGCGGAGCCGGCATGAGTGTTTTGTAAACGGACCAGAACTTCATTGGCCGTATCCTGCAGCCGTGTATTCGGCTTGTGCAGCTTGCGGGTTGCCTTACTGGCCAGTTGGCACAACTGGTAGCGGTTGGAGACATGAGAGACGGCTCCGAAAACAAGATTGGAACGCATAGCGAATTCCTCCTTCACGAAAAATTGGCTCCCCTGGAGAAAAAGCCGCTCCAGCGGCGCAACGGGGAGGCTTGCTCAACGCAGGCTGCCCCAAATTCTCTCCCAAAGGTATAGACGCGCAAGAGGGCTATTTAGTACAAGATCGTGACGCACTCTCGCAGGTTATGGAACAGGCATCTAGCCGCAACTGCAAAACAGTTTGCCGCTTTGGGAACCATCCGCTCCGCATTCCCGATCCGGCAACAATCAAAAACACACCGGGGCATCAACAAATTGAGCGTCAGCCCAAGGAATGATGCGGGAAACGACGGGGGAGCGCATACGAACGAACGTGACTATCTGTCCGTTTATGGATGGCTAGTTACAAATATATATGCGGATTGGTTTGCGGTCAATAGTTTTTTTGCGGGGCGGGGTAACGGGTTTGAGACCTCATTCCCCGCGCCACGGATCAGGATTTCCACATCCTAGTTACAGCGCCCGCCTCCATGCATAGAGCGGGAAGCGGTTGGCCAGTTCGGCCACTTCAAGGCGAATCCGCTCGAGAACCGCATCGTCGTTGCGCTGCTCCAGAGCTTTGGTGATCCAGGCGGCGATCTGCCGCATCTCCGGCTCCTTCATGCCGCGCGTGGTCATCGCCGGCGTGCCCAGGCGAATTCCCGAAGCCTTGAGCGGCGGATTGGTGTCGTAGGGGATAGTGTTTTTGTTCACCGTGATGCCGGCCTTGCCGAGAGCCAGCTCGGCCTCGGAGCCGAGGATGCCCTTCTGGAAGATGTCTACCAGCATGAGGTGATTATCGGTTCCGCCCGAGACGATGCGGAAGCCGGCCTCCTTGAGCGCGGCGGCGAGCACCTGCGCGTTGGCGACGATCTGCTTGGCGTAGCTCTTGAACTCCGGCCGGAGCGCCTCGCCGAGCGCAACGGCTTTAGCGGCGACGATGTGCATCAGCGGACCGCCCTGCTGGCCGGGGAAGACGGCTTTATCCACAGCCTGCGCCAGCGATTGCGAGCAGAGAATCAGCCCCGCGCGCGGCCCGCGCAGCGTCTTGTGGGTGGTCGTTGTAGTGATCTGCGCGTGCGGCACCGGCGAGGGATGCACCCCGCCCGCGACCAGGCCGGCGATATGCGCCATGTCGAAGATATAAGTCGCGTCCACCTTGTCGGCAATCGCACGCATCCGCGCGAAATCCCACAGGCGCGGGTAGGCGCTGCCGCCGCCGATGATGACCTTGGGCTTTTCGCGGACGGCCACCTCTTCCATCTGGTCGTAGTCGATCAGCTCGGTGTCTTTGCGCACGCCGTAGAAGGTGGTGCGGTAGAGCTTGCCGCTGAAGCTGAGCCGGTGTCCGTGGGTCAGATGGCCGCCGTGGGCGAGATCGAGGCCGAGAATGGTATCGCCCGGCTGGATGACCGCCGCGTAGGCTGAGGCGTTGGCCTGCGAGCCGGAGTGGGGCTGCACGTTGGCGTGCTCTGCGCCGAAGAGCTGCTTGGCCCGCACGCGCGCCAGATCTTCCACTCCGTCGGCATACTCGCAGCCGCCGTAGTAGCGTCGCCCTGGGTAGCCCTCGGCGTACTTGTTGGTGAAGATGGAGCCGGCGGCTTCGAGCACCGCTTCGGAGACGAAGTTTTCGCTGGCAATCATCTCCAGCCCCTCGTGCTGGCGGAGGGTTTCGCGGTCCAGTGCGGCGGCCACGTCGGGGTCGGCTTGAGCGAGCGGCAAAGACATACGGTCAGTCATATAGAAATTCTAGCGCCTTTGCCCAAACGAGTCAGATCGGCCATCCATTAAAAACTGGCCGACAGGCCGCGACGAGGCGACAATGGTAGCGCTAACTTGCGAATTTGTTCACCATGCGAAGCGAGGGCTAACTCGCTGATTATATATAGAATACCAATGCTTTTAGCGCGTGCGGCCTCCATTGATTTGGCCGACATCTTCGGTCAATGCGAGAATGACCGGTCCGATTGCGAGCAGCGGTTACTTCGCTTCACCGGGTACGCGAATCCGGCTGGCCTCAAAGCTGACAATCTTCCACGCGCCCTGCGGGTTGCGCACATAAACCCGCGTGTAGCGATATTCTCCTGTGACATCCTCTCCCTCAGCGTTGACGCCTGCTACTTCGGCTGACGAGGTGACCAGCGCCGTGGTTCCGTAGAAGCGCACCTTGCGGTCTGAGAGTTCGAGGCTTGTGTAATGCGCGCGCCCGCTGCGCATTCTGGCCAGGGTCTGCTCCTTTGTGAGCAGCGTTCCGTTGATGGTAATGCCGATGTAGTCGTCGGCCAGCAGGGAATCCATGGCGTGAACGTCGGCATTCAGAACAGCATTCCGCCATTTATCTTCCAGTCGGAAGATCTCGTGGTGGACCTCATGCTTTTGCGTCCGGGGCATTCCGCTATGCTGGCTTCCGCCATGCTGGGTTTGAGCGTAGAGGGGCAGAGCGAGAGCTGCAAAAACAGAAATGCGCGCCAAGGTGAGCGCCATTCGGCGTTGAATGTTCTTAACCGGATTGATCGCTGCCACGAGCATCACCTGCACGGATAGTAACCCTCGGCGGCTGACTGGTCAATCTAAAACCTGCAAACAATATGGTATGATCGTGCCATTAGGCCGTGGGTCGGATCAAGTTTCCAACCACGCGCTCGGGGTGACTTTATGAGTCTCAAGCGCCAGGTTTCCGAATTTGTGATGGGCAAAAGTAGCTCTCCGGATATGACTTTCACGCTCGTCTTTAGGGAAGTTCCGGAAGAGAAGGTTTTTGTCGCTGAATGCCTGGAGATTCCCGGTTGCGTCTCCGAAGGTGATACGCTGGAGGAGGCAGAAGCCAACATTCGCGACGCGGTGCGCGCCTGCCTCAGCGTGATGTTTGAGGATTGTGTGCGCGATGCGGCCCTTCGTCGTGATGCTTCCATTTCCTATGTCGGAATTTCTTCGCAGCGAACCATCACAGTGAAAGCAAATCCTAGCATTGATTTGCTGGTGGCGTGATGCATGAGCCTTTCCGATCTACCACTCGCAAGCGGGAAAGAGCACCAGAAAACCTTTGAGAAGTTCGGCTGGATTCTTCGCCGCGATGGAAACCACATCGTGATGACACATCCGCATTACGAGAACACCATCTCAATACCCAACCATAAAGAAGTGAAGAGAACTACGCTGCATACAATTCTGAAACATATAGAAATTACAGACGCTCAATATCGCGCGTTCTTCGATTCATAGCAGCGCGCTTTACAAGCCCAGCTCCGCCCGGATCGCATCGGCAATCGCATCCGCGTGGCGGCGCATCGCGTCTTCGCTCTCGGCTTCGATCATCACGCGGGCCAGCGGTTCAGTCCCGCTGTAACGAATAACCACGCGTCCGGTTTCTTTCAACTCGTCCTCGGCGGCGCGAATGGCTGCTGCTACCGTGGGAATCGATTCCAGCGGCTTGCGCTCGCGCACCTTCACATTGACGATGATTTGCGGAAAAACCTTCAAATCAGCGGTCAATTCGTCAATACTTTTTCCTGCGCGTTTGATCAAATCCAGAACAATGAGCGCGGTAAGCAGGCCGTCGCCGGTTGTAGCCAAGTGCGGCAGCAGAATGTGGCCCGATTGCTCACCGCCCAGCGCCGCATTGTGCTTCTGCATCTCTTCGAGCACGTAGCGGTCGCCCACCGGCGCGCGCAGCATTTTGATCCCAGAACGCTTGAGCGCCGCTTCCAAACCCATATTCGACATCGTGGTTGCAACAACCAGATCGCCAGTCAGCAATCCGCGATCCTTCAGATCGCGCGCGGTCACCAGCAGAATCGCATCGCCATTGATGACGTTCGTGTGCGAGCCGGCCAGCATACAGCGGTCGGCGTCGCCGTCGAAGGTGAGGCCCAATTCCGCACCGCGCGCGACGACTTCGCTCGCTACAAACTTCGGATGTAGCGCGCCGCAGTTCAGGTTGATGTTGAGGCCGTCGGGCGCGATATTCAGGAGAACAACATTCTTCCCTCCCAATCGACGGAAGAGTTCAGGCGCGACCGCCGCCGCTGCTCCGTTGGCGCAGTCGGCGACGATCCGCAGCCCATCCAAACGCAAATTCGGAACGCAGTCGATGAGGAATTGAATGTAGTCGGCGAGGAAGGCCGGGGTGTCTTCAACCGCTGGCAGAGTGGCTGGATCGGGCGCGGCGGATTTGGCCGCGTGATGCAGTATTTCGTCCTCCATCGCGAGTTCAACCGCATCGGCCAGCTTGAAGCCGTCCGCGCCGAAGAGCTTGATGCCGTTATCCTGCCAGGGATTGTGCGAGGCGGAGATGACCACGCCTGCCTGAAAGCCGTGCTTCCGCGCCAGATATGCGACTGCCGGAGTGGTGATCACACCGGCGCTCTCCACGCGTACTCCTGTCTCGCGTAAACCGGCGGCGAGCATGGCCGCAATCCAGGGACCGGACTTGCGCGTGTCGCGGCCGAGAATCACTCGCGGTTCTGCGGCCATTCCGCGCAGCGAATGACCCAGCGCCAGTCCCGTGGCGTAGATGGTGTTGGCGTCGAGAGGATATTCACCGGCGACGGCGCGAATGCCGTCGGTGCCGAAGAGTTTGCGTCCGTTGTTTGCGGTCATAATCTCATTTCTTTTTTGCTGATTTCCTGCTGGTTGCCGCCGATTCCACGCGGCTGATAATGGCGCCGTCGGAGAGGCGCGTAACGAGTTTGTCTCCGGGCGCAACCTGTGTAGTCGAGCGGACCAATGCGCCTTCCGCATCCAGCACCAGCGCGTATCCGCGATCAAGCACAGCGAGCGGCGAGAGCGAGTGCAGACGCGCGTCAAGAGCCGTGAAATGCGCCGCGGCTTCATGCAGCGAGCGCTCCATCCAATGCACAAGGCGCGTGCGGCCAATTGTAAGACGCTCGCGAGCCTGACTGAGCCTCTGGCGCGGATCGTGACGCAAAACAGCGGCGGTGAGGTCAGCGACATTGCGCTGATGCAGGCGGAGCTGGCCGCTGATGGAGGTTTCGAGGCGAGATGAAAGATCGTCCAGCCGTTGAGCCAACCTATGAAGCAGCGTGTTGATGCGGCCTTCTGCGCGGCTAACCGGAACTCGCGTCAGCCGCTGGCGGGCTTGCAGCAGTTGGAAACGGGCGGCGCGGGCGAGCCTGTTTGACTGTTCAGCCACGCGCTCGGCGATCTTGTGCTGCGCCTCGGTGATCAACTCAGCCGCCGCCGAGGGGGTGGGCGCGCGCAGATCGGCGACAAAATCCGCAATGGTAAAGTCGGTCTCATGGCCTATTGCGGAGACCACGGGCAGCCGCGAGCCTGCAATTGCGCGGGCTACGCGCTCGCTGTTGAAGGCCGCCAAATCTTCCAGCGACCCTCCGCCGCGCGCAATGACGATCACATCCACGAGGCCGTTGGCATTGAGTTCTTCGAGGGCTGCGACAATTTCTGCGGGCGAGGAATCTCCCTGCACGGAGACCGGGAAAAGCAGCACATTCAGACCGGAGTGGCGGCGGCTGACGATGTTGAGAAAGTCGCGAATCACCGCGCCGGTGGGCGAAGTGATGATGCCGACGGTGCGTGGAAAGGCGGGCAGCGGCTGCTTGCGCTCTTCGTCGAAGAGTCCTTCGGTTTTGAGCCGGGCCTTGAGCTGCTCGAAGGCCAGTTGCAGCGAACCCGCGCCCACCGGCTCCATCGTCTCGGCCACCAGTTGCATCTGGCCGCGTTGTTCGTAGACGCTTACACGCCCGCGCACCAGCACGTGCAGCCCGTCTTCGGGGCGGAAGCGCAGCAGCATCGCCTGACGGCGGAAGAGCACCACAGGCAACTGCGCGTCGGCATCCTTGAGCGTGAAGTAAACGTGGCCGCTGGGAGCGGGGCGGAAGTTGGATATCTCACCCTCCACCCACACATCGCCGTACTCCTGCTCGACCAGTTCGCGCACCTGGCCGACGAGCTCGCGCACCGGCCAGATGCGGCGGGCGCGATGCGGCTCTGCAAACTCCAGGCCAAGCTGCGGCGCGAATGGGTCTTGCTTGATCACTTACAAAGTATATTGCGCGAAGCTCAGGGATGGAGACCGGCCCTGGCGAGCATCATCAGCAGTTGATGTTGCGTGCTTTCGCCGATGGATTGAGCCACCAGTTTGCCTTCCGGGTCGAAGACAAAGCTCTTGGGCATACCGTCCACGTGAAAGAGTTGATGCGAGTTGCTGTCGTACTCATACATGGCGTCCTGGTTCCGATCAATGCACTCGTCGGTGGATTGAAGATGTTTGTTATGCATCCTGAAGACACAGTTTTTTGGATCGCCATCCACGTGAAAAAGTTTATGCACCTTGCTGCCGGTGTCGAATAAGACAGGAGGGTGATAGCCCATCTGAGTGATGAAGGGAATGACCGGAAAGCCATTTTCATCGGTGATGGAGAGAATGATCAGGCCCTGCGACTGGAAATGCGTGTAAATAACGTCGAGGTCGGGCATCTCCTTGGTACAAGCATTGCACCACGTGGCCCAGAAATTAACCATGACGATCTTGCCGCGCAGCTCGGATAATGTAACCTTCTTGTTCTTGGTATCTCGGAGCGTGAAGTCGGCCTTTTGTACATCGGCTCCGGTCTCCGCCAGAATCTGGTTGGCGTTGGCAAGCAGCGGATCGTTCAGAGTCGTTGATACATCTTCATAGCGGACGAGTCTGGCCAGGTCAAGGTATGGCATGGGCGGCTGGCCCTTTTTTTGCCGGTATAGGCGACTCCGCCAGCGCCTTCGAGAGCGTGTCCGCGACCGCTTGTAACGCTTCGGCACCCTGATAGCCTTCGGTCACCAAATGGGAGAGTTCGTCGGCTAATTCGACTTTTCTAGGACTGGCGGGAAGTGTGCAGATGTCGCCCGCAAGCTTGATGGTGGCCGCTGGACGCTGTTCGGCGGAAAGAGAGTGGAATTTATCCATCTGCTTCGTGATGGACATCTCCGTAGCCTGAGCATTCAGCAGCGGCGCGGCGATCAGGAAAGCAACGACGATAAGAAAAGTGCGATGAGTCAAGTTCATGGCTTTCTCACAGAACAAAATTGAAGCGATTTTGATTGAAGCGATTTTGGCTTTGGCGAAATTATAACCTACTGTCTCTTGCTGCCAACTCGGCCAGTCGCTCGGCGACGGCTTCGACAATCTGTTCGTGGACCTCTTCAATCGTGAGGTCGCCCTCAATCAGAACGACGCGCTCCGGTTCGCGGGCTGCAATCTCGCGATACTTCTGCCAGACGCGGCGATAAAAGGCGTCCTGCTCCTGCTCGAAGCGGCCTTCGTCCTGTCCGCTCACTTCCGCGACGCGCTGATTGCGCCGACGCGCGCGGTTGAGCGAGGCCTCCAGTCCCGGCAGCAGCAGCAGCGTAAGATCGGGTTGAAGATTCCCGCAAATCAGCCGATGCAGTTCAAGTACAGCCGCTGAACCCAGCTCGCGTCCACCGCCCTGGTAGGCTTCGGTCGAATCGGTAAAGCGGTCGCAGAGGACGATCTCTCCAGCCGCGAGAGCCGGCTCGATGACCTCGGCAATGGCCTGGGCGCGGTCGGCAAACATCAGCGCCATCTCGGCCAGCGGAGCAAGGCCCGTTGAGCGCGAGTCCAGCACCAGCGCGCGGATGCGATCGCCGGTTGCAGTGCCGCCCGGCTGGCGGGTGACCACGATGCCATGGCCGCGCTTTTTCAGCCACGCGGACAGACGGTTGATCTGCGTGGTTTTGCCTGAACCATCCAGGCCTTCGAGTGTAATAAACAGTCCGCGCTGCATGGGCTGAGTCTATCATTTGAAACAATTTTGGAGACAGCCGGTCTTGATTGTGTTACAAGAAGTTTAATTCTGAAATTCACCGGAGGCAGGCGACTGCGCTCGAATGGAGTTGAAAAAGTGAAACTTTGCGCCATGCACAAACTAGCCATCTGCGGCCTTTTCTCGATGGGCCTGTTCGCCACACGGCAACTCAACGCTCAATACCTCACGCTGGAAGGCCAGACCGGCGGCTTTCTTACGCCCACCGCCTACGTCGTCTATATGGAAAAAGGCGACAAGTTCTCCCATCCCGCAGTCGGCTTCCACTTCATCGACGCAGCCACGGTGATCGGTAATTTTGAGACCTTCAGCGTCACCGAAGCCTTCTATGGTCGCGCCGAAGCTGGCTACACGCGCAGTGTGCATCAATTGGGCGACAGCACCAATCCTCTCGCCGGAGCCTTCAGTGACCTCTGGCATTACAACGGCATGAACGTCTTTCATGGCAAGGTGATCGGCATCAAGGACGGGCAATTCGGTCCGTGGATGCCGGGTGTGGCCGTCGGCGGTGTGGTCCGGACCGATGATCGATTCGTCTCCGGCGCGGCCTATCAGCAGGCCGTCGAACTCTACGATGCAGCAGGCGGCGCGTTACCAATTCCGGCAGTCAAGTCGTACACCAATGGAGATATTTATGTAGTGGCCACTAAGACCTGGCTGAAAAAGCCAGTGCCTTTTCTCGTAAACCTTGGCTGGAAGGCAACCAATGCCTCGATCTTCGGCATCGGTGGCCAGAGCAACCGGTTTAGCGGACGGCTCTTCGGCGGTCTGGGCATACCGCTGCCCATCTGTCACGGAATCGTAGCCGTACCTTCGGCAGGTTTCACTCAGGAACCTCGCACAGTCAAGAACCTTGGACCGAACCCTCCAAACGGCATTCCACTGATCGCTGGCAAGGCCGATCTGCCCACGACACTCGACTACGCCGTGCGCGTGACGCAGAAAGACAAGCCGCACTTTGCCTTTGATATAGGTGTTGGGCAGGTGGCAAACAATATCGGCGCAGTCCCAGTTGTAGTTGGAGGCCATGTTGTCGGCTCACTTCCAGTGAATCTCGATGCGCGCCACGTCGTCGGGATGGGGTTGAGCTACCGCTATTAGGACTTTTTACTGTTTCTGCAATGTGGGAATTATCGTATCCCACCCTAGCCACAAAAACAAAAACGTGGCGAGGGTGGGGCACCCAGCTTTTGATCCGGCTCATCAATAGAGTGAAGGTTTCCCGCTCATTCCGCCCGAATATGAGACGCAGGTCCTTCGACTCCCCTCGCTTTGCTACGGTCGCTCAGGATGACAAGCTATTTGGGGCTTCGCTTGCGGAAGACCACCTTCAACTCCCGCCGCCAATGCTCGGTCAACGCGACCAGCTCCCACTCCACCTGCGAAGAGAAGTAGCGCAGCACCGGCTCGTTGGCCGGATGAATCCGCAGCGCTGGAGCGGCCAGCAACAATCGCGGCGGCTGGGCGGAGACCTCCGCGCCGGCAAAGTAGCCCTGCCGCTCGAAGGCCGAGAGAGTCCGCCCGCCCTCGTTGCCCGCCACAGGCTGCCGGTCGTCATTGAGCGCCCGCACGCGAATCCAATAGTCCAGCGCCTGCAACGGCAGATGCAAATCCTCATCGGCCTTCAGCTCGATCACCGTTAGCCGCCCTGTGCGGTCGAGCGTCAGCAGATCCAGCAAGCCGCGGTCGCCCGTCGATAGCGCGGGCACCTGCGAATACATCAGATCTCCGCGCAGCCCCGGCAGCAACTCCACAATCTCCGCCCGCAGCCGCGCCTCCAGCCAGCGCTCCGGCTGCATCCTGAAGAGCGGATCGGTATGTGCGCCGTCGCCGTGGCGGCTCAGAAACAGCCGCAAAAATAAATCCCGGCAGAGCGGCTCGGTCTCCTCGGTCAGCGGCGTTTCGCTCGCTCCCGCGCCGAAGCTGAGTTCGTCCTCACGCGCGAATGTGTTGGCGGCAAAACCCTGCCGCACACGGGCAAACTCCAACCCATGCAAGAACAGGCCCACTTCTGTTGCCGAGCTGGCCCGCACCTCAACGCGCTCCTTCGCGGACGGCGGAACCAAAAAAAGCAATCTGTCGATTCCGGCTTTGCAGCGCTCAATCGTCGCCGCCGAGGAAAACGCATGAACCAGCCGCGAATCCAGATTGCCCGTATCGCGAAAGTCTACGGGAGCAAGCTCTTCGCTGCGCTCGTCCAGAGTGTAAAGTTGAAAATCCGCCGCTCCATGATTCAGCCACGCCATGCGCTCGGCCGTCGTTCGCCACGCCCCAGCCGGAACGATCACTTTAAGCCCGCCATAGTGCCGACGAACGTCGCCGTGCTGCCGGCAATGGTCCAGCCAGAGAATCCCCAGCGTCAGAACGCCATCGACCATCGCCGATGACTCGGCCTCGCTGACGCCTATCACCGCGTCCGCAGCAGTTCCGTGCAGCAGTCGTCCGCGCACATACGCCGGTCCAAAGCTGTGCTCCAGATCCATCGCTGAGCGCAGGCCATCAACTTTGCTGCCAATGAATTGCCGAGTCAGTACACGCTCCAGCAGTCGCTGATAGTTGCGCCGAGCCGCCTCGCGCGCTGTCGGCGTGCGCCGGTCGCTCGTGGGAACCAATTCCAGCGTCTGCGACTTGGCCGCGCCCATCCTCCGCGTCGCCAACCGCAAGCATTGCGCGCGCTCCTGCAAACCGACCACCGTGCGAGTCAGGTTGCGCTCATCGCTCCACAGTTGTAGCAGGCAGCGCCCGTGCTGCTCGCTCACCGCGTAGCGCGCAGAGCGCATATCGAAGAGCACACGCCCATCCTCCAGCAGCGCCGCCGCCGGATGCTCCGCCAAATATCTCTCGATTGCCTGGGCCAGTTGCGCGGGTGTCGCAGCCTCTGCGCCGGCGGCCATCAGCTTCTACCAGCCCTGCCGTGCGCGCAGGCCGGTGATGTGCGCCGTGTGGTGGCGCGAGTGCCAGTCGTACATGGCCAGCGCCTTGGCCATATCCACGCGCCCATGCTCGGGATGGTTGTAGCCCTTGCGGAAATCCTCTTCGCTCATCCCCTCAAGCAGCGACACCCAGCGCCCATGGAGCGCGGTCACCATCGCCAGCGCGCCGTCAATCGGCTGCTTGCTGTCGGGAAGATTCGCCCACGCGGCCTCGTCGTAGGTCTTGATCGTAGGCCAATCCTCGGTCAGCGCCAGCTTGCAGCGGACAAAGGCCATTGCGTGGCTGTCGGCCAAGTGATGCGTCACCTGCCGCACCGTCCAGCCGCCTTCGCGGTAGGGCGTATCGAACTGAGCCTCGCTCAACCCGGAGACCGCGGCCTTCAGCTTCTCCGGCAACGCGCGCAATGTTTGTATATGCGCCGCGCGAATCCCCGGCAAACTGCTCGCCGGCGGGGCAAAGCGGCCAATCGGATAGCGAAGCTCGTTCAATTCTGTCATGGCAATTTCCTTACGATACTTCACTCGGGTAGTAGTCCACATTGTTGCGCCCAATGCGGCCATTGCGCCTGCATGAAGGCTGAGTTCACTCTACACGTGGTGGTGATGGTGATGGTGATGATGGTGATGCGGGTACTTGTGGTTATGCTTCGAGGCGTACGCCGGACTGGCAAATACCAGCAACAGTAGGACGGCGGCAAGTATTTTCTTCATGCAAAAAATGTACCACGATTCCCGCCCCAGCGGTAGAGTCCCGTTCGTCCGGCATCAAATCATGTAACAACGCAAACCGGTTATTCATTGCAAGCGCCGGAAATCGGCGCATTGCCGCACGCCTATTGAGCAGGATGGTACGTTCAACAAATTGAAGATCGTATTCAAGCAGGAATTTCCGTATTCTGTAGTGGATGCCCCGCAGGTTGGCGGCGACAGCGGAACCAGAATTGGTATCCACCGAAGCCGAAGAACTCAAGTTGACGCGACCAACAGGGAGCGGCAACCTTCTACGAACACTCAACAGGGCGCAGTTATTCTGGTTCCGCTCTAACCCAACGGAGGAAATTCTCAATGGCAGATACAGCGAAAAAAACCAAGGCTGCAGCAAAACCCCGCACGTCCACAACAAAGAAAAAGAAGGTTGCACAAACCTCCAAGCTCACTATGCCCACTCGTGCGGAGATTGAGCAGCTTGCGCGGCGCTATTGGGAGCAGCGCGGCCACACCGATGGATTCGCCGAGCAGGATTGGCTGCGAGCCGAGCGGGAATTGCTCCAGATGGCCTCGTAAATGGTCAGGTATTTTTTCTGGCTTTAGACAGTTTGCCGCCTGCGGCCTCCATCATGATGCAGAAGGCCTGAGCTTCTGTGGATGGCCCGGGGCTGTTGAAGGCAGGCGCGCCGCAGGCCCCTTGCACGTAGCCGTCGGCGTCCATCTTCAGTCGAGCGGCTGCGCGCATCCGGTCTGCGTGCGGCTTGTAGTTCGCTGCGAGCCAACCGGCGCTGACACCTTCATAGATGGCGAAGGCAAGCATCTGCGCGAGATTGGTTTCGACGAAGCTCTCGGGCTGGTCCACAACATTGTGAAAGAGTCCATCTGGCCTCTGGTGTTGTAGACAGCCGTCGATAATCTCTTGCGCAAAGGCGGCCACGCGCGCGCGATCCTGAGTGCGCTCGTTGGGCAGGCTGCGCCAAACGCGAGCCAGTCCGGCAGCGGCCCAACCATTGCCTCCTCCCCAGAAGTTGCCGTCCTTCAACTGCTTTTTACCTTCATCCCAGATATGCGCGAGAAGTTTCTTCTCCGGGTTCCAGAGCCGCTGGCGATAGCCCTCGATCTGCATAAGCGCTTCGTCGCAGAAGCCCATCGCGGCAAGAAAGGGCGGCGCGCAGTTGAAGCCGTCTGACCACATCTCCGGCCCGTGGAAGACATGATACAAAATGCCGTCGGCGTTGCGCGGCGCGCCTTTCCTGATCCAATTCAGCAGTCCATCGACGGCTTGCTGCATCTGCGCGTCGCCCGTCCATTCGGCTGCCTTCGCGTAGGCCGCGCCGCCCATCGAGGGATCAGTCGGGCTGCCAGCGTTGACCACCCCCAGCCGCCCGTCCGGCATACGCTGCACAATCGCGGCTCGTGTCAGCAGAATCACTCTCTCGCGGTCGCCGGCCTCGATCATCGCCTGCGCCAGGATTCCCTGCTCCCAATCGCGGCGCTGCATCGCCATCGCCGCCACCGTGGCCTTCGAAATGCGACGCGCGCTTTCGGAGTTTGCGGCTGTGTTCGTCGGAGCGCTGACCGCGTTGGCCAGCGCTCCTGGAGTGACGGCAGGCAGAGCCGCGAGCGATGCGGCGGAGTGCAGGAAGGATCGACGATTCATGGACACCTCATATGTAGATAACAGAGGCTCGCGTCAACCATTCGCGCGCGCAGCCACCACCATTGACTCCAGTATCTGCTCAGAGACATCTTTGACAGCAGCGGGCGAGTGCGAGAGGAAAAGTGTATTCGTCTTGTCGCTCTCGCCGATAGACTTCAGCGTGTCGAAGTACTGCGTGACCATCACCAACTGCATCACGTCCTTTGACGACGCTCCATCGACGACCTTTTGAAATTGTTCGATGGAAACCTGCAACCCTTCGATGATCGCCTTGCGCTGATTGGCGATGCCCTGGCCTTGCAGCGCCTTGCTCTCCGCCTCGGCCTCGGCTTTCTTGACCACCAGAATCTTCTCCGCCTCGCCGCGTGCGTTGGCTGCAACCTGCTCGCGCTGCGCGGCGTTGATGTCGTTCATAGCCGACTTCACCTTTTGATCGGGCACGATGTCGGTGACCAGCACATTCACGATCTCGAAGCCGAAGGTGGCCATGTCGGCGTCAAGCTCCTGCTTCACCGCCGCGGCAATCGACGACTGCGATGCGAAGACCTCATCCAGCGTCATGCCCGGAACGTGGCCCAGAATCACCTGCTCCACATAGCTCTTGATCTGCGCCGTCGGGTCGGAGAGTTTGTAGTAGGCATCGTAAACCTTCTCCGGGCGCACGCGATTCTGCACCGAGATCGGAATCGTCACGAAGACATTGTCCTTGGTCTTGGTCTCCATCGTCAGCGAAATCTGGTTGACGCGCAGGCTGACGAGGCCCGCGACACTGTCAAAAAATGGCCGCTTCCAGTTCAGTCCGGGATCGGCCACGCGCAGAAATTTTCCGAAGCGCGTGATGATCGCCACTTCGGCGGTGTTCACGGTGAAAAAGCTGCTGAGAAGAATGATGAGAACGATGAGAGCCGCGGCTCCCACTGGAATCAGAATAAGCGGGTCCATTCAAAGCCTCCGTTGCCTTATTTTGCGGAACGGAGGAATTATACGGGATTGCACCTGCCATGCGCCCGCCACTATTGCTCTTCAGATTTCTTGCGATCAAAGTCGATTCCAAACTCCGGCTTTTCGCGCGTTCCGTCTATGTGAATATGCCCACCTCGGTCCCCGCTCCGTCTTTCTTGAAGTAGCGGTCGGCTGGCGAGAGCAGCAGGCCCTTCCAGCCGCCCAGCATCTTCGAGACCGTGGCCTCCATCTTCGCCGTGCCATCAAAATTCAACGCGCCGCCTTCGACGCCATAACTTCCCTTGAGTTGAATCTGCGCTCCCGGCACCGTGTAATCGAGCGCCGGCAGCGTGACCACTCCGCCCGCCATCTGGAAGTTGCCCTGCACTCGCGAGAGAATGCTCGCCGGATCGGTCGTCTTCAAGTCGTCTGGCCGCCCTTGCCCGCGCAAGCTCAGCTCGGCGATGCGACCCTGAATCTTTTCGCTTGTGAAGAGTGCGTTGTTCAGCGCGAACCAGCCATTCAGTTGCAGCCGTTCATGCATCGGCGGAGTCCCCGGCGGAATATGCAGCGTGGTCTTCACTCGCACATCGCCGGTCAGCAGCACGTTGTTCGTGCGTCCGGCAAGCCGAAGAAAATCTTCGATGCGCGCCCGGTCCACGTTGACGTTGAGCGCAATGTCGTGGCCGTACTGCTGATCGCCATCCTCCGGCACGCGCACAATCTGTCCCGTTGCGGTAAAGTGCGAGCAACCCAGCGTCGCATCCACCGGCTCCAGCCATGTGTCTCCATTCGTCCCATCCACGCGCGCGTGGAAGCGCGTTGAGAGCGGCAGCGCATTGCCAAAGTGCGTCAGCCGAAAATCCGGCGTCTCGGTTTCGCCATCAACCGTCAGATCGCGCAGCGTACCCGCGTAGTGGCCGGTCGAGTCGAGCGTTCCAGCAATCTCTTTGAAGCTGGCCAGGTCCGCTTTCTTCAGACGATAGTCGCCCTGCAACGCAGCCGCGCCAAGGTCCGCCGTATTCAGCGGACCAAAGCTGCCCGTGGTGTAGATCGTGCCTTTGGGGCGCGGGTTGGTCAGCTCGGCGTCGAATCCAATCACCGAGGCCCCCAAGGCCAGGTCTTCGTCCTTGAGGTGGATCGCGCCGCCCGCGGCAATGTTCGTCAATTTGATGCGCGCAATCTCGAAGACCAGCGGCAGCTTGCCCGGCTTGTCAGTTTCGATCACTAACTCAGCATTCGTACACTCCAACGTCTCCACATCGAAGCTCACAAGCTGTGTGCCCCACCCTCGCGACGTAGTTGTTTCTGTCGCCGGTGTGGGATTCGATCCCGCACTGCCCGCGCTCAACCGTTCAAACTGCGCGCGCGGCGGCAGATGAATGCTCAGCCCCTTCAGAGCAACCACGGAAACGCGAATCGGCTGATGCGGCCTCCACGCGAGCGGTGCATGAAAGCAAAACTCGTTCAAGCGAATCAGCGGATCGCCTTGACTTAACGCCGCGCCCTCCGCCTGCTTCGGCAGCCAGATGCGCACACCTTTGCCCTCGGCAGAGAGTCCATCGAGCAGCGAGAGCTGAAAGCTGTCCAACTCCACGCGCGCATGAAAGCGATTCTCCAGTTCCTCGACAATGCGCTCGCGCAAATACGGCTCCACGCGGCGCAGAGCGATCTCCGCCGCCACTGCCGCCACCGCCAGCGCCAACAGCAGCCCTCCGGCAACCCACTTCACCCACAAGAGACTCTGATGCCTGCGACCAGACGATTCCCGAACTTCCGTCAAACCCGCCTCCCTATTAGTTTGATTTTCGCAGAGTTCACGAAGTCTAATAGAAATGTCCCTGATATAAACGGTGATTAGGCTGTAAACTGAAACCAGCTTCAGGAGGTGAATTCGTCATGCGTCCGTCCGAGGTATTGCCGCAGCATCGCGAGACGATCCGCCAGCTTGTGCTAGAGGCCGGCATGGCAAACCCGCGCGTCTTCGGCTCGGTGCTGCACGGCGACGACGAGGACGGCAGCGACCTGGACTTGCTGGTGGACCCCGCACCGCGTGCCAGCCTGCTGACCATTGTGAGTCTGCAATCCAAGCTGGAAGAAGCCACTGGAATCAAAGTTGACCTTCGTACTCCTGGAGAGCTTCATCCCCGCTTTCGTGACAAGGTTCTCGCCGAGGCCGCCTCCCTGTGAACAAGCACGAACTCCGCGCCAAAGACTATCTCCTCCATATCATGGAGGCTGTGAATCGTGTTCTTCAGTACACAGCAGGCGTGAGCGAAGCAGAGTTCTTTGCCAGCCAACTCTTGCAGGATGCGGTCGTTCGTAACGTTGAAATTATTGGCGAATCGGCTAAGAACCTGTTTACGATCTCCTGAGCAGTAATCTGAGGAAAGCCAAGTGGATCATTTGCAGGCTGGTATTCAGTTTGCGCTCGCAGTTCTTCCATAGTCGGCGGCACTTTTCCAGCCACGC
>Ga0181520_10003727_pt1 | contig 26433 bp, 24 predicted proteins | sample PEATcosm2014_Bin_29_FD_132451 | JGI IMG/M metagenome (GOLD analysis project Ga0181520, IMG submission 132451) | Peatland microbial communities from MTU Mesocosm Facility, Houghton, MI, USA - PEATcosm2014_Bin02_30_metaG | ecosystem: Environmental > Terrestrial > Soil > Wetlands > Peat | place...
CTCAGCTTCCAACCCCGCCTCGCGGCGGCGCTGTTGAGGTCGTGTTCCGTCGTGAACAGCCCAATTCGACGGGCAGGACTTTCACCTGCGATCCAGCCAGCTTCGCTGGCGCAACGGGTTGACGAGGGTTGACGATGTGGGGTTTTGCTGGGGTTTGCGCAGATTTTTGGGCAGAAATTTGCACGGTTTTCGGGGGGAGGCATGAAATGCTAAAGGCTGAAGGCTGAAGGCTAAAAAGCTGCAATTGGAGGCGCTGGCGGGCTTGGTCGGCATGGCGGAGCTGATGGACTTCGCGGCAGAGGGCGCGGAGAGCGCGAAATTTGGGGCGGCAGGGGGCGTCGGAGCGGCCATCCCAGCGGGCGATGGCATCGAAGTAGTGCATGGCAAGGAGATTGGCGAGATGCTCGGACCATTCGGGGGCGGGGGCAGCGACGGAAGGGACCGAAGGGACCGAAGGGGCGGATACGGGGCGGGATTGGGCGAGCATTTCGCGGCGGAGTTGCCAGGCGGCGAAGCCGTGGGCGCGCCATTTATAGAGGTTCTGCTTGCTGATGGGACGGGAGCCGAATTCGGCGGCGAGGAGGGCGCGGACGGCGGAAAGGGCGTTCAGCCAGGGCAGGAGGGTGCGGGAGGACTCGTTGTCGGCGAGGCGGCGGTTGAGCTCGTCGCGGAGGGATTGGGGAAGCCGGGAGATTTTGGAGGGCTGATTCATAGGGGTTTTTTAGCTGAGTATAGCAAGGAAAACGGGGGGTGTTAGTTAGCGGCTAACGCAAAATGCGATTTTTTTACGATTTTTCGTTAGCCGCTAACTGGGGCGGTGCCGCAACGGAAGAGGATGGATGATGGAGGATGGAGAATGGACATAACAGACTGTGGTGACGCGAATTGCACGAATTTTCGCGAATTATTGGGGAGGCCGACACGAAGGAAAGATCAGAGCACCGACAACTCTTGCTTGCGGGGGCATTGCTTCGCTTTATCGGGGGGGGACGATGCCCTCCATAGCAGGCCGGACCCGACGCGGGAACCAAAACATCATCCCAAAAGAACGAATCAAGGCCTGACCTGGTCCACTCGATCAGATAAAATCCGAATCACTTTCAGCGGAGGAAGCCCGCAAATTACCCCGCAACGTGTCCGGTATCAGGCTTGGGCGGTTGGCGGTGGCCAAAGCCTGTCAGCGGCAAGGCATCGGGAAAATCCTGCTGGCGGCGGCCATGGGGAAATTCATCGAGATTTTCAACACCGCCGGCGGGATTGGCCTGTTCGTAGATGCGAAAGACCAGGCAGCCAAACGCTACTATGAACAGTTTGGCTTCGTTTCCCTGCCATCCAACGAACTGGCATTGTTCCTGCCGGTGAGAACGATTCAAGAGGCCATGGGGGCGGGGGTAAAGTCGTTGCCGTAACGATTGCGCGGGTCATCATCGGAAAACAATTTCCCGGCCATTAACAGCGAAAGTACAAAACTGTCATTTTTTTCGGACGGCCCCTCTCACTGCCAACCCGGCATCATCAGACTTAGATAACGAATATTTCCCCTGACCCCGAGTCGTCTTACCCGTAAAATAAATAATCACATGAATCTTTAAGTCTGATAAACACTATGAATACCCTCACCTCGCCAGCTACGAGATTTCGAGAATGCCGTGAGCAAACGCCAGTTTGCCGCTGCTGGGGCTGGTGATGGGAAGATTGGGCGGAGCATTTCCAGCGGGACCCTCCAGCACGCCCTGCCGGGGTGCGGAAGAATTGGGGCCGTTTCCCGGGGGTATCGCTCCGGGGGTCGCTCAACCCCCGGCTAATTTGCGGAACACCTCCGGCGTTCAGCCGAACCACGGTCAAGGCCGTTGCGAATTCGCCTTTGCGAATCCGCTTGCCAACCGGTCAAAATCCCTCCATGTACATCCCTGACGCAAGCACGGCTGCATCCGTAGCTCAATTGGATAGAGCATTTGACTTCGGATCAAAGGGTTGCAGGTTCAAGTCCTGCCGGATGCACCAGCCTTCAATTCCCGCCCGCTTTCACGATGAATTCCACGGCCGCGCCCACGTCTTTCGGCGCCAGCGGATAGTGGCCCTTGTCCGCTTCCATGGTCACTTGCATCGTGCCGCCGAGCTGACGGTAGAGCTTTTCCGCCACTTGCGTGTTCTGCGCCAGCGATGGATCGTCCGCGCCGCAAACGTGCAGGATCGGTATGCCCGCCTTGGCCAGCGGCGCCAGATCCGCCAGCGGCTGCGTCTTCGCCAGGTTGCTGTGCAATACCGGGTTCTCGGCGTAAATGCAGCAGACCTTGTCCGGATTCGCAATCGCCCACGCATACGCCTCGCCAGCCGCCGCACCCGCGCCGCTCATCACGGCCTGCTTGGCAAACCCGTGTCCCGTCAGGTGCTGGTAAACCGCGTTCCACTGCGCTGGAGTCGGGCCGTCCGCGTTGTAACCCACCGCCACCGTCACAATGTAAAAGCCTTTCGCCAGCAGCGCCTGGTCCACCCGGTCGTCCCGGTCCACCAGATCCGCCCGGAACACCCACGGATTCCCCGGCGCCGGCGTCTTGGGAGCGATGACCGTCGTCGCCGCTTCCACGTTCGGCAATTCGATCCGGTAACGGTCATAACACTCGCCAAACAGCGGGCCACGTTCGGTCACGTACGTGTCTTCGCTGGGCATGAACTCATAGCGCGGCGCCAGGCTGTAATACGAGGTGTGCGTGAAGCGCTCCCCCGCAAAGCCGGGCGCCGGCGCCCGCACTTCCTTCACACTGTCCTCGATAAAATCCGCAATCAGCTTCGGGTCCCGCAGGCTGTGGGGATGATGCCCCCGCCCTTCCTTGATGAGCACGGAAATGCGGCCGCCAAATTGATGATAAATGTCCTCCATCGGCAGCGTGAAGACGCCCAGGATGGGATCAATGCTCCCGCACACGTGCAAAACCGGCACGTCATTGGTGGCCAGCCGTGCGAGGTTCATCAGCACTTCCGAATTGCCACCCGGATTATCCACGTAGAGGCACGACACCTTGCCGGGATTGCGCACCGCCCAGGTGTACGCAAATTCCCCGCCCCGGCTCATCCCCACAAAGGCGGGCTTGGCCGACAAGCCGTGCTGCCCGGTCAAAAATGCGTACCAGGCGTCCCAGCTCGCGTCCGGCCGCAGGTCCGGGCCCGCTTCCACGTACGCGATGCAAAAGCCGCGTTTGAGCAACTCCACTTCCGCCTGCGGCTGATGGTCCCAGTAACATCCGCGCCAGGACCACGGATTCCCAGGCGCCGGCGTCTTCGGCACCACCAGGATGCAGCGCCGGCCGGCCGCCCGGTGTTTGAAACCCGCCCCTTCGTCCGGCGTCGCCACCGTCGCCGTCACCGCCAGATGTTCATCCATCAGGAAATCGTAGCGATCAAAGCCGTGCCAGGAGGCCTTTTCGCCGGTGAACGTCTTCGCCCCGGCCGCCGCCTCCGCGGCCCGGACGTCAATGGGTTTTGCCAGGCCAAGTAGAACAACAGCGAGCGGGAGCAATGCGATTTTTGACATGTCAATGCGTGAGTGGTTTGGAGATTGCGATGATGGCAAATGGTAGCTCGCACCCCATGCCTTAAACATCCCCTAAACCGGGGAGAGAATTCCTCGAAAGCGTCCGCGCATTGAACCTTTGAACCGCAAAAGAAACATGCAACCTTCGACATTCAACGCCCAATATCGAAGGGACTCGCGCAGCCGCCTTCGTTCAGGGTTGGAAGTTGAATGTCGAAGGTTGAATGTTTTCTGGGTTCATGGAGAGGGACACCGCTGGCTTTCAGTTTGCCGCGAACTCACGTTCGCGGCCACGCGGGGAAAGCTCGCCCCGCCCATCACCGATTTCGGGGATGGCAGGCCCGCTTCCGTTTCCGTAGAGTCGCCTCAATCCCTTGGCAGCGTTCCATCCAATGGGTCGGGGCATTTGAGCGCCGGCGTGGGTGAAGGAATTAATTCGCCACAACCTTTCACATTCAGCGAGCGCAACATGAAACTGCGATTGTTCAAACAACTGGTCCCCTGGCTGGCTGTGTTGGTTTTGGGCGGTGTCGCCGCTCGCGCCGCCAGCCTGCCCCCGGACGTCCTCTCCGAGTTCACGAATTACAACGTCACCTGGACTTCTCCCAGCACCAACGGCTCGCCCGGCTCCATGCCCATCGGCAACGGCGATATCACCGCCAATGTGTGGGTCGAGAACAATGGCGGCGACCTCGTGCTCTACATCGGCAAATCCGATAGCTGGAGCGAAAGCACCCGCCTCCTCAAAATCGGCCGCACCCGCCTCCACTTCACCCCCAATCCCTTCGCCGCCGGTTCGCCGTTTGCCCAGACCCTGGATTTCTATCATGGCGAAATTGACATCACCGCCGGCCAGCCTGGATCGCAAGTCTCGCTCCGCCTCTGGGCGGACGCCAACCAACCGGTTATTCGCATCGAGGCCGGCGGCCAGCAGAGCTTCACCCTCTCCTGCTCCAACGAAATCTGGCGCACTGCCACCCAGACCATGACCAGCAGCAATTCCGGCAGCTTCTACGGCGTGCAAGGCGCCGCGCCGGCCCCCGCGGAAAGCCCGGACGTCGCCCCCAGCCTGCCCGACCGCCTCGTCTGGTTCCACCAAAACAACAGTTCCTATTTCAAAACCCTTTTCCAAGCCGAAAATCTCGGCGGCTATGCCGCCAATTTTAACGACCCCTGGACCAATCGCATTTTTGGCGCCACCATTTTTGCCACCAATTTCACCGTGGTGAACAGCCAGCAGTTGCAATCCGCCGCCGGCACCAATTTCCTCGTCTCCATCTATCCCTACACCGCCCAGCCCGTCGCGCCCGCTGACTGGCAACTTCAGATGAGCAACCTCGTGGCCCAGGTCAACGCCACCGACCTCGGCACCGCCCGCACCAATCATTACCACTGGTGGGACGCGTTTTGGAACCGGAGCTGGATCTTTGTCAGCGGCGACGCCAATGCCACCAACGTCACCCGCGGCTACCTCGAGCAACGCTTCATGACCGCCTGCCAGGGACGCGGACAATATCCCATCAAATTCAACGGCGGCACCTTCACTTTCGACTACAACGGCCAAAACGGCGATTACCGCGCCTGGGGGCCATCCTATTGGAACCAAAACACCCGGCTCCTCTACTGGCCGTTGCTCGCCGCCGGCGACTTCGACCTGATGCTGCCCTTCTTCAACAGTTATACCAATATGTTGCCGGTCCAAATGGCGGCCACCACCCATTATTACGGACATGGCGGCGCCTTTTTCCCCGAAACCTTCAACATCTTCGGCCTGTACAACGGAGATAATTGGGGCTGGAACAATGCCACCGGCACCACCTGCGGCGACACTTATATCACCTACCACTACCAGGGCGGCCTCGAGACCCTGGCCATGATGCTCAATTACTACGACTATACCCAGGACAGCTCCTTTGCCACCAATTATGTGGTGCCCTTTGCCACGCAGGTGATCCGCTTCTTCAATGAGCATTGGCCCCGGGTGAACGGGCAGCTCTTCTTCTATCCCGCCAATGCCTGCGAAACTTACTGGAGCTGCACCAACTCCGCCGATTATATCTCCGGTCTCCAGTATGACATTTCAAAACTGGTCGCCCTGCCGGCCGGCCTCACGACTCCCGCCTTGCTCAACGAGTGGACCAATTGTTACGCCGCCCTGCCGCCCCTGCCCATGGATCCGGCCAATACTTATATCAAGCCCGCGCAAACCTACGGCGCGCCCCATAACGTGGAAAACCCGGAATGTTACTGCATCTTTCCCTACCGCCTCTATGGCTTCGGCCAATCCAACCTGAACGTGGCCCTCGCCACCTTCAACCATCGCATGGAGCAAAGTTACAAGTCGGATTGGAGCCAGGATGTCATCCAGGAGCCGCTCGTCGGCTTGATCGGCGCCGCCCAGGCGGACCTGCTCACCAACTTCGCTGACACCGATCCCGCCGCCAGGTTTCAGGCCTTCTGGACCTCCCGCAGCGATTATCTGCCCTGCGAAGACACCGGCGGCGCCGCGATGAGCGGGCTGCAGTTCATGCTCTTGCAGCCCGCGGGCAACCAGCTTTGCCTGCTGCCCGCGTGGCCCCCGTCTTGGAATGTGGACTTCCAACTCTGCGCCCCCGGCAACACCACCGTCCGGCTCGTCATTCAAAACCAAAGCGTCTCCCAGTTGACCGTCAATCCGCCCAGCCGCACCACCGACCTGGTGGAAGCGATGCCGCCGGCTCCCACCGGGCTCATGGCCAACGCCGGCAACACCCGCGTGGGCCTCAATTGGGCCGCCACCAGCGGCGCGGGCACCTACAACGTCCAACGCGCCACCGTCAGCGGCGGCCCTTACACCACCGTCGCCCCCGGCGTCACCGGCCTGAGCTACCTCGATACCGGCCTGGTCAACGGCGCCACTTATTATTATGTCGTCTCCGCCGGCAATGTCTGGGGCCAAGGCGCCAACTCAGCCGAAGTCGCCGCCGCGCCCGGCACCAACTACGCCGTCCATTGGGAAGGCGACCTGATCGCCAATCTCCAGTCGGCGGATTTGACCGCCGGCTCCAAGGTCTGGACCAATCGCACCAGCAATCCCAACGGCGTAGGCAACCTCTCCACCGTCGTCGGCGGCAGCTTGAACATTGCCAACGTCGCTTATGGCACCGGCACCATCAAGGCCCTGTTCGTCAATCAAACCGGAAATAATTCTGTGATATCCGCCGCGCTCGCGCCCTCCGAAATCACCGGCAACCACCCGGTTTCCGTGGATGCCTGGGTCTATCCCGTGGATGTGAACCCCACCAGTTGTTACGTGGGTTATGGATATCAAGGCGGCAGTTCCTCCCCCATGGTTGACCGCGAATTCAATTACGATACGAGCGGACACGGCGTCATCTCCGGCGATTTCGGCTCCCTGGACACCGGCTGGAACACGCCGCCCACCGCCGGCACCTGGCATTACCTCGCCGTCACCTATGACGGCACCAACCTCCTGGCCTACCTGGACGGCAACCTCGATGTCACCCACACCATCGGCACGCCCATTGCCACCGGCGCCAGTCCCCTCCTGGTCGGCTCCAGCATTCTGGGCACACGCAGCCCCGGCAACGATCCCTTTCACGGCTACATCGCCTGCGCCCGCGTGGCCTCCGGCGTCCTCACCGCCGACGATATCGCCATCAATTACCTGCTCGGCCCGCTCGCCACGGCCACCGCCACCGTCCCGGCCGGCTTGGCCGCCACGCCCGGCGACGGCCAAGTGAGCTTGCAATGGAACGTCTCCAGCAATGCCGTCAGCTATAACCTGAAAAGATCCGCCGCCGCCGCCGGACCTTTCAGTGTCATCGCTTCCAAGCTGACCACCCCCGGCTACACCAATACGGGTTTGACGAACGGCACGCTCTATTACTACGCCGTTTCCGCCACCAACTCCGCCGGCGAAAGCGCCAACTCCCCCGCCGTCGCCGCGCGCCCCGTCTCGTTGGCCGTGCCCCAGTTGCAATTCTCCCTCACGGCCGGCCAGCTTCAACTGAACTGGCCTGCGGACCACACCGGCTGGATCCTGCAGGCGCAAACCAACGCCCCGAACATCGGTCTGACCACCAACTGGTATCCCGTATCGCTTGCCTCCGGCACCAACCAACTGACTCTCCCGGTCAATCCCGGCAGCGGCAACGTCTTCTTCCGCCTTGTTTCGCCCTGGTAAAGCCAACCCATTGGCTGGCTTCCGCTGATTCACTGCTGCATGATTCCTCTCCAAACTTGGATTTTGCCCCCAAAAATGGTAATTCTCCCGGGTTAAATGCAGCATTGAGGAAGACCGCGTGGACGAGGCGGTGTCCGAGTTCAGCAATCTGCTCAAGGACGCCAAAGCCCGGCACGGCGCCGGCAAGAGAGCCCGCGTATTCCAGCGGATGGATGGCGACGGCTCGCCACCACCGGGCTGACTTTGGCAAAATCACGAAATGAAATCTGCCACCATCAAACGGCGCGTTGCCAAATCCGACTTGGATGGCCTCTCAGGCGTGCTGCCGCAGATTCAGACGCTTATCGAAGCGTCGCGCCAGCACGTTGCCTCCACGGCAAATCTGACCATGGTGTGGCTGTACTGGAATGTCGGACGCGTCATTACACAGGAAATCCAGCAGAACCAGAAGCGGGCTGAGTATGGCGAACGACTGATCGAGCAACTTTCCGCTCGCCTGACGAAAAGCTACGGGCGCGGCTTTACCGCCAAGAACCTCTGGGACATGAAGCGGTTTTACGAAGCGTTCTAAATTATCCAGCCGCTGGCTGGAGAATTAAAGGTGAAAAAGATTATCCAGCCACTGGCTGGACAATCTGCGGAGATTCCGCCACCACTGGCGGCAGAATCGTCATCCGCCCAGATTTGCTATCCAGTGGCTGGCAAATCTTCGGACGGCAAAATTCGGCAGCCACTGGCTGCCGAATCCGACGACCGCATCACCATTGATTTTGCCCAGCACTTCCGCCTTGGCTGGACGCATTACCGCATCCTTTTGGGCGTCGCGGCCGGACTTAAACGCGGTTTCTATTTCGACCAGGCCGCGCAGCAACGCTGGTCCAAGCGCGAACTTCAGCGCCAGATTGACCGCGCCCTGTTCGAGCGCGTCGCACTCTCCCGCGACACCAAAGCCCTCGTCCGCCTGGAAAAGCAGCGCGGCCCCGTCGAGACAGTGTGCTACGCGGATGCGTTCAAAGACCCTTACCTACTCGACTTCCTCGGCCTCAAGGATGTGTATTCCGAGAAGGACTTGGAATCCGCCATCGTCGCCAACCTCCAGCAGTTTCTCACCGAACTCGGCAGCGACTTCTGTTTCATCGCCCGCCAGTTTCCCATGCGGATTGACGACGACGATTACCGGCTCGACCTGCTGTTCTACCATCGCCGCCTGCGCTGCCTCGTGGCCATTGATTTGAAGATTGGGCCGTTCGCCACCGCCGACAAGGGGCAGATGGACTTGTACCTCTCCTGGCTCAAGAAGCATGAATGGCGCGAGGGCGAGAACGAGCCAGTGGGACTCATCCTCTGCACTTCCAAGAAACAGCAGCATGTGGAACTGCTCCTCAGCCACGGACCGCACAAGATGCAGGTGTCCGAATATCTCACCCAACTTCCGTCCAAGCGTGTGCTGGCCGACCGCCTCAAGATTTACAGCCACATGTTGGCAAATGAAGACCACGTGTCCTGATGGCCCCGCCGCCTGACCAATCCAAAGCCTTGGCGGCGTGCCGCGCCCGGCACGCCAAGCCTCATGCCCCGGCCACGGACGACCATGAGCGCCCGCCGTTTGCCGCCGACATCAGGGAAGGCATGGGCTGGCTTCCGCTGATTCACTGCTGCATGATTCCTCTCCAGACTTGGATTTTGCCTCCAAAAATGGTAATTCTCCCGGGTTAAATGCAGGCTCAAACCCCAGCCATCAAACTTGACCGCGCGCCCATTGCCATCGTGGGCGTCCCGTTCGACAACATCAATTTAGCCGAAATGCTGGCCAGCACCGGCGAAATGATCGCCTCCCGCCAGCCCCATTACGCCACCACCGTCGGCGTGGATTTCATCGCCGAGGCCATGGACGACGTCGAACTCCGCCGCATCCTTTGCGACGCGCACCTCGTCGTGGCCGAGGATAAGACTGTTGTCTGGGCCTCCAAAATCCTGGGCAACGAGCTCCCCGAAAACGTCACCGTTCCACACCTCATTCCCCGGCTCCTGGACCTCGCTGAACAAAAAAACTGGCGGGTCTTCGTGCTCGGCGGCGATGACGCCACCGCGGCCAAAATCTGCGGCCGCCATCCCAAGCTCCAGCTCGTCGGCACCTATGCTCCGCCCGACCAACCGCTGTTGGAAATGAACCACGCCGACATCCAGCACCGCCTCCACGCCGCCAAGCCGGACATCCTTTTCGTCGCCTTCGGCTCGCCCAAACAGGAAAAGTGGATCAACATGAATTACCGCGAAGCCGGCGTGCCCTTGGTCCTCGGCGCCGGCACCACTTTTGATTTCCTCACCGGCCAGGCCCGCCCGGCCAAGCGCGCCCGCCGTCATTTCTCAAAATTCATCCGCGCCGTCCTCCGCCAATGGTGGCACCTCCGCGCGAGAAAAGCCGGCGGCGCCGGCCCCGGCCCCAACGTCATCCCCGACCCCCACGGCAACCTCATCATCCGCGCCCCCGCCCGCCTCGACGCCGCCGCCGTCCTGGCCGCCCAGGCCGAATGGCTCCGCGCCGTCGAAAACAGCCATGTGCTCTTCGACCTCACCGACACCGTCTTTGCCGACAGCACCGGCGTGGGCGTCCTCATCCGCCTCCGCCGCCGCGCCCGCGAGCTCGGCTGGCAGTTTTTCCTCATCGCCCCGGGCCCGGCCGTCGAAGCCGCGCTCAAATTGATGAAGCTCGACGAGTTCTTCACCATCCAGGCCAGCCTCGCCGGCGCCCGCATCCTCATGGAAAGCACCGCCGGCACCGCCCCCGTCACCAGCGGCGTCCTCGCCGCCGAACTCCAAATCCGCTGGACCGGCGAAGTCACCGCCCTCAACGCCGTCGAGCTCGGCGCCTTCACCGAATCCGAACTCTCCCAAGTCACCCCCGGCATGACCGTCGCCATTGACCTGTCCCGCGTCACTTTCATGGATAGCACCGGCATCGGCCTCATGGTCCGTTTCAAAAAAAATCTCAAACGCCACGACATCAACCTGAGATTCGACAACGCCACCGCCTCCGTCCGCAACGTCGTCCGCCAGACCCAGCTCGAAGATTTTCTCCTCCGCTGACGCCCCTGCTCCGGTGACCATTCGCCTGGAGGGGTATTCGGAGGCCCGGCGGGAGCCCAATTCCGGGCCCGGACATTTGCGTGGTTCATGGGTTTGCGCGGGCTGGGCTGTCAGCTTCCGTTCATTATTTCCGCTCATGCACTGCGCCAGGGCGTTTTCATTTCGCTTTTTCCAGGGGCCGGTTTGCGGCAGAATGAACTGGTGGAGCGGGCTTTGCTGGCCATCTTGATATTTGCGGGCGCGAGTTTCTTCTTCGCGCTGGCTGAAACGGCTTTGTTTTCCCTGAACCGGTGGCAGGTGGCGCACCTGGTCCAGCGCCACCCGCGGCGGGGCGAAATGGTGGCGCAGCTCCTGGCGCGGCCGGAGGACCTGCTGGCCACGCTGGTGTTGGGCAACACGTTCGCGAACGCGGCGGTGCTGGCGGTGGCGCTGCGGATGGTGTTCAGCGCGCAGTGGCCGCTGGCGCTGACGATGGTGTCGCTGCTGGCGCTGGTGTTGCTGGGGTGCGAGGTGTTTCCCAAGACGCTGGCGGTGCGCCGGCCGGAACGCTGGGCGGCGCGGGTGGCGTGGCCGCTGTTCATTTTTGAAAATGTCTCCAAGCCGCTGCACCGGGCGGCGCAGCGGCTCAATGCCGCCATCCTGCGCAAAACCGCGGAACCGGCGGCCGCCACCAAGCTCACGGACGCGGAATACCAGGAGCTCCTGGAGATGGCGCTGCAACAGGGCACGCTCGCGGAAATGGAGAAGGAAATCATCCTGCAAATCATCAGCCTGGACCAGCGCGTGGCGCGCGACGTCATGCGGCCGCGGACGAGCATGGCCGCGGTGAGCGACGATGCCACCGTGGAGGAAATGATCGCGGTGGCGAAAAAAGGGCAGCATCGCCGGCTGCCGATCTACGACGAGACCACGGACACCATCGTGGGCATCCTGAACACCCGCGCGCTGTTGCTGGACCCGAAGATCGAGCTGGCGGACGCGATTGAATTTCCCTCCTTCGTGCCGGACACGATGAACCTGTTGCAGCTTTTCCGGGCCTTGCAGAAGCAGCAGCGGGGCATGGCGATCGTGCTGGATGAATTCGGCGGCACCGCGGGGGTGGTGACGATGGAGGACATCCTGGCGGAGTTGGTGGGGCGGCAACGGACGCCTTCGCAGCCGGAAGGTTTCGTGATCACCACGCTGGCGCCGGGCCGCTGGCATGTGAACGGGGCCGTGCGCCTGGAGGATTTCCGCCGGGAATACCCGGCGCTGCCGGAGGTGCCGGAGGTGGAGACGATGGGCGGACTGCTGACGCATTTGCTGGGGGTGGTGCCGGACTCGACGGAGTCCACCGTCTTCGCCGGCTTGAAGTTCACGGCGCAGGTGACCGACGGACGGCGCGTCAAGGAATTGCTGGTGCAGCGGCTGCGGTGACCGAGGCCATGGAGAACAACCTATTGAACTACGTTTTGCTGGCGCTGTGCTTCGGCGCATCCTTCCTGCTTTCGGGCATGGAGGCCGGCGTGTTTGCCCTGAACCGGCTGCGCATCCGGCGGCTGGCGCGCAACGGCCGGCCCTCGGCGAAAATGCTGAACGGCTTTCTCGAACATCCGGAACGGTTTTTGTGGACCATCCTGGTCGGCAATACCCTGGCGAATTTCATCATCCTGGGGTGGATCCTGGCGCACTTGCACGCCTGGTTCCCGGGCCGGGATCTGGTGGCGGGAACCCTCTTCGCGCTGATTGTTTTCCTGTTTTATGCGTTTTTCGACCTGCTGCCCAAGATGCTGTTCCGGGCGCACCCCAATTCGCTGGGCCTCTCGGCCGCGCGCGTGTTCCGCATCATCAATTTTCTCCTGAGCCCGCTGGTGCGGATCGTGGAGGATGTGTCGCGGATAATCCTGCACTGGACGGGCGGGCGGGTGTTCAAGGGCCAGTTATTCGGCAACCGCGAGGAAATGCGCGCGATGATGCGCGAGTCGGGCGAGGCGCTTACGGACGATGAGCACGCGATGGTGAACCGCATCCTGGACCTGCAGAATTTTTCCGTGGGGCAGATTGCCCGGCCGCTGGCGGAAACCGTGGCGGTGGAGGCGGACACGCCATTGCGCGAAGCGATTCGCCTGGCCGCCGCCAACCACCTGTCGCGCCTGCCGGTGTGGGAGGTGCGCGAGGGCACGCGGCGCATCGCCGGCTTGCTGGACATCGGGCCGCTCTTGTACCGCGAGCAACTGGAGCTGGACAAGCCGGCGTCCGCCTGCATGATTCCCGCGGTGTTTGTGAACGAGGGCACGCGGCTGGAAGTGGCCCTGGGGCTGATCCAGCGGGCCGGCCAGCGGGTGGCGATCGTGCTCTCGCGGGGCCGCACGGAAACGGGGATCGTGACGGTCAAGGACATTTTAAAAGTGATGTTCGGGGAAATGAAACTGTGAGCGACCCCATCCCATGAGCGAGCACAATCTCCTGCTGACCGGGCTGCGAATCCTGGCCGTGGTGGCGCTGGTGCTGATGAACGCATTTTTCGTCGTGGCGGAGCTGGCGATGGTGCGGATTCGCGACTCGCAACTGGCGGGGCTCGTGGCCAGGCGCAACCGCCAGGCGCGGACGGCGCGCTACATCCTGGAGCACATTGACGCGTACATTGGAGCGACCCAGTTTGGAATCACGCTGGCGAGCCTGGGCCTGGGCATGGCGGTGGAACCGGTCTTCAACGGGTTGCTTACGCCCGTCTTCAATCTCACCGGCGTCACTTCGGAGGCCCTGCGGCACGAAATCGCGCTGGGCGTCGGTTTTTTCACGAACTGCTATCTGCTGATCGTGGCCGGCGAGCTGGTGCCCAAGGGCATTGCCATCCGGCGGACCGTGCCGGCGGCGTTGCTCACGGCCCGGCCGCTGACCTGGTTTTACCGGATTTCATTTCCGTTCATCTGGCTGCTGAACCGCTCGTCGCACCTGATTTTGAACTGGCTCGGCGTGCGGGCGGACGAGTTGCACGGCGCGCAATCGGAGGAGGAACTGCGCGTGATCCTGGGGGCGGCCCAAGGAACGCCGGCGCGGCGGAACTTGATCCTGAACGCGCTGGACCTGCGGTATCGGACGGCGCGGGAAGTGATGCGCCCGCGGAACGAGGTGACCGTGTTTGAAACGGGGGCGACGGTGGCCGAGTGCATTGCCCTGGCGGAGAAGACGCGCTACTCGCGCTTCCCAGTCTGCGATGACGGCGACCCGGACCGGGCGCGCGGCGTGATTCACATCAAGGACCTGTACGCGTGGCGGGACCGGGCGCGGACGGCGGCGGATTTGCTGCCCGTGGCGCGCAAGCTGATCTGCGTGCCGGAAACGGCGCGCCTGGACCGGCTGTTGCAGCGGTTCCTGGAAAAGAAACTGCACCTGGCCTTCGTGGTGGACGAATTCGGCGGCACGCTGGGCATCATCACGCTGGAGAACGTGATGGAGGCCATCGTGGGGCAGATCCAGGACGAGTTTGACGCGGAGGCCACGCAGTTCATCCGGCGCAGCGACAACGTGTGGGAGGTGTCCGGCACCCTGCCGGTGCACGATCTGGAAACGATCATCGGGCGGGTGCCGCACGACGAGGGCGTCACCACGGCGAGCGGGTGGGTGACGCAGCGGCTGGGGGGATTTCCCAAAACGGGCGACACGTTCGTCTCGGGCGAATATGAACTGCACGTGGAAGAGATGGACGGGTTGCGGGTGGCGCGGTTGAAGATCACGCAACTGCGCCCCGCCGAAAGGGCTACCAGCGCGCGCCACGAACCGCAAAAAACGCCGTGACGGCCGCGAGGGCGGCATCCACCGCCACGGGCCACCACAGGCGCGCCCCGGCGCAGCCCACGGCGAACAGCAGCAGCGCGCCCAGCCAGAGAATGAGCGGATGGAGATCGGGCGCGGCGGCGTTGCCGGGCTGCTTGCGGATGAGCGAGGGCGTGATCACCATCATGATGAGCAGGGCCACGCAGGCCCACCCCACAAAATTCAACAGCGTCGCGCCTTCCCAGGTGACGGCAAGCCTCGTGGGCTGCCAGAGCCAGAAATGTTTCACGTGCCAGGCGAACGGTTCCAGGGCCACATCAAAGGCCACGGCCAGCAGGGCGGTGAAGCCGATGAGCCAGAAACCGTAGGCTTTCACCTTGCGCCACGGGCGCAGCATCAGCCGGGCCGTGCCGCGGGCATTGAAAATGGCGGCGACCCAGAGAAACGGGACGGTCCACGGCAGGACGTTGAAGATCCTTTCGCCGGCGGCGTCGCCAAAAACGACCGGGCCGAACGGCAGGGAAAAATTGGGGCGGGAACTCACGGCGTGCGCCACGCCACCGATACAGGCTGCAACCAGGGCGGCCGGCAGGACATTCTGCAGGGGCAACTGACGTTTCAGCGCGGCGACGGCAGCGACAGCGGCCAGCACGATCGTAACCTGATCCAGCGCCACGGAAGCTTTGGGCGCGAAAAGCTCGGCGACAAAGGCTGCGCCCAAGAGGACATTGAGAATCCAGAACACAATTCTCAAGGAGCGGGAGCTGGCGGGCGATGGCATGGTATGTATGGACATTATAAAGGAAACGGCCGGATGGAAAACCTGAAAAGTGCTCAAAAGGAGGGGATTTCGTCAGCGCCGTTTTGCCGGGAACCCCGTCACGAAGCACTGGGAACGCCGGGAGCGCCTAATTCAGCAATCCCTTCCATAAGAAATAGACGTAACTGGCCACCAGGGCGAAGCCCACGGTGCGCGGCAGGCGTCCCAGGAGAGCCACAAAGAAGATGTGGACACCGGTGGCCCCGAGCAGGATGAACATGCCCGCGCGGAAGAAGGCGGGCATCACCATGGGCTGAAAGAGGGCAAAAACGCCGAGACAGAGCGGAATGGAGATGTGGGCATCGCCGACTTGGGACGTATAGACGACTTCCGGTTGTTTGCGCCAGCCATAATAAATGGCCAGCACGGCGTTGGGCAGCACCATCAGCCAGCCGCTGAGCCAGCCGAGGTGCTGGGCGCTGACAAAGCCGCTATGGAACTGGGAGACCCAGGCGACGAGCCAGCCGATGCTCACATAAATGCCGTAGGCGCCGACGGCCAGCAAACCCAGGTCCACCGGGAGCATCCAGCCCAACGCGGATTTCCCCAGCCGGGCGTTCTGTTTGAATACTTCAATCAAATGGAAGCATTGCCAGAAGAGAAACGCGCCGATGAGAACCAGGCCGTCGTTGAAATCGAGGCGCCCTTTGCGGGCCATGGCCCAGACCATGCCGGTGAAGAACAAGACGGCCAGCAGCGTGAGCAGGAGCGAGAGGCGGTTCAACTGTTGCGCGCTGCCGGCGCCGTTGGATTTTTTCACGTCGGGTTTCTTCTTGGGCACCACGTTGATGCCCCAGATCAGGGCGGGCAAGCCCAGGACCAGGGTCAGGTTGGTGACATTGTTGACGAGGGAATTAATCATGACGTCGGCGCCGCTGCCGGCGTGGCGACCGAGGATAAAGGCGAAGATGAGGTTGCCCAGGCCGGAGCAATAGGGCATGACGAGCGTCCCCAGGACGGTCCCCTCGAAGCCGCAGGCGCTCATGGCCTCCAGGCGCCAGATCATCAGAAAGGACGCGGCCAGGAACAGCGCCACAAACAACCACGGGGCGAACACCCCTTTGGCCTCGATCCAATGCATGAACGGATTTAACACGCGGCAAAGTCTAGCCCCAAACCGGGGGCGGGCGACAGCAAGTTATGTCACGGGGGCTCAGGGGTTGGCAGCCGGCGCGTCCCTGCCGACCCGGTTTTTGACGGGGGCGATGGCTGCCACCCGGTCGCGGAAGGCCCACAGAAAATAGCCGAGCACCGCCGCCACCATGGCGGCGAGGGCGCCCCAAAACATCGGCCAGTTCGTAGCCACGCCGGCCGTGCACCTGGCAAACCACCAACCGCTGCCGAGATAGCCGATGAGGTTGCCGATGCCGCCGTTCAGCAGCGTCAGCAAGGCCTGGGCCCGGGTGCGCCAGCCAGCGTCAATATGCTGGTTCAGGTAAATCTGGGCGGTGACAAAGACCAAGACGTAGGAGGCGCCATGGAGCGTCACGCCCAGCACGAGGGACGACTTTGTATCCAGCCCGCTCAAGGCGAACCGCACCACCCCGAAGACGAGGCCGGCGGCAAAAACCCATTTGAGCCGCCACTTGAGGAGCAGCCAGCCGAGACTGAACATGGAGATGACCTCCGTGACCTGCGCGAGACTCATCCACGCACTGGTGTGCCGGAAACCCAGGTCATGCAGGTGCGAGGGCGCATACGGATAAAAGGCGGACAGGGGAATGTTGAAAAGCGTGGTGGTGATGAAAACCACCCGCGTGGCGCGGTCCTTCAAGAGTGTCAGGGCGTCCAAGCCGAGCCGTTCGTGCCAGGAAAGATGCTGGGCCGCGGGTGGAATCTCCAGGGCGGGCAGAAAATAGGTGAACCCGGCCAGCAAAAGCCAGATCAAGGCATCCAGATACACCGTCAACGGCGAACGGTCGAGATTGGCGCACCCGATCAGCAAGGCGCCACCCATCCAGCCCACGGTGGCCAGGGAGCGGACCGGGCCGAATTCCTTCCGGGCATCCGCCAGCCGGGCGAACACGAGCGCGGTGGAAATGCTGAACATGGGCGCATACGATAACGCGAACATCTGGATGAGCCCCAGCACCAGCCAGGGGTTCCAGCCGCGTTGGACCGCAAACCCAATGACCCCCATGACGAGGCCGGTGGTGGTGGCCAGCCACCGCAGCACCTTGGCCGGCGGCACCTGCCGGTCCGCCATGGCGCCAAACATGAGCGGCGAAATGATGGCGGCGCCGGCGACGGCCGCATACGCAAACGGCTTGATGACCTGCAGACCGTGCGCGTCAAGGATGGGGCCCAGCGGCACGAACCAGACGCCCATGCCCACCGACTGGATGAAGAATAAAATCATCAGTTCGGTGTACTCGGCTTTGCGCAAAGTCCTGAACATCGGACCCAAAGCATAACAATTCAGGGCCAAAATCAAAGCCGGAGGCGGTTTTGCCCCCACTTTGCTCTTTGAACTTTCGCCACGCGAAACTAGCCTGAGACGATGTTTCGTCCCTGCATTGACCTGCATGAAGGCAAAGTGAAGCAAATCGTCGGCGGCACGCTGGGCGATTCGGGCTTGCGCACAAATTTTGTCTCCGAGAAATCCGCGGCGTGGTTTGCCGGCCTCTATCGCCGCGATGGGCTGGCCGGCGGGCACGTCATCCAACTCGGCGCCGGCAACGAGGCGCAGGCGCGCGCGGCGCTGGCGGCATTCCCGGGCGGCCTGCATCTCGGCGGCGGCGTGAACGCCCAAAACGCCCGCGGCTGGCTGGAGGCCGGCGCCTCGCAGGTCATCGTCACCAGTTGGGTGTTCCGGGAGGGACGCGTGGATTGGACGCGGCTGGATGCGCTGGTCAAGGCCATCGGCCGCGACCGGCTGGTGCTGGATTTGAGCTGCCGCCGGCGGGAGGCAAAGTATTTCGTGGTCACCGACCGGTGGCAAAAATTCACCGAACTGGAGGTCAACGCGGAAACGCTCGGCAAGTTCGCCACCTATTGCGCGGAGTTTCTAGTTCACGCCGTGGACGTGGAAGGCCTGTGCCGCGGAATTGACCGCGAGCTGGTGCAAAAGCTGGGCCGATGGACGCCGCTCCCGCTGACCTACGCGGGCGGCGCGAATTCGCTCACCGACCTGGAGGAAGTGACGCGGCTGGGGGGCGGGCGGGTGGACCTGACGATTGGCTCGGCGCTCGATATTTTCGGCGGCAGCGGGGTCAAGTACGCCGAGTGCGTGGCGTTCAATCGGCGGCAGCCCGCCGGACGGCAGCCGTAAAAATCATGCTTCAATAATGTACCGAGCATCCGTACGGTTTGGTTTGCGAAACTTCAATGGGTTTGCCGGCCTGCAAATCATCCACAGCCTCGCGGACGTAATTGCGGGCGGTCTTCGGATCGTGGACAGGATCGGGATGGTCATCCATGGCGCCGGCGTAAACCAGCGTGCCAGATTTATCCACCACGAAGACGTGCGGGGTGGTCTTCATACCGTAAAGGTGCCCGATGGCGCCGGTGCTGTCGTCAATCCAAGCGGTGGCGGCGATTTTTAGGTCCGTCCATTCTTGGCGGGCCTGGGCGGCCGTCCGATGGCTGGGGTTCTTGGGATTGACGGAATTGACGAGCAGCCAGACGACGCCTTTCTGGGCGAGCTCCCGTTGCAGCGCCTGGGTCGCGCCGGAATACTGGTTGTGGCAGAAGGGGCAGTCGGAATTATAGGACTCGATGACGATGATTTTGCCGCGGTAATCCGAGAGCTTGACGGCCTGGCCGGTGATGTCGGTGCCGGTGAAATCCGGCGCGGGCTGGCCGATTTCCACGGCGAAGGCCGAACCCGCCAGGGCCAGCACCGCGGCTATAATTAAAGTAGTCTTCATGGTCTCATTCAGTTTGGTTGATGTTGCTCCCCATAAGAGACGCGCGGAAAGGGGTTTTGTTCAAAAAAAAAGGCCCGCTCGGGAGAGCGGGCCTGCGATGGATCAAATCAGATTACTTTTTCTCTTCCGGCTTGGCTTCCGCAGCCGGGCTGGCGGCGGCCGGCTTGGCTTCGGTCGCAGGCTGGCTGCCCGCCGTGGCGGCGGCTCCGGTCGGGACCGGGGCGGGAGTCGTGACGACCGTGTCCACCCATTCCAGAATGGCGCGCTGGGCGGCATCGCCCTGGCGCTGTTCCAGCTTGATGATGCGGGTGTAGCCGCTGCGGCGGTCCTTGAAGGCGGGCGCGATCTCCTTGAAGAGAACCCGCGCGGCGTCCTCCTGGTGCAGGCGGGCGGCGGCCAGACGGCGGTGATGAATGGTGCCTTTCTTGCCCAGCGTGACCATCTTCTCGGCGACGGACCGGGCGGCCTTGGCCTTGGCCAGGGTCGTGGTCACACGCTTGTGTTCGATCAGGCTGCAAACCAGATTGGCGAGCATCGCGTTGCGGTGCTCCGAGGTGCGGCCCAGCTTGGCCGTGCGCTTCAAATGTCTCATGGCAAATCTTTATTCCGTTTTTGGTGCTTCTTCTTTGGGCGCCTCCACCAGGCCCGGCTCGAAATTCATGCCGAGGGACAGGTTGAGCGAGCTCAATTTTTCCTTGATTTCGTTGAGCGACTTCTTGCCGAAGTTGCGATACTTGAGCATTTCCTGCTCGGTCTTCAACGCGAGCTGGCCGACGGTGGTAATGTTGGCGTTGTTCAGGCAGTTGGCGGCGCGCACGCTCAGCTCGATTTCATTGACGCTCATGTTCAAGAGCTTCTTGAGCTTGGCCTTCTCGTCGTCCTGCTTGTCGGCCGCTTCTTCAAATTCCACCGCATTCTTGTCGTAGGCCACGAACACGTCCAGGTGATGGGCCAAGATCGCCGAAGCCTGGGTGAGCGCATCGTCCGGCGTGATGCGGCCGTCGGTCCAGATTTCCAGGACCAGCCGGTCATAATCGGTGCGGTTGCCCACACGCGCCGCTTCCACCAGGTAACGCACGCGCGTGACGGGGGAGAACAACGAGTCAATGGCCACAATGCCGATCGCCTGGCCGAGCTTCTTGTTTTCGTCGCTGGGACAAAAACCGCGGCCGACCTTCACGGTCAGCTCCATTTCAAATTTTTTCTTCTTGTCCAGCGTGCAGATGGGCTGGGTCGGGTTGACCAGCTCAAGGTTGGGGTTGACCTGGATGTCCGCCGCCGTAACCAGGCCTTCCTTGTTGACGGACAGCAACAGCACCTGCTCGTCGCGGGTGTGGGCCTTGAACTTGATGCGTTTCAGGTTCAGGACGATGTCCGTCACGTCTTCGGTGACGCCGTCAATGGTGGCAAATTCATGCATGGCGCCATCCACCTTGAGCGAGGTGATGGCCGCGCCTTCCAGCGAGGAGAGCAGCACGCGGCGCAGCGAGTTGCCGATGGTATGGCCGTAACCCGTTTCAAACGGATCGGCGATGAATTTTGCGTAGGTATCCGTGGCGGTGGCATCATCTTTCTGCAACCGCTTGGGCATTTCAAAACGACCGAGACGAACTGGCATAATTTCCTTTCAACAATTTCAATCTGGCCCGCCCCGGCTGATTTATTCCCGGCCGGGAGAGCCCGTATAATTGTTCTTCTAGTTAAGGTTTAGCGGGAATAAAATTCGACCACCGCCTGTTCATTGGCGATGGGCTGGATTTCCTCGCGCGTCGGGATGCGCATGATCGTGCCCTTGAACTCTTCCTTGTTCAAGGACAACCAATCGGGCACCGCGCGGCTGGCGGCCACTTCCAGGTTCTTGGTGGCCAACTGGCGGGAAACATTGTTGTTCTTGATGCTGATGACGTCATTGGCCTTCAGCGCGTACGAGGGAATGTTCGCCTTGCGGCCGTTGACGGCGACGTGGCCATGGCCGACCATCTGGCGGGCGGCGGCGCGGGTGTTGGCGAAACCGAGGTGGAACACGACGTTGTCCAGCCGCGTCTCGAGGATCTGCAGCATGTGTTCACCGGTGACGCCGCGGCGGCGCAGGGCCTTTTCATAGACCCCGCGAAACTGCCGTTCGAGCAGGCCGTAGTAATACTTGAGCTTCTGCTTTTCGATGAGGCCTTCACCGTACTCGGTGGTTTTGCGGCGGGACTTGGGACCATGCACGCCGGGACCATAATTGCGGCGTTCGAGATATTTCGTCGGCCCGAAAATCGGGATGCCGAAACGGCGGCTGATGCGGACGCGGGGACCTGTGTAACGAGCCATATAAATTAATAAGGTGCGATTTGCGGTTGCTGGGTTTTACACGCGGCGCTTTTTACGCGGACGGCAGCCGTTGTGCGGCACCGGCGTCACGTCCTTGATGGAGCTGATTTCCAAGCCAATGGCCTGCAGGGCGCGGATGGCCGATTCGCGGCCGGAACCGGGGCCCTTGACACGGATTTCCACTTCCTTCATGCCATGCGACATGGCTTGGCGGGCGGCATCCTGGGCCACCATCTGGGCGGCGTAGGCGGTGCTCTTGCGCGAACCCTTGAAGCCCACGCGGCCGGCGGTGGACCAACCGATCAGGTTGCCCTGGCCGTCGGTGATGGTCACCTGGGTGTTGTTGAAGGTGGCAAGAATGTTCACGATGCCGGAGACGATGTTCTTGGCGTGCTTGGCCTTGACAATCTTCTTGGCATTGGGATCTTCCCCAAGCAGTTCGGCAGCGCTCGGCGCGACGGACACGACGCCTTCCGCCGGCTTGGCCGCCTCGCCGGCGGCGGGAGCCGCGGCGGCTTCGGCGCCGGTCGCAGGCTTCTTCGCAGGCTTGGCTTCCGCGGGTGCGGCGGCATCGGCCTTCACTTCTTTTTCCTTCTTCGGCGCGGCTGGTTTCTTTTTTTCTTCGGACATAACGGAATTCAATGATTAGTGGATGCCGGTCTTGGCGTTCGGATTGCGCTGCACGCCCACCGTCTTGCGGGGGCCTTTGCGCGTGCGGGCGTTGGTCTGGGTGCGCTGGCCGCGCACGGGCAGCCCGCGCAAATGGCGGATGCCCCGGTAGCACTTGATGCCCTGCAGCCGCTTGAGATCCATGCCGATCTCCCGGCGCAGATCGCCCTCAATGACATATTTGCCCTCCTGGATCGCATGCACGATCTGGGCCATCTGCTGCTCCGTCAAATCCTTCGCGCGGATGGCGGGAGAGATGTTCGCGCGCTCCAGAATCTCGCGCGCGTTGACCGGGCCGATGCCGTAAATGGAGCGGAGCGCAATGTCAATGCGCTTGCCGGGCGGAACCTCTACACCAATGATGCGTGCCATAAATTTCGATTAACCTTGACGTTGCTTGTGGCGTTTGTTCGAGCAGATGACGCGGATCACGCCGCGGCGCCGCACGATTTTGCAGTGCTCACACATTTTTTTGACTGATGCTCGGACTTTCATGCTTAAACTTTTTCGTTTCGACTAAAATACGTCCCACGCTCAAGTCGTAGGGCGTCAATTGTAATTTCACCCAATCACCGGCCTGCAAGCCGGCAAAATTCATCTTGTCGCCACCCGCCACAAACGCCGTCAACCGGTGGCCATTGGCCAGTTCGGCCAGAAACGTGCCGTTCGGCATCGCTTCCTTCACCCGAGCTTCGACTCGGAAGGCGTCTGCACCCATGTCAAAATCTCCGGCTTTCCCTCGGTGACCAGGATCGTATGCTCAAAATGGGCTGATAGTGAACCATCTTGCGTCACCACTGTCCAGCCGTCTTTCAAGATTTTCACCTCGGGCCGGCCCGCATTCACCATGGGCTCGATCGCAATGGTCATGCCCGGCCGTAATTTCGGCGAATTCTTCGCGCCGTCGTCAAAATTCGGCACCTGCGGCTCTTCATGCATCGTCCGCCCCACGCCATGGCCCACAAACTCGCGGACCACGCTATACCCATTTTGCTCAACATGCCGCTGGACCGCCAGCGAAATGTCCACCACCCGGTTGCCCGGAACCGCCTGCGCAATCCCCAAGTGCAGCGACTGCTCGGTCACATCCAGCAACCGCTGGGCGGCCACGCTGCACCCACCCACCGCCACCGTCCGGGCCGTGTCGCCCACAAATCCCTGGTACAAAACCCCGACGTCCACGCTCACGATGTCGCCAAATTGCAACTCCCGGTCCGACGCCATCCCGTGCACCACGGCTTCGTTGACCGACAGGCACGTGTAGCACGAATAGCCGCGGAAACCCAAAAACGCACTTTTGCCGCCGTAACTGCGTATCCGCTCCGCCGCAAACTCATCCACCTGCCGCGTCGTCAGCCCGGGCCGGATATAGTGCGCCACCTCGTCCAGCACCCGTCCCGTCACCACACATGCCGGACGCATCAATTTCAACTCATCTTCGGACTTAAGCTTAATCCCAGACACAATAAAGATCAGGCGAAGCGGCCACGCAGCCGCCCCTTCTTCAAAAATCCATCGTAATGGCGCATCAACAAATGCGATTCCACCTGCCGCATCGTGTCGAGCAAAACGCCCACCGCGATGAGGATGCTGGTGCCGCCGAAAAAGCTGGCCACGTTCTGGTCCACGCCCATCTGACGCGACAGGATGATGGGGATGGTGGCGATGATCGTCAGGAAAATCGCGCCCGCCAGGGTGATCCGGCTCATGGCGTTGTGCAAAAAGTCACTGGTCCCCTGCCCCGGCCGCACGCCGGGAATATAGCCACCGTTTTTCTTCAGATCGTCCGCGATCTGGATTTCGTTAAACTGCGTGGCCACCCAGAAGTAGGAGAAGAACAGGATCATCAGCGAGTAGATGGCCAGGTAAACAAAGGAACCATAGTTCAATTGCATGGCCACCCAGCGGAAGCCATCCTGCAGAAACTTCAGCGACGGGGCGCTGCACCAAGTGGCCAGGTTGCTGAAGAGCGGCTGCGGAAACATGAGGATGGACTGGGCAAAAATGATGGGCATGACGCCCGAATAGTTCACCCGCAGCGGCATGTAGTTGGTGCCGCCCTGGTACATCTTCTGCCCGATCATGCGGCTGGCATATTGCACCGGGATCTTGCGCTGCGCCTGGGTGATGGCGATAACGCCGGCCACCACCAGCACCAGCAAGGCCACCAAAATCGGTCCGGTCGTCCAAAGGTTGCTCTGCGGATCCATCCCGTTATGCGACGAAAACATGTCTATGGCGCCCTGCGCGGCATTGGGCAGGCGCGCCAGAATGCCGATGGTGATCACCAGCGAGACACCGTTGCCGATGCCGCGATCGGTAATCTGCTCGCCCAGCCACATCAGGAGCATGGTCCCCGCCGTCATCACGGTGACGGTGACAAAGTAATAGACAAAATGGTTCTCCGTCACCACCAACGAGCCCTTAAAGCCCCGGAACGCGCTCTCCGGGGTGAGCCAGTTATGGGCGAAATACCAACCTTGGACGATGCAAAGCCCCACCGTCAGGTAACGGCCGTACTGCACAATCTTGGTGCGGCCGCCCTCCTCACGAACCAGCTTGCTCAGGCGGGGCACCACGGCCGTGAGCAATTGAATGATGATCGTGGCGCTGATATAGGGCATGATGCCCAGGGAGCTGACGGCGCAGTTGCCCAGCGCGCCGCCCGCGAAGGTGTTGTACATCACCAGCAGACCGCCGGCGGATTGCGAGTTCTCGTTGAAATAATCGGCCAGTGCCTTGCCGTCAATTCCAGGAATGACAATGAATGCCGTCAACCGACAAACCGCCAACAGCAGGATTGTGAACAAAATCCGGGACTTCAGCTCCGGAATCTTGAAGCAGTTGCCGAGGGTGGTGTAGATGGAGCGAAACATCGTCAGCCGGGATTATGGTTTGGCCGGGGCCTGTTTCGGGGCCGAAGCGGCAGGTTTGGCCGGGGCGGCGGACTTGGCCGCGCCGGATTTTTTGGCGTTGGCCGGTTTGGCCGGAGCCTGGACTTTGGGGACAATCAGTTCCACCACGCCGCCCTTGGCTTCGATCTTGGTCTTGGCCGAGGCGCTGATGGCGCTGACCACCACGGTCAGCTTCTTCGTCAAATCGCCGCCGCCGAGCACCTTGATGCCGTCGAATTTGCCATTGGCCAGGCCGACCGTGCGCAGCGCGGTTTCGTCCACGCGCGCGCCGTCGTCGAACCGGCTCAACGCGCCCACGTTCACGCCGTGATAATGCACGCCAAACTCGGTGTTGTTGAAACCGCGCTTGGGCATGCGGCGGATCAGCGGCATCTGGCCGCCTTCGAAACCGATGCGGATCGAGCTGCCCGAACGCGCGGTCTGGCCCTTGCCGCCGCGGCCGGACGTCTTGCCGCGGCCGGTGGCTTCACCCTGGCCGAGCCGTTTGCGGCGATGCTTCGCACCGGGACGGGGTTTCAAATCATGTAGTCGCATAATATTTTTTCCAGCGGATCACGCTTTCCTGAAAGATTGGATTGCCGGCGAACGCACCGCGTTCAGCCCCTCAACCCAGCCTTCCCATCAGCCGTGGATCCATAAATTCATCAGGCATTGGCCGGCGCCGCCTCGGCGGGCTTGGGCGTTTCCACTTTTTTGATCGCCAGGCCGCGGCTCTGGTAAATCTGCTCGCGGGTCCGGAGACTCAACAGCGCGTTCAAGGTGGCCTTCACCACGTTGGCCGCGTTCTTCGAGCCGAGTGACTTGGTGAGGATGTCCTTCACCCCGGCGGATTCCAGCACCGAGCGCACGGTCTTGCCGGCGATGATGCCGGTGCCGGGCGAAGCCGGGCGCAACAGGATCTTGGCGCCGCCATAGGTGGAGTAAATCTCGTGCGGAATCGTAACCCCTTTCAGGGAAACCGCCACCATTTTGGTGCGGGCCAGCTCGCCGCCGCGGCGGATCGCATCCGCCACTTCAGCCGCCTTGCCCAGCGCCACGCCCACCTTGCCCTTTTTGTCGCCCACCACCACCAGGGCGCTGAACTTGAAACGGCGTCCGCCCTTGACCACTTTGGACGAGCGGTTGATAAAGACCACCTTTTCGGCGAGTTCCTCGCCGCCGTTTTCAAAAGCGTTTTCGCCGACTTCCATCGGCCTGCGCCCACGGCCGCCACGGCCGCCACGGCCGCGCGCATCGCGCTGCGGCGGTTTTTGCTCCCTGGGAGCTGCGGGAGCTGCGGGAGC
>Ga0181520_10003728_pt1 | contig 26418 bp, 27 predicted proteins | sample PEATcosm2014_Bin_29_FD_132451 | JGI IMG/M metagenome (GOLD analysis project Ga0181520, IMG submission 132451) | Peatland microbial communities from MTU Mesocosm Facility, Houghton, MI, USA - PEATcosm2014_Bin02_30_metaG | ecosystem: Environmental > Terrestrial > Soil > Wetlands > Peat | place...
ACGAACCTCGACGATCTCCTCCGCCGCACCTTTGCCGACATTTTTAATGGCCGCTAGGCTGAAGCGGATCTGCGGTTCAGCCGACGGCATAACCGCAAACTCTAGAAACGATTCATTGACGTCTGGCGGCAATACTTTAATGCCCATGTGATTACAAGCATTGATGTCGATCGCCAAACGATCGGTGTCATTGAAATCACTGGTCATCAGAGCCGCCATGAAAGCCGCCGGGTAATTGGCTTTAAGGTAGGCTGTCCAATAAGCAATTAAGGCGTAGCAGGCCGAGTGACATTTATTAAAACAATAGGCCGCGAACTCCTCAATCTGTTTCCAAAACTTCTCCATTAGCTCACGCTCGGCACCGTTTTTCATAGCACCTTCTATGAAATCGATCTTCATCTTGCGCATGACATCAATATTTTTCTTGCCTATTGCTTTGCGCAAGGTATCAGCCTGGCCGCCAGTAAAACCACAGAGCTCTTTAGAGATCTGCATGACTTGCTCTTGGTAAACGATTACCCCGTAAGTATTTTCCAGGGCTCGTTCCATTTTGGGGTGCAGATATTCAATCTTTCTAAGGCCGTGCTTGCGGGTAATAAACTCGTCAATAAATTGCATCGGACCCGGTCGATAGAGTGCTACCATAGCGATAATGTCTTCGAAAGTCGTTGGTTGTAACTCGTGCAAATAGCGTTTCATGCCCGAAGACTCAAACTGAAACACTCCAGTGGTATCGGCGTCTTGAAACAATTTAAGTGTCTTGGCATCATCCAGTGGAATTGTTTCGAGACTAATTTCGGCCCCATAAACTTTTCGGATAATCCTTTGGGCATTCTTAATAATCGTTAGGTTAGACAAGCCTAAGAAGTCCATCTTGAGCAAGCCAAGCTCTTCGATTGGCCCCATGGCGTATTGGGTGGCTACCACCCCCTTCTGGGCCTTTTCTAGCGGTACAAACTTAACGATTTCGTCTGGAGCAATGACTACCCCGGCGGCATGAACACCGTGGCTGCGAATTGTGCCTTCCAGCTGGATGGCCAGGTCGAAGACTCTTTTGGCGTTATCGTTGGTGGCATATTCGTGCTTTAAATCAGAGTTATCGATCAGGGTTTGTGACAGCGGGGTATGGCGGCCTTGCACCGGTGGCGGAATCATCTTGGCCCAACGGTCAGCTTCAGCGTAGGGTACCTGCAAAACTCGAGCAACATCGCGAACAGCGTTGCGAGCCGCCATTCGACCATAAGTAACGATGTTGGCCACGCGATCATCACCGTATTTAGCGGTGCAATACTGAATTACTTCATCCCGCCTGGTATCCTGAATATCAATATCAACATCTGGCATGCTAATTCGGTCGGGGTTCAAAAATCGCTCGAACAGCAGATCATACTTAAGGGGATCAATTTCAGTAATCCTCAGGGAATAGGACACTACTGAGCCAGAGGCTGAGCCACGGCCCGGTCCGAAAACGATGCCCTGATCCTTACCCCAATTCATAAAGTCAGCAACAATCAAGAAATAACCGTTAAAGCCCATGCTATTGATAACGTCTAGCTCGTAGGTGGCACGCTCGGCAATGGCCTTAGGTAGGGTCTTTTTAGCCTCAGTCATAGTTAACTTGGCAGCCTTAGCTTCGTCAACACCACCGTAGCGCCAAGCTAGACCGCGATAAACTGACTGATCGAGGAAGGATTTTTCGGTCTCGCCTTTCGGCACTGGAAAAGTTGGAATCAGAATTTTGCCGAGTTCAATTTCCACATGGCAACGGTCAGCAATGACCTTACTATTACTAATCACCTCCGGGTGAGTCTTTCCCCAGCGTTTGATGATTTCCACCGGGTCGGTGACGTGGAGTTCGAAATCACGCAGACTCATGCGCTTTTCATCGCTATAAAAGGAGCCGGTCTGGACACACAATAAAATCTCGTGGGCTTCTTGATCGCCATGTCTTAAATAGTGGGCATCGCAGGTTAGCACACAAGGTATATCAAGCTCCTGCCCCAAACGTAAGACAGCATCATTGACGGTATTTTGATCGTCATGGTGGCTTGGGTGATCGGGGTGACCGTGATCTTGGATTTCCAGATAATAACGGTCGCCTAAAATTTCCTTATACCAGCTGGCAATCTCCTTAGCCTTGGCGTATTGTCCCTGCCGTAAGTTATCACCGACTTCGCCGCCCATGCAGCCACTCAAGACAATCAAACCCGCGTTATGACGCTTTAATAACTCATGGTCCACCCGCGGTCGATAGTAGAAACCTTCTAGGTTGGCAATGGAGCTCAAGCGCATTAGGTTACCGTAGCCAACCTCGTTCATGGCCAGCATGGTCAAGTGATAATTGGGCTTATCTTTAACGGCCTCTTTGTCTTGGTAGGTTCGAGCGGCCACATAAGCCTCCATACCAATGATCGGCTTGACCCCTTTGGCTTTGGCATCCTTATAAAACTCAATCGTACCACTCAAGGTACCATGATCGGTTTTGGCGACTGCTGTCATGCCACTAGCCGCCACGTAATCAACCAGCTCCGGGATTTTAGTCAAACCATCCAACAAACTATGCTGGGTGTGATTGTGCAAATGCACAAAGTCCGAAACTCCAAGTTTGGGCGCTTTTTTTTGAGCTGGCAGTACTGCAACCCCCCGCTTAGCGGCCACTATGTTTCTCCCCCTGTGTTTTGACTGTACTAGTCCATTATAGTCCACAAAACCGCAGTTATGGTACTGAGAGATTTACAACAGATTAGCGATTAGCTATTTCTTTAAATATTCACGTAGATGATTGAGAGCCCGGTTGGCTTGGACAACCGCCAGATTCAAGTCGTTGTCCTTGGCCCCACCATCATGTACCGCCGTTAAGACCTCACGAGCCTTGTCCCTGGCCATTTTGGCTTTATCGGTGGCTTCTTCAAATTCCGCTCGAGCTTTATCACCCAGTTCGGCTGCTTGGCCTTTGGCACTTTCCAATAAGTTGCTGAGCTCGGCCACAACGTCAAATAGCTCTTGGTCGGCTTTGTCTAGACCCGCTTGGGCAGCGGTACCTAAATCACCCCGCGTTTCCTTGCCCGACTTGGGGGCCGTTAAAATACCAGCTAGATAACCACCCAAAGCAGCTAATCCAGTGACTGTCAGAACTTTTTTAAAAGATGCTTTGCCCATGATCTGATGCCCTCCTGTTATTGACGTTTCTTTTCGACTGTTTTAACAATATTTCGAATCAACTTGAATAAAGCCAGGGGGCCAGTCGCATCCTTAAAGATATCTGCCGTCTCGCTGGCAGTTTCTACTAGATGTTCAGCGCGATCAACTAAGTGTTTAACAACCCTAACTAACTTAGCTATTAAGATCAGTACGGTGATCGCTACGATTAAGAAGATGGTTAGAGTGACGGCTAGGATAATGATTAGGATTGATTCGGCGTTATGCATGAGTTACTTCTTATAATCTATCACTTATAGTCTAGACCTAAATGGGTTTTTCGCCAACTACAGGTTACCTAAGATAAATTTACCAGTCGCTCGTAAGCCAACAGGACTGCCCCGATGTCGGTCATTTGACCCTTTAGGGCATTGGCTATAAACTCTTTGGGGCTAATAAGTTTGACATCTATAAATTCACTATCATCGAGCTGTTGTCCGGAGACAACTCTTTGACAATTTGTTGCAAAATAATAGTGATGGATACCATTACTGTAGGCCGATTTATAAATTTGGCCGATTGATATAATTTTACCTGGGTTGTAGCCCGTCTCTTCGGCTAACTCTCTTACCGCCGCCGCTTGGTAATCTTCACCGCCGTCAACCTTACCACCAGGTATTTCAGTCATTATTTTTTCAGGCCCTGGTCGAAATTGCTGGGCAACGATAACTTGATTGTCTTCAGTTAAAGCAACAACCCCTGAAAAATGGGTGTCTTCCTGGTCGATAGTCTGAAAGCCTTTGGTCGAATCGTCGGGTAATTTAAAAGTCTTCGTAACAATCGTCCGGTAGCCAATCTTGTTGACAACAGTTGGCTCAATCCGTTTCCAGACTTTCATTTGGGTTACTCAATCTCCAGCTGCTTTTTGATAAGTTGCTGTGCCAGAGCCGGGTTAGCCTTGCCTTGGCTAGCTTTCATGACCTGGCCAACCAGAAAGCCAATCGCTTTTTCTTCACCGTTTTTGACATCCGAAGCGGCTTTGGACTGTTCCTGCAAGACTTGGGCAACGATTGCGGCAATCGCCTGTTCGTCAGATACCTGGAGCAAGTTTTTAGCTTCGGCAATCTTTTCAGCTTCACCGCCGTTGGCTAGTAGCTCGTCGAGCACTTCCTTGGCCGCTGTAGAACTTAGTTTGTCATCGCTGACTAGTCTGGACAGCTTGATCAATTCGGCTTCGGTAACCTTTAACGGGGCATCGTCAGAACCATCTTCAACGGCCGCCGGCCGAAGCATCCAAAAGGCAATTCGTCGAGCGTCTTCTGGGCTAGCTTGCTCTAAGATCCGAGCCACGAGTTTAGTGACTTCTGGCTGGTTAAGAACATCTTCGACTACCTTGCGATCAACGCCCAGTTTCTGGAATTGCTGGCGGTAGTCATTAGGTCCGAGTGGCAAGCTGGCTTTAACTTCATCGATATAAGCCTGCTCCAAAATAATCGGCGGCAAGTCCGGGTCAGGCATATAGCGGTAATCATGGGCCTCTTCTTTGCTGCGCTGCGACAAAGTTCGCTGCTTGGCATCATCCCAGCCCCGTGTTTCCTGGGTAATTGTTTGGCCTTTTTCAAGGACCTCAATCTGCCGATCAATCTCATACTCGACGGCTTTTTCGACATTCCGGAAACTGTTAAGATTCTTGGTTTCCGTCCTGGTACCCAGTTTGGCCGGGTCTGGGCTCAAACTGACATTAACGTCAAATCGCATATGTCCCAGATAGAGGTTGCAATCACTGACTTCGGCATACTTCATTCTTAGATAAAGTTCCCGGACGTAAGCCTTAGCTTCGGACGCTGAGTGTAGATCCGGCTCGGAGACGATCTCCAGTAACGGCGTACCGGCTCGATTAAGATCAACTAGACTATAGTCTTGGCCAGTTGGATGGGTATTCTTACCGGCATCCTCCTCAAGGTGGGCCCGTGTAATGCCGACTTTGATAACGCTTATTTCATTGGTTGCGTCGTCAGTTACCGGGACGTCAATCTGACCGGCCGCGATAATCGGTTGATCGTACTGCGAGATCTGGTAACCTTTCGGCAAATCTGGATAAAAATAGTGTTTGCGGTCAAATTTACTGAAAATCTCCGGCGCCGTGCCGAGCGTAAAGGCCGCCCGGACCGCTAACCTAACGGCTTCACGGTTAAGAACCGGCAAAGCACCTGGCAAACCGAAACAAATATGGCTAACCAGGGTATTGGGCGGAGCTTCCCGGTTAACATTATCGACGGCTGCAAACAGCTTGGTCTTGGTCTTCAGCTGAACGTGCGTTTCAATACCGATGGTGACGCGGTATTTGGCTCTCAGTTCCGGTGTAATCATTTGAGGGCTCCTAGGTCTTTCAGGGCATCCCGAAAACCGCGTAGGGCCGCCTGGACATCTTTACGGTATAATCTGGACATTTCTTCATGGACAATCTTGTTACGGAGTTTATGCCCAAACCAGACGGTGTCATTACTGCTTAAGTCGTGTTGGGCAGCTACCAAGCGTTCGCCCATTGTTTTGCCTTTGCAGCGGCGCTGTTTAAGGACTTCGTCGAGCAAAGTGTCGGCATTAATGATCGCCAGCGGCCAGGTGTCGTTCTTGGCACATAATTGCTCAATCTCCACCCAGCGGCGCTGAAACTTTTGGACATTTAGATTGGCTGGCTTAAGCCGTCGGACGATACCGCCCAAAAATAGCACCACTAAAAGGGCTATGGTTAGGATAATGATCAAATCTTGATTACCAATTAGATTAGGCATTAAAGTAACGCCTCGGCTTTCTGAGCACAGCCTAGTAAGGCTCGGTCGTCCCGTTGGGGAGCCATTAACTGCAACCCAACCGGTAAGCCGTCACTCATGCCGGCTGGAAGACTAATCGCCGGAATGCCAACTAAGTTAACCGCTACGGTCATGATATCTGATAGATACATCTGTAGTGGATCACTAACATTTTCACCAATCTTAAAGGCCGTCATAGGAGCTGTCGGCCCAACTAAGTAATCAACTTCTTTGAAGGCCGCTTCGAATTCTTGAATCAACTTGGTGCGAACTGTTTGAGCCCGTTTGTAATAGGCGTCGTAGTATCCGCTGCTGAGCACAAAGGTGCCGATCATAATCCGGCGCTTAGCCTCTTTACCAAAGCCAATCCCCCGAGATTTGGTATAGCTCTCGTCTAAATCCTTAGCGTCTTTGTAGCTATAACCATAACGCTGACCGTCATAACGACTTAGATTGCTACTAACTTCGGCCGGACAAATAACATAATAAACGGCTAGCGCCATCGGCAAGCTTGGCAAACTAACTTCTTTAACCTCAGCGCCGGCTGACTTTAGTTTCTGAATAGCAGACTCGACTACTGTCTTAACATTGGGCTGCAAGCCTTCACCCATATATTCTTTGATAACGCCGATTCGCTTACCTTTAAGATCATCCACTAAACCAATATACCCATTGGAATCACGCTCGATAGTAGTGCTGTCCAACTCATCTTTGCCAGACATGACATCCAAAACCAGGGCAGTATCGGCAACATCCCGAGTCAACGGACCGATTACATCAGTACTGCTGGCCATGGCCACTACCCCGCTGCGTGAGACTAATCCGTAGGTTGGTTTATAGCCGACGATGCCGCAAAAACTGGCCGGCAAGCGAATTGAGCCACCGGTGTCAGTACCAAGCGCAAAAGGCGCCAGGTTCAGCAGGACCGAAACAGCCGGACCGCCCGATGAACCGCCCGGTACCCTTGTTTTGTCATAAGGGTTCTTGGTGACCATAAAATCGCTGTTTTCGGTTGAGGAACCGTGAGCAAAAGCATCTAGGTTCGCTTTGGCCACACAAATCGCGCCCTCCGCTTCTAGACGTTCAACCGCTGTCGCTTGATAAGGTGCTTTGAAGCCTTTTAAAATATTACTGGCCGCTGTTGTTTCGCCGTCTAGAGTCAAAAAATTATCCTTAACAATAAATGGCACTCCAGCTAGCCGACCAATTTTATCGCCTCTTTGGACAGCTTGATCAACGGCTTGGGCTCGTTCTCTAGCCCGATTTTCAGTGGTGGCGATAATGGCGTCGTACTCTTTGGTATCGGTGATAGCTTTGAGCGATCGCTCAACCAAATCGACTGCTTTTAGTTCGCCGTGACTAACCTTGTCGGCAATGTCAGCAATAGATGGCCATTTAGCGGCAGTCTGCATTATTCTATAATCCTTTTAACTTTGATTTGGTCGTCTTGAACGGCTGGCACGTTTTTCAATAACTCTTGAGCCTGATAGCCGTAATCATGCGGAACGTCGTCACGCATGACATTAACTAGCCCCGTAACTTGGTTAGTCGGCTTTAGACCAGAGATATCGACCGACTGCAGTTGTTCGACATAATGCAGGATATCGCTCAGTTCACGGCTGAATTCCCCAACCTCTTCTTCTGTCAGATCAAGACGGGCTAAGCGAGCCAACTTTAACACATCCTCGCGAGCTAACTTGTTCATTTACCTTTATTGTAGCAGAACTCCCCTGACAAAATAGTGTTTTACGATGTCACATTAGCTTAAGATAAACTTTGACACATTCGTAACTATTATGGGGATGTCTAACCAAAAACAGTCAGATGCTTGATTCAAATTCTATATTAACTTCAATTCAAGTTCTTGCTCCATGATCGTTGGACGAAGACCGACATCCTCCGTAGTTGCATCAATACGATAAAAGTTACAGGTGATCCTATTGCTGAATTCATCCCAACCCAAACGCCAAGCATATAACTCTTCGTGTAATTCCTTAGCAATGGTCTGCGAACCGCCATAGATAGCATCTACCGGTGGCTTGTGACGCGCAAACTGAGTGAGTTGTAAGGCTAGGTACGCCTCTCGTGATGGACTGAAGCGCCTAACTGTCGGTAATGACGAAGACTTTGTTTTGTCTAATAAGTCTGCTATTAATGCATTCATTTTTTGAGTATATTTGTCGTTTGCGCCATCGGGTCTAACCTCACGAATTGGGGGTCGACTGCCCGCAGATATAACAACAACTTCCCACCTGTCAGTTTCATCAGAAACTGGTTCAGGATTATCCAAAATATTCTCAGGATATGCAAGACCTTCCGAAAGTTTACCATCGGGCAATCGATGACCGGTCAAAAGTGTATTCCAGGTATCTAGGCTTAACCCTTTAGGCACTAACACAACTTCTGGCTTCCAGCCCTTTTGTTGCATAACATCAAAAATTGGCATTAATATGGCCACCCTATCGGCTAGTTCGTTGAGCTCAGGTAGTCGGTAGTTTTCTGACAATTTTCCTGCCTTAATATAATGCGATACTACGTCTCGCATAGCATTATGATTAGAAATTGCGCCATCTCTAAAGTCAGCCGGTAGTTTATCAAGAATTGTTTGAGTATACGGTAATTCTTCTTGGAAAATATCTTCACCACCTAATGGACCAGTCACCTCATCATTTGGTGCTAAATCCTCAGGTTGAGGCGATAAATTTTTTGACTCTTCTGTCATAATCTGGGCCCTAGTTTTAATATTGACATATTACTGATCAATTTTAGCACTTAACCATAAGCTATCAAAACAATATCTTACAGTTGTCAATTATATCAAGGACAATATCCCTGAAACATATTTGATAATTGCTCGTAATTATGCCAAAATACTCAACAGAATTTCCAACGCAAGCTAATATAATGCCTATAGACAATGATTTGTTATTAGACAGGAGAAACTATTTTGGAAAATCCTGAAAACATTCCCAACGCAAAGCCAGATCAGGATGACCCTATTGAGCCGACCGCAGGCGACATGCGCGATGCGGCAAGTGCCGACGACCAAGTTAAACCTAACCCCGCTTCTGAAAATTCTATGCCTGATGACCAACAAGAAAGTGAAGAACTGGTCGAAAATGCGTCTCTTTTGGACGCGCCTATTACTGCTGAGGATTTCGAGAAATGGTGGGGAGGTGTCGTTGCACCAACTGACCCTAACCTTGAAAAAGATGAGGATCAATAAACATTGTCACATTTTAGTTTTTATGTCGGCTACAATATCTCGTAGTTCACCCGCTTTTTCAAACTCTAGGTTAGCTGCTGCTAACTCCATTTGAGCAGTTAAATCTTTAACTAACATGCCGTACTCGTCTTTCGGTATCTTTCGAAGATCAAGTTTGGCTTTCTTAGCTTCTTCCGGTAAATCAGGCCGCATGCCTTTTTCAACAGCCTTAGTTATGCCTACCGGGGTAATGCCATGCTTTTGATTATAGGTTTCTTGAATTACCCGTCTTCGGTCAGTTTCGTCAATTGCTCGGCGCATTGAGTCGGTCACGTGATCGGCATACATAATTACTCGACCCTCAATATGGCGAGCAGCCCGCCCGATAGTCTGAATCAGGGCTTGATCACTCCTTAAGAAACCTTCTTTATCGGCATCTAGAATAGCTACTAAGGATACTTCGGGTAAATCCAAGCCTTCCCTCAGTAGGTTAATGCCCACTAAGACATCATAAGTACCTAACCTTAAGTCACGTAGGATATCGGTTCGTTCTAGCGTATCAATATCACTATGAAGATAGGCAACCTTGATGTTGATTTCTTTTAGGTAATCACTGAGTTCCTCAGCCATGCGTTTGGTCAAAGTTGTCACTAGGACCCGTTGGTGCTTGGCAGTGGTTGCCTTAATCTCGCTTATTAGATCATCAATTTGACCTTCGATTGGTCGAATATCAATCTTGGGGTCCAGAATGCCAGTTGGGCGGATGATCTGTTCAATCGGTTTCGGACTGCGACTCAACTCGTAGTCGGCTGGCGTCGCCGAGACATAAATGGCCTGATTAACGTGTCGTTCAAATTCCGAAAAAGTTAAGGGGCGATTATCAAGCGCACTGGGCAAACGAAAACCGTATTCTACCAAGATTTCTTTGCGGGCTCGGTCACCGTTATACATCCCCCTAACTTGGGGCATAGTCATGTGCGATTCATCAACAAATAGCAGATAGTCATCCGGGAAGTAATCAATCAGTGTAGCCGGCTGCTCACCTTCCTCGCGGTCAGTAAGGTATCTTGAGTAATTCTCAATCCCCTTTACGAAGCCGGTGGCTTCAAGCATTTCCAGATCAAATTTAGTCCGTTGCTCTAGACGCTGAGCTTCCAGGAGCTTGCCGGACTTCTTAAACGTCGCTAGCCGTTGTTTGAGCTCGGATTCAATTTTGCCCAGAGCAACTTTGAGTTTTTCCTGGGGTGTAACGTAGTGCGACCCCGGAAAAATTTTAATACCGGTTGGGTTATCTAAAATTTCCCCAGTTAGCGGATCAATTTTAGTTATCCTCTCAATCTGATCGCCGAAAAACTCAATCCGATAGGCAACTTCCTCACCGGCTGGGTAAATGTCAACCACGTCACCGTGAACTCTAAATGTACTGCGATGAAAATCGATATCGTTGCGCTGATATTGAATATCGGTTAGCTGCCGCAACAACTTATCTCTGATTCGTCTTTCGCCGGACTTTAGCTCAATTGATAACCCGTTATAATCCTCGACCGAACCAATGCCATATATGCAGCTGACGCTGGCCACAATAATGACGTCTTTACGACTGAGCAAGGCGTCGGTCGCCGCGTGGCGCAATCGATCAATCTCCTCGTTAATGGCCGAATCCTTCTCGATGTAAGTATCGGACCGCGGCATGTAGGCTTCCGGCTGATAATAATCAAAATAACTAACAAAGTAATGGACGGCGTTGTTGGGAAAGAAACGCTTAAATTCACCGTATAACTGGGCCGCTAGGGTTTTGTTGTGACTTAAGACCAGGGCTGGTTTTTGACGGTTCTGAATTAGTTCAGCCATGACGTAGGTCTTACCGGTCCCGGTCGCCCCGAGCAAAACCTGTTCCTTGGTCCCTGCTTCCAAACCAGCTGCCAACTGAGCAATCGCCGATGGCTGATCGCCGGTCGGTTTATAATCACTCTTTAACTCAAACTGACTCATCAGCTTATTGTAGCAAGTCGACTTAGTTTGGACTTACTAGCCAGATCTCGGCTGCGGATTGATAATCGGATCACGGCGCAAGTACCAGTGTTCATCGTGGGCTATTACATCCCTAATATCGGCATATTTTTTATCGAGAATAGCGATAATTCTATGGACTAGTTTGTCGGGGTCTTCATCAAAAATTACTAGATCGTCAGGTGGTTCAAGGGTTTTCATTAACTCCGGAATAAGATCAGCCGTACCGCCGCTGCCAAGTAAAACACCGCAAGGTTTATGGGCCTCTAGGGCTGAAGTAAATTCATGGAGCGAGCCGAAGCGGCCACCGACGGTAATGATGGCGTCACTCGATTGAACCAAATAAAGATCACGACCGACATAACTCAGGCCGGTAAAATTCAAAAAATCAAAAACATCGTGGGGTAAGCGATACTTTTTAATGTGTTCTCGTAAGCTCTCTGCTGGTGAGAAACCAATACTGGTACCTCCGGCCTGTTTAGCACCAAAGGCGGCGTAGTACGGCAAACCAACCGTGGCACCGGTTGTCACGATGTGGCCGGCCTTGGCCACGGCTCGACCGAGCGCTTCGGCCTTGTCGTGCGACTCCGAGATGGTTTTACCAGCGGCAGCGCCGGATATGCAGATAGCATAGCGTAGAGATTTAAGAGCTTCTAAGTCGTTCGGCATTTGTTTTTTCGCTTATCCTTAGTTTATATTACGGCTGGTTCTTCAACAAGTTGTGATTCTAGATTGCTCATCATGGCCTGTTCGACATTCTCGTGTTTCATATAGCTGATCATCAGTTCGTGCCATAAACTGTTCTGGAAATACTGCACTACGCGATTGGTGTAGGGCAACTGGTTGCAGTAATTAAGAGCCGCATCAATCACATTCAGCGAAACCGGCTGATGATCGTCAAGAAAGCCCAGGTTGGCGGTATGGTGCCAAAAATCTAGGCTCGGCTCAAGGTGACTGAGGGCTTTTTCAATCGAATGCCAGCTTAAATCTTCCAGCTGAACGTGCGGCTCAAACAAATCAGCCCGAAATCGATCGGCAAAACGGGCATAATAACGCTGGATAATTTGCCATGGTATCGGCTCGTCTAGTAGCTCGGCACTAAGAGTTGGCTCATCAGACACGACTGTTTGGACGAGTTTGCCAAACTCCGGTTTAACTTGGCAAAGCTTCAAAAAAGTCGACGAAGCCCGAATTTCGTTCATTTCGTGGAGAGCCAGAATCAGGGTCGCTAGCGTAGCACCCGGCGGTCTGTTGTCGGCTAGCGGCAATAGCACTATGGCACCAAACTCTTTTAGGCCAATAATGTTGTGCTTTTTCTGAGCCACTACCTTAACGGCCAAATCTTGCCAGTGTTTTGAATGAGGTGTTAAAACTTCTATTTCGCGCAGCTCAAAGTTACTAGCTTTGAGTTTTTTATAGCTATCTAACATGTCTTTGCGCCAGCTAGCCGATTCGAGCAGCCAGGCCGCAGCAAACACCGCCGCAATTGGTTCACGCCGTAACATTGATTCAAACGACCGATAACTCAAGGCCTTCATGGTGTGCTTGGGTGGTTGCTTTTTGAGCAAGCGCTTGGCTACAGTAGCTTGCAATGCAAAGCAACTTTTGGGTACCGGCAGCGACTCTAGAGCTTTACTAATGCTGATATTCAAATCAGCTTCCGGACCGAATTTTTTTTGAAGGGCGGCTTCCAGACGCTTATCATCAGCTTTGACTCTTTGTTGAAGAACAGCGTAAAGCTCAGCGCCGGTGGTATCATTTGGGTCAAGCCCGAGTTCTTTTAGTTTAAGTTTGGTAGCTCGTTCAATGTCAGTTGACAGGCGGATATCGGTACTGTTATGGCCACTGGCCGACTCTAATCGAGATAATACTCGATAGAAGGCTGGTTCGTTAGTACCAAGCAGTTCGGACAGTACCCTGGTCATAGATAATTACATCTTATCACAAGCAGTTTCATGACCAAAATCGTTGACACATATCACTACTTATGATAAACCATGACGGTATTTCGTTGAGCGGAGAACCGTTCCGGGTACCTTGACAAGTAGACAAACACAAAGCGAAATATGAAGTTATATCGTAATGTTGCTTCATATTTCGCTTTGTGAGACGCAACACCGCAATCACACTAGCCACCAAGCTAGAGCCATCAGGCTGAGCGTAAACGGAAAGGGAGTACAGTGTCGAATCAGATAGTTATTGGGCTGACCGTGAAGAACCCTGGACCGACGACAGTTAAGGACATCCTCACAATCCTCAACCCACTTGGGCAAGAGCACCAAGACTTCTTCAGCCAAGGGGGAGACGCCGAGATCGTTTTCCGACCTTGTTCTTGGTCGTTCGATCTGCTCCAGAGAGTGATCAAGGTTCACAGAGAGCTTTGCTCGCTGAGCACCGTGTGTAGCACCAGGTTCCTGCCCGATCTGACACTCAAAGAGACAAGCCCCGCCAGCACCTAAGCAACAGTCGCAGCTTCGACCGTTCAGAATAACGTGCCACAACAGGATCAGCAGATATGAGTATCAACAGCCTTTACTATCACCAGCCTGACTTGGTCGCAGCGGGTTCCACCGGAACCTGGATCAACCTCGAGGGGTGCAATAACATTCATAAGGAGTGGGAAACTGCACACGAGAGGGCGATCCAGAAAGGCAAGGTCCTGTACCTCATCATCGCAACGCCCAGCCACACTGTGGTTGTTCACGTCGACAAAGAGTCGGAAGTCGGAGAGCACTCCAATCTCTTGGCTACCGCACTCTGGCATCGTTTCGTACTGCTAAGCCGCTGGTCACACCAACGTGCTGTGTCAGCATCCACCGAGAATCGGCGAAGGATCGAGACGAGAACCCACTCGCTGGTGTCGGTCTAACGGCTTAACGGGTGACGGTACGCACAAACACGCTTTGTTGCGTACCGTCACCCCGCGGGGCCTGTCTGCTTGTCAAGTAAAATCATTTATACGCTATTTCACGCATTGATATTTAAGCCTAGTAAAAGATGCTTATTTGAATTATCTAGAAACGCTCTGGTTTATACCACTGGGGCGCTTTTTTGAGCCATTCTTCGAGCTCGTGTTCAGTGAGCAGTCCCGCTTGGGCGCCAACTTTTTGAACAACGCTCATCGAGTTAATGGGCGCCCACTGGAGAGCTCCCTCGATCGTATTGCCTTTAGCCAAAGCCGCTACAAAGGTTGATGCAAAAGCATCACCGGCACCGGTTCGGTCAATCGGCGGGCTTGGATCTGGATAAAGCGGCATTTTAAGGCGGTTTTGGCCATCTGAGGCATAAGCTCCATTTGGTCCATCAGTTACAACCACAATTTTGGGACCTAGGGCATGAAGATGGTTAATCAGATCATGAACATCATCATGGTTGCCACCGCCAACTGTAACGGCTTCTTCACGGTTCAAAATGATAACTTCAGTGCGCTGATAAATCCGCTTTAGTCGCTCGGTGCCAGCTTCCATTTGAAAGGTCCCCGGCTGAAAGGCCAATTTAACGGTTGGATTCTCGTCAAGCCAATCGGCCACTTGGTCATGATACGGAATAGCGTGTTCGCTGATCGAGCTGAAATACATCCAGCGTGGTGTTTCGTCGGGTCGGAGGTGCGGCCAGTGATAGTTATATTCCTCGTGTTTGATTAAAATGGTCCGCTCTGCACCGTACCATAAGATGTAGTGATAATTGCTTCGCTTGCCTGGGTTAACCCGCACAAAACTATGGTCGACACCGTTTTTGACCAGTGACTCAATCATGTCGCGGCCCCATTGATCGCCACCGACATTGGTTACAAACGATGTTTTTAGGCCCAATCTAGCAAACGACACGGCTCCATTGGCAGCATTGCCGACCCCTTCAACGACTTCGGCATGGTCAAACGGTAGTTTGGTGCCGAACTCCATGGCCAGCATTTGCTTGCCGTTTTCGTCGGTATAAGTCTTAGCCTGATCAGGCAACAGCTTAATAAAGGCATCGGTAACGATATCGCCGACGGAAATGACATCAAATTGTTCTGACATGTTTATTGCCCACCTTTTTTGCGATCATTACCTACAACATAACGCGATCTGGAAATGAAATCAAACCGATAACGCTTTTCCGGTCGAATTAAAGTCGTTAATTTTGCTTTCTACTACAGCCTGAACCGCCGGCACGACGGCCTTCTCAACCAACTTAGCGACGGAATATTCATCGGGGTTTTCGCGTAGAGCTTTCTCCAATGCTTGGCGATAAGCAATCCGCATATCAGAGTTTATGTTTACCTTGGTAACGCCAATTTGGACAGCACTGACAAAATAATGACCGGGCGTGTCACTGCCACCGTGCAAAGAAATATTGCAGCCTATAGCGTCCCGAATCCTTTGCAATAACTCCAGGTCAAGCACCTTTGGAACTGGGTATTTGCCGTGGAGATTACCGACCGCCGCCGCAAAAGTATCAATGCCCGTTGCCTCAACAAAAGCTTTCGCTCCCTCGGGCGTACTAAAGGTTTTCTTAATGGCTTCATAGTCAATTGTTTCGTTGTGCAGATTAGATGAGCCGGCAAAGTAGTGTGGTTCGCTCTCCACCAGAGCCCCCGTAAACTTGGCGTATTCGACAACTTCCTTCGTGGCGGCAATGATTGCTTCATCGGTGGCCTCGTGATCAGCCTGCGAGATGTCGATGTGAATAAATTCAATACCCGCTTCGATGCCTAATTTGGCAGCATGAACTGACGGCGAGTGATCCAGGTTGATATACATTTCGATGCCGTATTGAGCCTTGAAGTTATCGACCATATCCCGCAGATTGTCCAGACCGATGGTATCAACTTCACCTTGGCTAACTTCGACCAGCAAGGGCGCTTTCTTATTAACGGCCGCTAGCGAGACGGCTTGCAGTGTTGGTTCATCATCTAAATTAAAGGCTCCGAAGGCCCAGTGATCAGCTCGAGCGCTAGCCATGCGCTCGCGAGCTTGCTGGCAATTGTTGCGTATCTGGGAAAGTGTTAGTGGCATATTGGCTTAGTATAAAGCTTGTGCTAATTGCCTGCAATCAACCGGTCAAGATTAGTTCAATTATCTCAAGTATTAATTTATTGAAAATAGTCAGAAGATAATTCACAATAGGTTTGAAATTTACTTAAAAAGATAGGCTCAGCTATGAAAATTGTCGAAGACACCCCCAACCGTTTAGTGCTCAAGGAAGGCGCCCTGGGAACTCGATCACTCGGCGTCTTGGTTATAATTATCGGTCTTGTGCTACTTGGAGCGGGCCTCAAAAACCACACCCAGCACAATATTATCCTGCTTGATGTGGTGGGTCTTTTACTGGCGGTAGCCGGCGCCCTGCTGCTATTCATCAGTCAATCCGACATGGTGATAGCCGATAAGTCAACTCGTCAGCTTAGTGTGACTTTCAAATCTTTAAAAAATCGTCAAGGCGTTAGCCAGACCAACTCGTTTGACGATATCCAGTCAGTACAGCTTTTTCAGCACTACCAGCAGGTCTTCAACGGCGGGCCAAATAACTTCAATAATGGCCCTGGCATGTCTTTTGGTGGCGGCTTTGGCATTGGTATGGCCAACCAGCAAACCACTCTTGAACAAAGCCTAATTGTCCAGTTAAAAAACGGCACGAACATCACTATCGCCCACGAGGATAAGCAAACTGGTTTGACGTTAGGTCTATCGGCCAATTCGCTAATCAACAAGGGGCAGAAGCTGGCGGCCGTCATAGGCGTGCCGTTCGATCAGCAAGGTGCCGCCACACCAGGCCAACTGATGCAAATGGTCGAGCACAAAATAGTCGGTCAGCCCGAATCATTCGTGCCGCCAGCCGACAACCCGACACAACCCGCTCAACCAGTGACACCGCCAGCCTCGCCCAATCAATTTATATCGCCTGACCAAACACCCAACGAACCAGATCAGGAAACTCCGCCCGATCAGAATAACTACTAAGTTTTAAGCTTTTCTATCGACTAACTGCTTAGCTGCCAGCTGGATATGTTTGGCGTTCAAACCAAAATGTTCCAACAGCTCATCTGGTTCGCCTGATTCGCCAAAGCGGTCTAGCATGCCGATCCGTTTGATCGGTACCGGATACTCTTCGCCCAGCAACTCCGAAATTGCCCCACCCAAACCGCCAATCACCTGGCCCTCTTCAGCCGTCACCACGCACTTGGTTTTGCGAACACTCTTGAGGATTGTTTCCGAGTCCAACGGCTTAATGGTTGGAACGTGCACGACTTCGGCATCAATCCCGCTTTTGAATAACTTTTCGGCGGCCACTAGCGCCTGATAGGTCATCGTGCCGGTGGCAATAATCGTGACATCCTGGCCGGCCGCAAAGACATAGGCTTTACCAAGCTCAAACGGCGTATCCTGGGTGGTCACGATCGGCGTCGCTTCGCGGGCCAACCGCATGTAATTAGGTCGGCTATCTTTAGCCATGGCCAGTGTCGCTTTCTCGGCCTCCGTCGAATCGCACGGCGCAATCACTACCATATTGGGCAAAGCCCGCATCAGGGCGACATCTTCCAGCATTTGGTGGGTCGCGCCGTCCGGACCGACACTTACGCCGGCATGAGAACCAACTAGCTTAACTGGCCGATCATTCAAACAAATCGTGGTCCGAATCTGTTCCCAGTTACGACCGGGGCTGAAGGCCGCATAGCTACTGACAAACGGGATCTTACCCATCGCCGCCAGTCCAGCACCAACCGTCGCCAGATTTTGTTCGGCAATACCAATTTGGGTAAAGCGCTCGGGGAAGGCTTCAGCAAAAAGACTCATCTTCGTCGAATCGGTCAAATCAGCACAGGCCGCTACCACTCGATCATCAAGTCCGCCAGCTTTTTTAAGACCGCGCCCAAAACCAGCCCGGATTGGTTCGGCCGGCAGGTCAGTTGCTAGAATATCGGCTACAAGATGCATCTCCGGCATTAGTCGGCCTCACTTTTAATCTTGCCGCCCAAAGTACGCAGTTCCTTAAGGGCCAGCTTAGCCTGCTCATGATTCGGTGGCACGCCGTGCCAACGAAAGCCATACTCCATAAAGTCGACACCCATGCCCGGGACGGTATGAGCAATAATCATGACTGGCTTTTCAATGATCGCTTTACCCATTTCGCAGGCATCGATGATAGCTTCAATGTTGTTACCGTCGATTTCTAGAACATGCCAGCCAAAGGCTTCCCATTTAGCTTTTAGGTCTTCCAGCGGCATAACGACTTCAGTCGGTCCATCAATTTGAATATTGTTCCGATCGGTAAAAGCGATGATGTTGTTGAGCTGATACTTACTGGCCAGCATGGCGGCTTCCCAGACATTGCCCTCATCTTGTTCGCCGTCACCCATTACCACGTAAATCCAGCGGCCCTTGGTCTTGTCCATGCGCATCGCCAGAGCCATACCGCAGGCTTGGCTTAAACCACTGCCTAGCGGCCCGCTAGTGGTCTCCAGGCCGGGTAGTTTGGTCCGTTCCGGGTGACCCTGCAACCGGGAGCCGAGTTTACGTAGCGTCAGCAACTCTTGTTTATCAAAGTAGCCAGCTTCGGCCATGGCGGCATAACGCACCGGCACACAATGGCCGTTCGACAGCACCAAGATATCGCGCTCCGGCCAATCCGGCTGCTTGGGGTCGTGCTTCATAACCACAAAATAAAGGGCTGTAAAGATATCGGCTAGGCCGAGCGGTCCGGCGCTGTGACCGCTACCGGCGTGTTCGAGCATACGAATAATGTCCTCACGAATGTCGTTGGCTTTTTCTTCCAGGGCTTTTTGGGTTAAAGGTGTCGTGATCATGTGAGCGATACGCTTTTTAAGTTAGCGACTCCAGTTTAGCAAAGGCCTGAGCCGCGTTCGGGGCGTGCTGGATAAAACCGCCAACATTCAAGACATCGACACCGGCTCTAACTAGGTCACCGACGTTTTGATCGTTGACTCCCCCATCCCAACCGATCTCCAGCGACGGTTTGAGGGCCCGCAAGGTCACAACTTTTTTGAGCAGCCTGAAATCGGCTTTACTGCCTCCCTGATAACCCAAATTGCCGGAGAAAATTAGGACATGGTCAAGTTCCCGCAGGGCCGGTCGAATTGATTCCACACCGGTTTGGGGCAACAACGCCAGACCAACTTCGATACCGTGACGGTGCATGCGATTGGCAAAGCCAAAAAAATCACCGTCAGCTTCGGCGTGCACAATTATAAGTTGGGGATGTTGGACAATATATAAATCGGCGTATTCCATCGGCTTTTGATACATGACATGCAAGTCGACCGTGACGTTACCGGGCCACCATAATTGGTCAATATCAATCAGCCTGCGGGGTGCTAATTGGCCGTCGGCGACATCCAGATGCAACCGTCCAGCAAAGGGTGTTACCCGGTCCATCTGCGATTTATAATCCGTCGCCGCCACAGCCGTGATGGTTGGACAAATGACCGCCCGGCTCATGTTAGTTCATCCAATTCTTTAATCCGGCGCTTAAAGCGGGAAGCACCAGCAAACGGCGTGCTTAACCAAGCCATAACAATTGGCTCAGTTTCTTCCAGCGTCAAATAGCGTGAAGATAAACACAGCACGTTGCTGTCGTCGTCGTTGCGGGCTGAGCGGGCTTCTTCCAGATTCCAACACAAACTGGCTCGAATAGACTTGAAACGATTGGCTGCCATCGCCATACCCTGGCCGCTGCCGCAAATTAGAATCCCCCGGCTGTCCTGGTCATTATCGGCCAGCAGTGAGGCCACTACCCGGCCGGCAAACTGCGGGAAGTCGTCGGCTGGATTCAGCTTTTGATCACCATCATCAACCACGTCGTAACCACTGTCTCGTAATACTGTAGCGATCTGTTGTTTGAAATCGAAGCCGTTATGATCGGCGCCAATGTAGATTTTCAATTATTTGCCTTTTGTCCTGCCGCTACTTAGTTGTGCTCGTGAGCTTCTTTCTGATGCAAGTCATGACCGACATCAGCTACTACTTCGACCAGACGATTTGAATAACCCCATTCGTTGTCGTACCAGGCAGCAACTTTGAGCATATTACCGCCCACCACCGCCGTCAGCAGTAAATCGACGATCGCCGAATGCGGGTTGCCAATAAAATCGGTACTAACCAATTCTTCTTCGGTGACATCCAAAATACCCTGATAAAATGGCTCTTTGGTGGCTTTCTTGAAAGCTTCATTAACCTCTTCGGCACTAACACTGCGTTTGGTGATGATCACAAAATCACTCAATGATACGACTGGCGTCGGTACTCGTACTTCCATGGCACCAAAAATACCTTGTAAGGCTGGCAAAGCTTTACCGGCCGCAATCGAGGCTCCGGTGGTTGTCGGTACAATGTTCTGGGCGGCAGCTCGGTCTTCACGTAAGTTCTTGCCCGGACCGTCTTGCAGTTTTTGACTGGCGGTATAGCTGTGTATTGTAGTCATCATCAGCTTCTCGATGCCAAAGTTGCTTTCAATCACATTCAAGACCGGTGTAATGCAGTTGGTCGTACAACTGGCATTGCTGACCACGTCACTGGCGGATTCTAGTTTATCGTCGTTGACGCCCAGGACGATGGTAGTGGCACTATCGGCGCTCTCACCTTTAGCTGGCGCACTAATCACCACTCTTTTGGCACCGGCGGTGATGTGAACTCTGGCTTTGTCCGGCTCAACAAAAAAGCCGGTCGATTCGATTACCACATCCACGCTTAGATCTTTCCAGGGCAAAGCGGCTGGATCCTTTTCGGCCAGTACTCGAATCTTTTGTTCGTCAACAATCAGATTCTGTTCATCAAAGCTGACTTTATGTTCATACGTGCCGTAGTTGCTATCGTGTTTCAGTAAATAAGCTAGCGTTTTAGTGTCCGTTAAATCATTAATGGCCACTATCTCGCAGTCACTGCGATCAAAGGCGATTTTAAACGCGTTACGTCCGATACGGCCGAAACCGTTAATTGCTACTCGTGTCTTCATGCTGCCCCCCTTTTTTGGTCTTGTATCCTATAACCACTTCATTGTAGAAGCATAAGCACGGTGATGCAAGGACAGTCAGTTAACAGTCTTAAGCGCTGGCGTGGGCCTGGTTGTAGCGCTCAATTGATTCGGCAATAACTTTCTTAGCCGCTTCAACATCACTCCAACCCATGACTTTGGTACTGCCTGGTTTTTTAAGATCCTTGTAGTGAGCAAAGTGATGCTCAACTTTTTGCTGCCAACGCTCACCTAGATCATTCAAGCTGGCTACGCGGTCGCCGGTATTACGATCGTCAGCTGGCACAACGACTACTTTGTAGTCCATTTCGCCATCATCTTCAAAATTGAGTAAACCGATGATTTTGGCCGATAGCCAGACGCCGGTCGGGATTGCTTCGTCAGTTACTACTAGGGTATCTAATTCGTCACCATCTTCATCAATGGTTTGAGGTATAAAACCGTAGTTGACTGGCTTGGCGAAAATGGTCGGCTCGACCCGATCGAGCACAAAAGCAGCGTGCTCGCGATCCCACTCGATTTTCATACTGGAGCCTTTGGGAATTTCTACGACGGTATTAACCAGCCCGTTTTGGTAGTCACCCGGCGTTAGGACTTTATTAAAATCAGGCATGACATAATCTCCGTTAGTTTAGTTAATTTTACTAATTGTCATCGGTGATATTGTACACTACCAGGCATTATTAGCTCTAGCTGCCCCTGTGGCCGTACTTAGAAACTTTGGCCTCAATTGCATAGGGTTGTGGTCTACGGAAAAAGAATTCGAATTCAGTAAAATGCCAGCACTGATTAACAAATTTTCTTAGTAAGCTTTAGTAAACCGGGGCATTTCTAGCACTTAATTCAGCTTCTCGACGTATCCGTGCATTATTATCAAGCAATGTTCGCAAGGCTCTTGTGGAAGCACGGTCATGTAACAAGCGTTCAGCCACGAAGCCATCTTCGGCCACAGTAAGCCTTCCGAGTCCCCTGAGATGTTCTGGATGTAAATATGGTGAACGCGCCCAAGCAAGTGCCTGTCCTAGTTCTTCTGGATCTGTCACTAACCTTTCGGTCAGTATTGGTAGTAGCGGTCCTTTAATGGCCCACGACCGAATTAGCCCTTCATCAACATCAGAACGAGCAATTATGGCGATTTGACCAGCATACTGACTGGTTCTAGCGTCAGCAATAATACCCCATTGATGCTCATGACGACCTAGACCCATGGCAGATGGTCTTGCTCCTAGAGAACCAATCGATGCATAAGTTAGTTCGTCGATACTTAAGACTTTATCATGATCTTGTATATCAAGTATTTGTGTATCCGCATCGGTGGTATGACGAGCTAAAACATCTGTAACAATACCCTGAAATTCTGATACTGCCTCCTGTTGCATGGCCATAGCATAATACTAACTAAAGCCAGCGCTTTTGCAAACATAAGCACTTTATAACCGAACTGGATCATGGCATCTGGTAGGTTATACTGTTTAGGTATGAGAGTTGTTTTTGATCACGCCGACCAGGAAGCTGCCAACATTCGAACGTTTTGGTTTAAACCGGAACAGCCAGTCGATTATACGGCCGGTCAATTTGTCGAACTGACCCTACCCCACCCTCACCCGGACAAACGCGGCGAAAAACGGTGGTTTACTTTGAGCAGCGCGCCGGGCCATGAGCTGGTCAGCATCACCACTAAACTAAGCCCCGATGGCAGCAGCTTTAAGCAAGCCCTGCAAAAGCTTCAACTGGGTGACGATCTACAGATGTCCGAGACAATGGGTGATTTTGTCTTACCGAAATACCTAACCCAACCGTTGGTTTTTGTGGCCGGCGGTATCGGCATTACTCCCTTCCACAGTATTTTCGAGTGGCTAGTTGAACACTACGAACAACGCTCAATTCAGTTTATTTATGGTGTCAGAGTTGAGGATGAGATTATTTTCCAAAACACCCTTACTAAAGCTCGACAACATGCCACCATCGTGGTCGGTGAACCATCAGAAACCTGGGGCGGCGAGCGTGGTCAGTTGTCAGCTGAATTAATCATTGGCCTAACCAAGCCTAGTGCCGACACGTTAGTCTACCTCTCGGGGCCAGAGCCGATGCTAGAAGCACTTGAAAAGGACTTTCTAGCCCACGGCCTAACCAAACAACAGCTGGTGACCGATTTCTTCCCGGGTTATCCTAATTTATAGTCTAAAACTAAGTATTGGTGGCAACGGTAACAATTTCGGTGGTTTCCGATTTGGGGGTTAATTTACCTTCTAGATATTCACGGATAATCAGGGCGGCTGAGGCGCCTTCGCCGACAGCACTGGCAATCTGCATAGTGGCCCCGGAGCGGATATCGCCAGCTGCAAAAACGCCCTTCATCGACGTCTGCAAGTGTTCGTCGGTTTTAACAAAGCCGATGGGGTCTAGTTCAACGTCTGAGTCTTTTAGAAATTCACTGTTGGGCTTTAAACCAACAAAAACAAAAACCCCGTCGGTTAGTAGTTCAACTCGCTGACCGGTCGTTTTGTCGGTCCCAATTACTTTGGTAACTTTGTTATTTTCACCGACAATTTGGTCGGTTGAGGTTTGCAAATGAACGGTAATTTTACCGGCTTTAACGGCCTCATCCAGTTCGTGCTGGAGGACTTCCGAAGCTTTGATGGTACTACGAACTAACATATCAATATGACTAGCAAAACGCGTCAGGAAAAGGGTTTCTTGAACGGCCGAGTTACCACCACCAATTACCACTAGTCGTTTGTCGCGGTAGAAGGCGCCGTCACAGGTGGCACAGTAGTGCACCCCCCGGGCGTAATAGTCTTGTTCGCCGGGTACGCCAACTTTTTTATAGTCACTGCCGGTGGCAATTAAAACCGCCCTGGCTAGCATATCGCCGCTGGTGGTCTCTAACCGTTTGTATTTACCTTCATCATGGATTTTAGTGACCTCGCCGAGTTCAATCACAGCACCAAAGCGCTCGGCCTGCTTGCGTAGATTCTCAGCCAGCGTTAAACCTTCAATGCCGTCAGGAAAACCTGGGTAGTTATCTACTTTATCGGTGACGGCTGCCAACCCGCCGATCACCGCACGCTCAAATAGCAATGTCTCAATATCTTCACGGGTCGTATAAACAGCCGCGCTTAAAGCCGCCGGGCCAGCGCCGATCATCACAACTTCGTGTTTCGGTAGATCAGTAGGCTTCATTACGTTCCTATTCTACTAGACTTAGTAACATTTTTACTATGATTGCCACTGAACTGCCAGCTAGCTAGTCAACCGTTCGGCGGCTAATTGAATCAAGCGTTGCCTCAACTTAAGAGATAGCGGGAACGAGTTTAGTCAGGTTGTAACCGACCACAACTTCTCGGGAGTCGTCTTGTTTGGTAATAACTGTGACCGGTACGGTTAGCGCGCCAGATATTTGGAGAGCTTCGGCCTGGCGTTCCGGGTGTTCATCAAGATTAATTTCTTCGTAGTTGTGGCCCTTAGCCCCTAGGTACCGTTTGACCATCACGCAGTAGGCGCAGCTGGAGGTGGTGAAGACCGTAATTTTTTTGGGCATTGGCTCTCTCCTTGGTTATTTTATGTGTTTTTTAGACGATAACCTCGATTATATATAGCGCCCCGGCCTTTTGCAAGAGCGCTATATGTTGTGCTTTTAGTGACAATTTTATAGTTATGACTGAATTCGTAACAGCTTAACTACAAAGACCAAAGCTGAGTTGGCGGGGATGCTGCCGTTGGCTTGGCTGCCGTAGGCTAGACTCGACGGAATTACCAACCGGCGGGTGCCGCCGACCTTCAGTCCGACCATTCCCTGGTCCCAGCCAGGGATAACTTGGCCTTGGCCGAGTGTGAAAGCAAAACCGATCGGCTGGTCGAAGTTTTGATCAAACTCTTTGCCGCTGGAAGCTATGGTGCCGTAATATTTGACGATTAAACAGTCGCCGCTCTGGGCGGCTTGGCCGCTGCCTGGTGTTAAATCAGTCGTTTGCAAACTATTAACTGACCCGTTAGGGATATAGACTGTCGGCGTTGGCAGGACCGGTTCGACGGATGAGTCAGTACAACTTGCGGTTGACGATGAACTTGGGGTCGAGTTAGACATTAGTTGTTGGATGATGACAGCCGTGGTTAACGCCAGAGCCGAGACAGTGAAAATAATGATGCCGACCCACGCAAACGCTCGCTCCCGTACTTTTGTCATATTCGTTCATTATAAGTACAGAAGCGTCATCTGGCTAGCCCGCAATTTCGTATTTGGTCAGCTTCTTCTTGGTGGCCTCGGTGTGGCTTTGTTGTAATTTTAGAAGCTGGGCATAAATACCGCTGGTTTGAGCCAGTTCGGCCGGCGTACCGATTTCATCAATCCGCCCGCCAGCTAGGGTCACTATTTGATCAACATGTTGGATGGTACTTAAGCGGTGGGCAATAATCAGGGTGGTGCGGCCTTTCATTAAGCGCTTGAGGGCTTCTTGGACCATCGCTTCACTGCGGCTGTCCAAGCTGGAGGTGGCTTCGTCTAAGATCAGAATCGGGGCGTTTTTAAGTAGTGCCCGAGCGATGGCGATGCGCTGTTTTTGGCCACCGGAAAGTTTTAGCCCGCGCTCGCCGATTTCCGTGTCGTAACCTTTGTCGAACTTATTAATAAATTCATCGGCATTGGCCGCCTTAGCCGCTGCTTCGACCTCTTGGTCGCTAGCGTCCGGGTTAGCATAGGAAATATTTTCTCGAATCGTGCCGCTAAACAGGGCTGGTTCTTGAAAGACGATACCGATGTTGGCCCGCAGGCTGGCCTGCGTGACATCGTTAATATTCTGCCCGTCGATCAGAATCTGCCCGTGGTTGACTTCATACAAACGCAGCAGCAGATTAGTCAAAGTGGTCTTGCCGGCGCCGCTTTCACCGACTAAGGCGACTTTGGTATCCGGTTCAATTCTCAAAAAGACATTGCGCAGCACCGGCTGATCTGCGGTGTAGGCAAAACTGGCATTATCAAAAACGATGTCGCCGCGTCTGACCTCTAATTTCTTAGCACCTTCGTGGTCGGCAATTTCCGGCTGGACATCCATCACCGCAAAGTAGTCTTTGGTGTTGGCAATAGCGCGCTGGGTATTATCGACTAGAAAACTGATGCTGAAAATCGGTATACGGATTAGCAAGGCATACTGCAACAGCAAAACCATGGTACCGATGTCGTAATGGCCCTCGGCAGTTTCCACAAAAATAAACACAAAGACGCCCAGAAAGACAAAGTTAAGCACTAGCCGGCGAAAGATATCTTGACGGTGCCAATAGCGGCTTTGC
>Ga0181520_10003729_pt1 | contig 26406 bp, 20 predicted proteins | sample PEATcosm2014_Bin_29_FD_132451 | JGI IMG/M metagenome (GOLD analysis project Ga0181520, IMG submission 132451) | Peatland microbial communities from MTU Mesocosm Facility, Houghton, MI, USA - PEATcosm2014_Bin02_30_metaG | ecosystem: Environmental > Terrestrial > Soil > Wetlands > Peat | place...
CGATCGAACGAGGCCGACTCGCCGACGATCGTCTCCCGCGTCAAGGCAAGCTGCTGGGCGACGGTGAGCAGGTCCGCGGCCGTGGCGCCCTGTAGCACGAGCAGTTTGCGATTCGGTCCGGAGTGGGCCGGATGGTCGATCATGCGCACCGTCGGCGAGGTCGCCGGCGGGACCGTCATTTCCGGCAGCGTCTGGTCGCCGGCCAAGAACACGACCGCGTTGCCCGGCGGCAGTTTGCCGATGTGGACCTCGAACTCCACGTTCGAGCCGGTTTGCAGGCCGAACCAGGCGGCCGTGACGCCGGCGGCGGTGAGCGTTTGCGCGTCGGGCTGCGCCGGAAAGACAAAAGCGATTTTGGCCAGGCGATCGTACTTGGGATCGAAGAACGGCAGCGGCAGCAACGCCAGATCGTTTCGCAGCGGCAGCGGCTTGCCCGTCGTGTCGATGAAACCGCGGCGGATCAGCCGCCATTTGCCTTTTTCCACCTGCGTCGCGCAGAGGTCGTTGCCGGACGCGCCGATGCGGAAGGTCAGCGAGTTGGTGGGCCCGAGCAGCCGCGCATCGATGGGCAGCGTCACCTTGCCCGTGCCGATTTTGTCGCGCGCCAGCGTCGTCAGGGGCTCGTCGTTGAGCAGCACGTCCATGCCTTGCACGCCGATCCAATCGCCGGGGTCGGCGGACAAATCCAAGCGCAATTGCGCCGCGGCCAGCACCTCGTCGCTGCGCGTCGGGAACAAAACGGTCATCGTGGGTTGCGTGTTGTAACGCTTCATCGAATCGGTCAGGCCCAGGTCCGCCAGCGAGGCGGTGGTCCAGCCGGCGGGCGGCGTTTCGAAGCCGGGGACGATCTTCGCATGCGGAATCTCCGGCAAATCGGCCGACGGATCGGTCGTCGGCGGCGCCGGATTCTCCACAATCGCCGGCAGCGCCTCCGCGTAAGCCGAAACGGCCGCGAGCCCGATCGCGACCAGCAGCGCGAACCCCAGAAATCTAGAATCGGGCCGAATTGCGTTCATTCTTGTTCGCACAGACCTCTCCCCGGAAATTTCGCTTCCCGAAATTTCCCGCCCCTCCCCGCCGCAGGGAGTGGCAGAATTTTGCGGACACGATGCCGTATCGTGTCCCCAAAATTCGGGGAGAGGTCTGCGCGACACGCCGTTGATCGTGCGCGTATTTTTGCAAGAGGCTCTCATAGCGCCGCCTCCTGCCGCGCGGAGTCCGCGGCGCCCTTCCGGCCCAACCGGAAAGGAAGCAGCGCCGTTTTGAACAATCCCCTCAGCGAATGCTTGAGGATGAGGAAGAGCGTTTGCAGCAGGCGGTCCGGCTCATACCGCTCGCGCCAGCCCGTCCAGGCGTCAACGCGCGAATAGAGAATCTGCACCAGCCGCGATTCTTCTTCGACGCTCAGCCGGTCGAAGCGCAACCGCAGGCCGGCGCCGTCGCGCGACACGACCCGCGCCGCCAGCGGATGTTCGTCGCCTTGCACGATCACGCTCAAGGTGACCGCGTCGTCCGGCCGCAGTTCGATGTGTCCGGCGCCGGAAACCCGCACGCCTCCGAGGGAAAGATTTTCGGCGGCGCAGGCGATCGTGTGTCCGTTGTCGAGCCGAAGCATGGCCGGCAGCCGCACGCCGATGCGGTTGCTGGCGCGCACCTGCTTTTTCTCCCAGGCCACGGCGATGACCGCGCCGAGCACGATCACATTGTAGCAAGCCCAAAAAATGTTCATCAGGTAAGCGCTGGCCTGTTCGCTCCCGGCGATGACGTGGTGCAGCCCGAATCCGAGCGCCGTCAGATTCACCGCCAGCAACAGCAGGTAGGGCAGCGCCAGGCGCGAGTCGAAATGTTCCTTTTCGATATGCCCGCCCTTGGCTGTCACGTTGAATTTGCCGCGCCGCGGGTTGATGAGCGCCAGCGTGGTGGGCAGCAGGATGTACCACGACAGCGCGGCCTCGTAGAGCTCCGCCCAAAACGCGTGCCGGTACTTGCCCTGGTTCCGCCGGTTGGCGAGTTGCGCGTGCGCCAGGTGCGGCAGCGCGTAGGCGATGACCATCGCCGGCGTGGCGTTGAAGATATGCGCGCCGAACACCAAAAAGCTCAGCGGCGCCGTCAGGAAGATCAGCCGCGGAATCGCATACAGAAAGTGGATCATCGCGTTGAGGTAATTCAGGCGCTGCGCCAAGCGCAGGCCCCGGCCGAACAGCGGGTTGTCGGTGCGGAAAATCTGCGCCATCCCGCGCGCCCAGCGGATGCGCTGCGCGACGTGCGCCGAGAGACTTTCGGTCGCGAGACCCGACGCCTGCGGGATGTCGATGAAGGCGGTGCGCCAGCCGCGGCGGTGCATCCGCAGCGCCGTGTGCGCGTCCTCGGTCACGGTCTCGACGGCGATTCCGCCGACCTCGTCGAGCGCCGCGCGCCGCAGCACCGCACAGGAACCGCAGAAAAACGCCGAGTTCCAGGTGTCGTTGCCGGGCTGGATCAGCCCGTAGAACAGATAGCCCTCGTTCGGCACGGTCCGGAAGTGCTCCAGGTTGCGCTCGAACGGATCGGGCGAATGGAAATGGTGCGGCGTCTGCACCATAGCGATCTTCGCGTCGCGCAGGAACCAGCCCATCGTCGCCTGCAGGAACGAGCGCGTGGGCACGTGATCGCAATCGAAAATCGCGACGAATTCGCCCTTGGTGCGCGCGAGCGCATTATTCAAGTTGCCCGCTTTGGCGTGCGTGTTGTCCGGGCGCGTGATGTAGCCGACCTGCGCCCGCGCGGCGAATTCGCGGAACTCGGGACGGCGGCCGTCGTCGAGCAGGTAGACGTTGAGTTTGTGCGCCGGCCAATCCATGGCCTTGGCCGCCAGCACCGTCGCGCGCACGACCGCCAGCGGCTCGTTGTACGTTGGGATGAACACATCGACCGTCGGCCAGCGGCTTGCATCCTTCGGCAAGGGCGCCGGCTGGCGCTGCAGCGGCCAGGCGGTTTGCACAAAACCCAGGAGCAACACCACGTAGGCGTAGATCTCGGCGATCAGCAGCAGCGGCCCCATGATCGTCGACCAGGACCAGTCGCCGCCGAGGGTCGTGGTCAGCCGCCAGTGCATGTAGCGGCTGGAGACGATCGCCGCCACCAGCATCAGCATGATGGTGACCGCCCGGCCGCGGAACCGGTTGAGGATCAGGGCGATGGCGAAGCCGAAGGCGCCGAAGACCGCCTGGTCCTCGAGCTTGAGCGGGGTGACCACGATCAACGCGATCAGCACCATGCCGATGACGAAGCCGACCACCGCGAGCGCCGATCTCGCGAATCCGGCTTTTTTCACGCGGTGCGATGCTTTGGGCAGTGTTTCTTCCATGGCGTTATTTCCGCGCGAAAGGCGGATCGTCGCCGCCGCGCACGAGCGCGGCGAGCGGCGCCGCCAGTTCTTTTACCGTGGCCCACGTCTGCGAATCGGGGTATCGCTGGTACACCAGGTTGCGCCGGGCGTGCGCTTCGCGCATCGACTCATCCCACGGCACGGCCGCCGGCAGCGCCGCGTCCGAAATCACGTTGGCCAGCGCGGCTTTCACGTCGCGGCTGAGTTCGCTGCGCCCATCCATCTGATTGACAAGGTAGTAGGCGCCCCGGAAATCCGCGCGCGAGCGCGCGTAGCGGTCCAAAAACCACTCCTGCGCCGGCAGCGTTGCGTAGGAAGAGGAATCGGGCAGCAGCACAACAACCGCGACGTCGGACGCCGCCAGCGCCTGCCGCGAAAAGACGTTGTTGCCCGACGGCGTATCGAGCACCACGATGTCGTACTCGCTGGCCGCGACTTCCGTCAGGCGACGCCTGAGCCAGTCGGCGTCGCGTTCCAGCACCGCTTCAAGTTGCGCCAATTCCTTTTCGGTTGTCGCCCCGAAGGGCAGATAGGGCGCTTCGGCGCGCGATTTGCGCTGAAAATGAAGCAACTCGACGGCGTTCAGGCCCGTCCGGCAGATGCCGAGGCGTTCGCCGAGTTCCATGCCGAACCAGCAGCCCAAGGCGTTCTGCGGGTCGAAATCGACGATCAGGCAGCGCAGGTTTTCCTGCGTCAGAGCGACGCCCAGATGAGCCGCCAGCGCGGTCTTGCCTGTCCCCCCTTTCAGGGAAGATAAAGAAAGAATTCGCATTTCCGATTACCTGTTCCTCACGCTGGAGTTGCCGTTCACGGGCGCATGGCGCGCGCCATTGGTCGGGCGCGCCGCCGCGCCGCTGTCCTCCCAGGCGGATATCGCCCGGTTCTTCCGGGGAAACACCTCCGCGGACATGTACCGGTCCACGGCGTCGAGCATCTCCCAGTGCGCGGCTGCCGATTCGCGGTTTTCTTGCCGGCGGATATCTTGATAGCCAAAATCGTCTCCAAAAACGGGCGGCACTTTTGTTTTCATGTTCGCTCCGATGAAACTATTTCCTTTCGCTGCCCTGCGTTTTTTTGAATGAACGAGCGCTGATGTAAAAAACGTTAATGGCGATTTCCGCCGAGTCAATTTGTGCGGCGCGTCATTTTTTCCTGTCGGACCTTTAACCAAATGAAATTAGGTAATTAGTCGCCTCGGAAAAACCCTGGCTTTTTCGGAAGCGAGGCAAATTCGGTTGTCGATGCCGAGGGCGAGGCGGCGTCGACGCGCCGGTCGGCCGTGCTCGGGCGGGTCCCGACGCCCGCCCCCCGGTTGATGCGCCGATCGGCTTCCCCGAGGGCCGTGCAGTCGTCGAAACAAAGCGCATCAAAGTGGCAACGACAAGCCTCGCCCGCCCACCCGCGCGGTCGATCGCCGCAGGATTAGTTCGGATGAAGGGCGAATGCGGGGGGCCGCGCCGACGGACGACAGCGGCGCGAAGCACTCGACCGCGCGGCGGCAAACGCCCCAGGCCATCGGGTCGGTCGTCAAATATTCGCTTGACTCGTCAATCTGTTTCGCGAAAAATGAATCCAGAAAAAACAATACCAGAGGCAACCCCGGATACGTCGACAGGCGCACGCGGAAGTCGCGGCCCGATCGCACCGGGACCCAGCGGACCAGAACAATCTTTCGCCGGAAACACGGGGAGGAGTGAAAATGAGCATCTTGAGCTGGATCGTTCTGGGCCTGGTCGCCGGCTGGTTGGCTTCCTTTGCCACGGGCCACGAGGAAGGATGCCTGACGGACGTGCTTTTGGGAATCGTCGGCGCCATGATCGGCGGCGCAATCTTCACCTGGTTCGGCGGCGCGCCGGTCCGTCATTTTAATTTGCACGCCCTCGTCGTCGCCACCGTTGGCGCGGTGATTCTGCTGGTCATCCGCGGCATCGTGGCCGGCCGCCGGTTCAGATGAGCCGACAGGCCCGCGATGCAGTTCAATACCCCTAAGTTTCTTGTCTTTGTCGTCGCCGCGCTGGCGCTGTACTGGACCGCGCGGCGCGATCGGCACCTGCGCGCGGCCGTCCTGGTCGTGGCCAGCTACGCGTTTTACGCGGCGGGCAACCCGCGTTTCCTCGTCATCCTGCTGGCCGTGTCCGTCAGCGATTTTTACCTTGCCCTTTGGATGGCGCGGCAATCGCAGGCGGCGCGGCGCCGGGCCATTTTGGTTTTGAGCCTGGTCGTCGATCTGGGCCTGCTCGCGTTCTTCAAATATGCCAATTTTTTCCTGGGCTCCTATGCCGGTCTGGCGGATTGGTTGCGCCTGCCCGTGGGGCCGCGGCACATTTCGCTCGCGGCGCCGGTCGGCATTTCGTTTTATCTTTTTCGCACCATCGGCCACATGGTCGACGTCTATCGGCGGAAGACTCCGCCGTGCGGCTTCCTGCCCGATTACCTGATTTTCATCGCGTTTTTCCCGGCGATTCTTAGCGGCCCGATCATGCGCGGCGGCAATTTTCTCCCGCAGTTGCCGCCCGAGCCGCGAATGACCCGCGAGCGCCTGCAGCGGATCTTGTTCTTGCTCACTTCCGGCCTCATCAAGAAATTTCTCGTCGCCGATTTCATTGCGGTCCGCTTCACGGACATGGTGTTTCAAGTGCCGCTCATGTACTCGTCGGCCGAAATGCTATTGGCGATCCTCGGCTACTCGCTGCAACTTTATGCCGATTTCGCCGGCTACACTGACCTCGCGCTGGGGCTGGGTCTCGCGTTCGGCCTGGAACTGCCCGAAAACTTCAATTTCCCTTACAAATCGATCAATCTGCGCGAATTCTGGCAGCGCTGGCATATTAGCTTTTCTTCCTGGCTGCGCGATTACCTTTACGTTTCGGTCGGCGGCTCGCGCGTCGACCGGCCGTGGAAAATCTACCGCAACTTGATGATCACGATGACCCTCGGCGGCTGGTGGCACGGCGCCTCGTGGAATTTCGTGCTCTGGGGCGCGCTCCACGGCGCCGGCTTGTGCGTGACGCGCTGGGTTCAGCGTCTGCGGCCACAGACGTCGCCCCCAGGTCCGGTGCGTCGCGCCTTGTCGGCCCTGGGCGTTTTCCTGTTCGTCACGCTTTGTTGGACGCTTTTCCGGGTGAGCGACTTCGGGCTCGCCAAAGACATCGTCGCGAATCTGCGCCTGGGATCCTGGCGCCTGGCCAATTTCCCGCTTTCCACGGCGGCGATGATGGGCGCGGCCGTAGTCGGCATGTGGCTGCCGGCCGGCGTCGATCGCCGTTTGCGCCAGGCGTACGGCTCTCTGCCCTTGGTTCTGAAGCTCGCGATTCTCGCCGCCGTCGGCTATGTCGCCTTCACCTGGCTCGCGGATCGGACGCCGCATTTTGTCTACGAACAGTTTTAACTTACGGAAATCTCATCGGATTTCACTCGGCGTCAAGGACGCAAAAAAACCATTGCGTTTTCCGAAACATCCAGTGTAGCTTAGAAGCTCTACGGGATTGGGGGGCAATATTACATGCTTGACATGCGAAAATGCCGTGTTGTGTTGGCCGCGGCGTCTTGCATCTTTCTTGTTGCCGCGTCAGCCTGGGCCGCCGACAATTGGAAACCGTTCATGCTCGCCGCCCAAAAATTGCGGGGCGATGGCCAGTACGACGCGGCGGCGATCATGGCCCGCAAAGCCCTCGCGGCGGCGCGACGGGATTATGGGCCCGCACATCCGTTCGTCAAAACCTCGCTGCTTTTCTTGATTGACCTGGCGCACGTGCACGGTTGGAAGGCTTACGAGGCCTACTACGGAGAGCGGCTTTACGAGTACGAAATCCTGGCCGCCCGGGCGGCTCTGGAAAAAACTAGACAGGAATTCAATTCGTCGATGCGACCGTTGGTCGACGCGGTGATCCACGACGGCATTTATGAATTCGAGGCGGAGGTCGGTTCCGCGGAACTGCGCAAGATGCAAACGAATCACCTTCCGGAGTTGCGGCGATTGGCCGACGAAACGTTCGCTCTGGGCGATGCTTACACCACCCACGACCCGGGAAAAGCGGCCGCTTTGATGCGTGGCGCGCTGCATTTGTTGCGCGATACGGCGCCCGCGACCGATCCGACCGCCATTCAACTGCACTACCGGCTGGCAGAAGTGGCGCTGCAGCAGAACGACATCGAGGAGGCCGGGGCCGAATACCGCCTGGCGCTCGAAGGGCTTCGGGCCTCCCACGAGGCCGACCGTTATTTGGCGATCGCCGCCCGGCTGGCGCTCGCGCGGGTATACATCGAGGAACTTAAGACAGACGAGGTGGACCGGCTTGCCCACGAGGCGCAGGCCCGCTATGACAAAGCGCCGCCAACAGAAAACAAATTCCTACAGGCCGAGATTTATTTCATCCAAAGCGTGGTCGCGCTTCAGCGAGGCGACTTGGCGGGGGCCGAGGCGCTGAACCGCAAGCAACTGGCGTTCGCGGAAGACGTCGGGGGGCCGGCGACCCCGGAGGTCGCCAGCGCGTTGGTGGCGCAAGCGTCGGTGCTGCTGATGCTCCAACGGCCGCGCGACGCCAATCCGTTGCTGCGTCGCGCCTTGGCGATTCAAGAGGAGACGCTGGGACCGGAGTCGCTGGACGTCGCGGGAACCTTGGGCAACCTGGGGCAATCTTATTTGTTCTCGGACGATCCGGCCCTAGCCGAACCCTGCTACGTGCGGGCGTTGTCGATCCGCGTAAAAATCCAGGGGCCGGAACATCAGAACACCGTCGCCGTGATGGCGGCGTTGTTTCTGACCTATGTCGCGCAAAAAAAGCAGGACAGGGCGGACGCCATGATCCCGGCGTTCTCGTCCCTGATGGATAAATATTCGGAAAAACCGTGGATGGCCAAGGTGATGGTCGAGGTTGCCGACGGTTTCGCCGAGCTTGGCAAGACCAGGGAGGCGATTGGCATACTGAGCAAGGCCGTGCCGGTTCTGGAGAAGGATCCGGGGCTGCCAAACGACCCGGAAGGACGGGGAAGGGTCGAGGAGGCGAAGAACGCGCTCAAAGAATTGACCGCGCCCGAGACCGACGAGGGGGCCGCAGCGGACGCCAAGTAGCGCGACGTCGAGCGGGGGCCCGTCAAACAGGAAAAAGGCTTGCCATGTTGGAACAATGCGCGGACGCGGGGTCTGCAACAAAAAAAATGACGGGCAGCCCCGATAACCGCCGCGGTCGTGGGAGGATGCAAGTTGCGCTTGACAGCCAAGAACCTGCATAGTAAACAGTAAAGTTAAGCATGACAAAAAGTCACGAGCGCCGCCCGCAGCGAAGAAACGGGGCTGTAGCGGCCTCGCCAAAAGAAAATAAGGGCGGCGTGGCGTGCGTCGGAAAGGGAGGCGCGCACCGCGAAATCGGCGGTGGGCAACAGTGCGGTAGTTATTGGTCGGTAATGAGCGGTTGAGGTATGTCGCGACCCGGGGGGAGTTTTGCCGAGCGATAGGAAAAGTTACATTTATTTTCACCGATCGTATCGGGTCGCCGAAACGGTCGAGCCGCGCGTTGGCCGGTTGCTGTTCGTCTTCGTCTTCGTTTTGGAAGTGCTGCTGATCGTGTTCCACCCGTTTCTGGTGCAAGCGCTGGTCTACTCGACAAGGAACGTGCTGACGGCGCTGGGCTACCATCCGACCGTGGTTTTTTGGCGCATGCTGTACCGGTCGTTGCCGTTGATCGACCTGCCCACGGTGTACCCGACGCCCCTCTTTTCCGCCGGCCTGTTTCTCGTCTCAATCTTGTTGCCGCTGGTGATGTTCCTCATCAAAAAGGTCCCGCGCATGTTTGCCGGGTATATGCTGTATCTGTCCGTCATCAACGCCTCTTCGGCGGCGTTTTTCATCCTCGCGCCGCATAAATTTCCGTATGACATTTCAATTTTCTCGATGCTTTACACGGGCACGGTCGTCGGACTGTGGATCCTCATCCCGGTGATTCTCGTGATGGCGCTGTACTCCTTGCCGACCAGCATCGTGCCCAAAATGTTGTTCATCTTGTTCAACGTGGTGTACGCGATGATTTTCGCGCTGATCCGCTACATATTCTTCCTCATCTGCCTGGAGGACGGCTCCGTCATTTTTATGGCGTTGTTCTATTTCGCGCTCGGGCCGCTGTTTGACTTCGTGTACCTCGTCGGCTTTTACACCTACTACGTCAGCAATCTCTCGGAAGCCATCCGGTTTAGCCGGCGGAGGTGGCGATGGCTATATTGATTCTCAAAACGTACATGATCATCGTCATCTTGATCCTGCTCATCTACGGCATCCGGCATTTTCTTTTCACGCTCAATCGACTGACCGGCGAGCAGCGCCTGTTTTACCAGGACATCATCGACAGCGAGCTGCCGCCGCTGTCGGTCCTCCTGCCATGCACAACGAGGCCGCCGTCGCCATGGGCATCCTCCAGGCCCTGGCGGCCGCCGATTACCCGAAAGATCTGCTCGAAATTATCCCGATCAACGATCACTCGATCGACGGCACGAAAGAAATTCTCGACGGCTTCGCCGCGCGCCATCCGTATGTCCGGCCGCTGCACCGTGACGGAAAAACCCGCGGCAAACAGGCGGCGCTGAACGAAGCGCTGACGATCGCGAAACACGACATTATCATCGTGTTCGACGCCGATTACACGCCGCAGCAGAGCGCGCTGCGCGATCTGGCCGTCTCCTTCAAAGATCCGGAAGTCGGGGCCGTGATGGGGCGCGTGGTGCCGCAAAACGCGGGGCACAATCTGCTCACGCGGCTGCTCGATCTGGAACGAAGCGGCGGCTATCAGGTGGACCAACAGGCCCGCCACAATTACGGCCTGGTGCCGCAGTACGGCGGCACGATCGGCGGCTTTCGCAAGAAAATCGTGCAGGACATGGGCGGCTTCGACCCCACGGTGCTGGCGGAGGATACGGATTTGACCTTCCTGCTGTACATCCACGGCTGGAAGGTCGCGTACGCCAACCGCGTCGAGTGCTACGAAGAAGCGCCCGAAAACTGGGCCACCCGCAGCACGCAGATTTATCGCTGGTCGCGTGGCCATAACCACGTCATGATTAAAAATTTCGGCGGCCTGCTTCGCTCGCGCTACCTGCGGCGGATCGAACGGCTCGACGGCGCGCTGCTGCTGGCCTTGTACCTCATTCCGTTCTTCATGCTGACCGGGTTCATCGACTCGTTGATTCTGTTTTTCCTGGGCGAAATGCAGATCATCGACAGCATTCTCGTGTTCTTTTTTGTCGCCGGCTACAATGCCTTCGGCAACTTCGCGCCCTTCTTCCAGATCGGTTCGGCCGCGCTGCTGGACGGCACGACCCGACGGCTGCGGCTGCTGCCGTTCCTGCTGTTCTATTTCATTTTGAACGTCTGGACGATCAACATGGGCCTCTTCGCCGCCGTGTGGGATCGCGCGACCAAGCGCCAGGTCATGTGGGCCAAGACCGAACGCTACAAGAGGAGCCGGCTTGAAGCGGAATCGTGATCGTCGCCGCGGCGTCGCGCGGCTGGCGGTCGCCGCCGCCTGCCTCGCGCTGTTGCTTGCGCTGTCGTGCGGCTACCAGCGCCCCTACGTCCGCGAGGCCGACTCCATCGGCTACCGCATCGACGAGGCGGCGGCGCGCGCGCCCGAGCCCGGGCCGCTGGCGGCGTTGAATGTCGCGCCCACGCACTTTTCCGCGAGCGCCGTGCTGGTGAAGATTTACATCGGCCTGTTGTTCGCGGCGATGCTGACCATTCCGTACGTGCCCTCGGTGGTGGAACTCTACCGGCCGCTGGACGACAAGCCGTTGTTCATCAATCTCGAATATCGGCGCAACCCGCGCTACTTCAGCAAATCGTTCCGCGACAAAATTCTAAAGATGCAATCGCGGCGCACGGACGGTCAGGACGGCCTCGCGGCGGGCAAATTGTCGAGAGAGGAGAGCGTCGAATACGCCGACTGCCTGGACGTGGGCGAGCGCGAAAAAGTCGCCGAGTTGGTCTGCCTGTCCGGCGACCTGACGATGGGCGAAGAGGCGGCGCTCGAGAATGACGCCTTTGTGCGCGGCTCGGCGCGCCTCGGCCCGCATTGCCGGTTGCGCGCCATGGCGGTCAACGGCATGGCCGAACTCGGCCCGGGCGTCGTCGTGGAGCGGTGGCTGGACGCGGAGAAACGCCTGTTGATCGGCGACGGCTGCGACCTCGGCGTGATTTGTTCGAGCGGCGGCTTGATCGAACTGGGCAAAGACGTTTCCTTCCACCGGCTGTACGGCGCGCAAATTCGGACCGCCGGCGCGAACGGCCCGCGCCCGTCCTTCAAGCGGCCCGCGGCGTCGGCCCACGGAAACGGGGACCGGCTGTTGCGGACGATCGCGGACGAGTTAGATTACTATGGCAGCGACCACACGGTGCTCGCCGACGGCCGCGTGGAGCAATCGATCGTCGTGCGCGGCCATCTGCACGCGATGGAAAATGCCATCTTACTCGGCTCGGTGCGTGTTCACGGCAACGCGCGATTCGGCCGCAATGTCACGGTCGTCGGCAATGTCTTCTGCGACGGCTCCGCACTGTTTGCCGAAAACTGCACCGTGCTCGGCAACGTCTTTTCCCAAAAAGAAATCCGGGCGGGCGCGGGTTGCACCTTCGGCAGCGCCGGAGGGGTCAAGTCGGTCATCGCCAAAAAGAACGTGCTCCTGGGGCCGGCCGTGGTCATTTACGGTTACGTCGCGTGCGAAGGACGGGGGCGCGCGCAATGAAATACGCGATCCCCGCTGTTTTGTTCGCGGCGCTTACGGCGTTCCTGGTCTTTCGCGCGGCCAGCGACGCCGCCGACGGCCGGCGCCTGGCCGACGACGCGGAATTCCGGGTGGCGCTCGCCTACAACCCAAGCCTGCTCAAGGACCACAGCGGCATCCTCGAGGCTTACAAAAGCGTATTGGAAGAAGAAGGCGTGCCGTATCAATTGCTGGACACGAACGATTTCTACAAGATCGACCCGACGCGATACGCACGTCACAAGCCGGTGATCATTTTCGCGGACGGAATCAACCAGGTGATTCCGATGGACATCCGGACGTGGGTCTATCCGTACATCCAAAACGGCGGCAACGTGGCGGCAATTTACGACGCCGGCGTTAAGGATCGGCATGGCAATTATCGGCCGCGGGGCCAATTCGCCGAACTGCTCGGGTTGGATTACAGCACCTACGACCGCCTGCGCGACCGCGCGTACACGACGGGCAATGTGCAGTTTCACGACAACGACGCGCTGGACTATTTCGAAATTCCGCCAGGCTGCACAGATGCGGAGCGCTATCTGACGTCGTATATGTACGGGCGGCTCGAATTCCCCATCGCGCGCACCGCCTGGATCGACGAGGCGGCCGCGGCCAATTTGCGGGCCGACGTGGTGGCGTCGTCGGAGGACGAGCATTTTCCGGCGGTCGTGATTCATCGCTACGGGGCCAGCCGTGTGCTCTATGTGAATCTGCCCCTGGGCTATATCAAAGGCCAATCCTACGACATGCCCCTGCGCTCGGTTCTACGGTCCTTCCTTTTTCGCGAGCTGCGGCTGCCGCATCTGAGCAACACGCCGTTCGGCAAACCGATTTTTATCTTCAATTGGCATATCGACAGCGGCGTGGAGCGGGACGCCATTCCGCAAATGATCGCCAAGAGGTTTTTCCGCCCCCAACTCGCGTGCTCGTTTGACATCTGCGCCGGCGATTGGCTGGAGGACCCCGGCGACGCCGCCGGCTTCGACGCCTGCGGCGGCGGTCGCGAGACCGCCGCGAGCTTGGAGCGATTCGGCACGGTCGGCTCGCACGGGGGGTGGGCGCACAACTGGTTTGCCGACGGCGTCGACACCGGCACGCTGACCTCCGACGAGCTGTTTGCCGCGATCGAAAAGAATTCGGCGTGCCTGGCCGAGGTGGTCGGCCATCCGATCCTCGAATATGCCGCCCCCGGCGGCGCGTTCCCGCAGCCGGCCTCGGGCCGGTATCTGGAGGAGAAGGGATACGTCGCGTATTACAACACGGGCGATGCGGGTTGCGCGCCGAATCGCACTTTCTGGGAGGGGCGCATGGTCAGCCCGCATGCGATCGCTTTCCCAATCATGCCGATGTGGCAGGCGGCCTCATTTGTCGAGATCGCGACGCAATACGAATACGATCCGGAAGACTTTCGCCAGTGGCTGACAGGGGTTTTGGATTACACCGTCCGTCACGGCGTGGCGCGCATGCTGTATTCGCATCCGTATGACGTGATCTACTATTTCTCCGACCTATACCGCAACGCGTTTGAATCTTTCCTCGATCGATTGGAGGAAGCCCAAGCGCAGGAGCGGGTCGCGATCAAGACCATGACCGACTACGCGACTTTCTATTTGCGGTTTCTGGAGACCAAGGCGAAATACAAACTCGACGGCCGCACCCTCGCCGTCGAACTGCATAATGACCAATCGCTCTTGGGCGTGACGCTGTCGCTGCCCAAGGAGCGGTACACCGTGACCGCCGAGCGCGACCTGATCGTTACGGAGACCCCAAACGACTACTTGGTGGCGATAGCCGATGACGCCCGAGACCGCACGATTCGCGCAACTCTGCGCTAGGTTGGCGCTGCTGGCAATCGCCGCCGGCTGCGCGGCCGTCGGCCGCCCGCCGGCATCCGCGCCGCCCGCCGCGCTCGACCCGCCGCCCCTGGCGGCGCGGCCCGCCGCGGCGCCGCCGGCCGTCGCCGCCGTCCCACCGGCCAGCGCGGCGCATCCGGCCGCGCGCCTCGGAATGCACTATCTCGAAATGGCCCCGTGTTTTTTCCTTTCGCCGTACTTCTTCCACCATCTGGCGATCGACGCCCTGCGCACCGGCCGCTACGCGTCCGAGGCGCGGGAATATCTGCTGTGGGCCATGAGCCGCCTCAACGAACCCGACCGGTTCGACGTCCACGGCTCGCTTTACGATTACGTCGTGTGCGCCGACGGCGCAGAAATCTCCACGCTCCAATATGACTCCGTCGACGGCTACGCGGCGCAATTGTTGATGTTGTGGGCCGAATATCTGCGGCAGACCAACGATCGGGCGACCGTGGCGCTCTATGCCGCGAAGATTCGCCAGGTCGCTCTGCTGCTGGTCGACTTGCAGGATGTCGACGGCTCGATCTTCGCGACGACCTGGAGCCCGGCCAAATACCTGATGGACAACGCCGAGGCCTACGGCGGCTTGCGCGCCTTCCTCGAAATTGGACGGCGTTTGCGCTGGAGGGAACTCGGCGATTATGCCGACGCGGCGGAGAACCTGCGCGCGGCGATTCTCGAACATTTCTATGAGCCGCAGACGGGGCTCTTTCACTGGGCGATCGCAAAGGACAAAAAAAGCCCGTCGCGCTGGGAAAACTATTACCCGGACGCCCTGGCCCAGATTTTCCCGGTGGTCTACGGCGTCGTCGAGCCGCGCAGCGATGTGGCGCGAAGCGTCACCGAGCAGTTTCTCGCTCGCTACGCCGACGCGGGCAAAGATGTCGCGCAGCGGCTGGTGGTGCAGCGCCTGCGCGCGCTCATGCGCCCCGACGAACCCGTGGCCCAATTGGCGCCGCCGGCCGCGCCCGCCGCGCCGCCGGCCCTGGGCGAGCCGCCGCCGAGCGCGGCGCATCCCGCCGCCCGGTTGGGCCGTCACTACATCGACATGGACGCGTGCTTCTTCCTGCTCGCCTATAATTTCGATTACATGGCGATCGACGCCCTGCGCACCAATCGTTATGTGGACGAGGCGAAGGCTTTCTTGCTCTGGTCGATGAGCCGGCTCAACGACAGCGACCGCTTCGGCCTAAGCGGCACCATCTACGATTACATCGTTTGCTGCGACGGCCGGGAGATTTCCACGTTGCAGTACGAGGCGGCCGACTCGACGGTCGCGCAGTTGCTGTTGTTGTGGGCGGAATACCTTCGGCGGACGGGCGACCGCGCAACCGTGGCGCAATACGCGGGCAAGATTCGTCAGGCCGCGCGACTGTTGCTGGACCTGCAAGACGGCGACGGCCTGATTGTCGCCATGAACTGGCACGAGACCAAGTACCTGATGGACGACGCCGAAGATTACGGCGGTTTGCAGGCCTTTCTCGAAATCGGCGCGCGGATGGGCTGGCGCGATCTCGATGATTTCCGCAAGGCGGCGGCGACGCTGCGCCGCGCCATCATGCAGCATTTATTCGATTCCGACCGGGGCCTGTTTTATGCGGAACTCGACGGAACGCAGAAGGCGCCGTCGCATTGGGAAACGTATTACCCCGACGCGCTCGCGCAGATTTTCCCGGTGATCTTTCAGGTCGTCGATTCGCGCAGCGAACTGGCGCGGCGCCTGACCGACGAGTTCCTCCGCCGGTACCCCAACGGATCGGCCGAGGAAATCGGGCATCAATTGCTGGTGCGGCGGCTGCGCGAGTTGATGCGGCCCGGCGAAACCGCCGCCGAGCCCGCGGCGGTCGCGCCGGGGTGGAGGAAACGATGAGAAGTGGACGGCTGCGGCGGGCGGTTTTCTGGGCGGCGGCGGCGGCGTTGCTGGCGCCCTGCGCCGGCCGCGCGTTCGGCGCCGAACCGCCGGACGTCGGGGCGGCGCTGCGGTCGGTCGTGCGTTCCGACTACACCGACGATGAAATTACGCTTTTGCGCGAGCAGTTGCGCTACCGCGTGGACGCCGGTTTCAACTACGATTACCTGAACCCGCATCCTGGCTTCGGCGATTGGTGGGGCGGCGAGGCGGGGATTCGCGCCCAGGTCCACCCGGCCGTGACCGTATTCGGCCGGCTCGGCGGCGCGCTCCGGCCGGGCGGCGCCGACCAGCCGAGGATCGATGACGTTCTCGGATCGGCCGGCGTGATCGCCGAATTGCACCGCGACATGTCCTCGACCACCACGCTGTTATGGGGCAGCAACTCGGTGTACCTGCCGACCTTCGAGGCGAACCAGGAATTCGAAATCGGCTTTCCGGTCTCCGACGACGTCGTGATCGCTTTCACGCCGGGTCTTTTCTACAGCAAGGATATTTATCGTCAGAGCGTGGTCGGGTTTCTGATCGGACCGCTTGTCCACTTTTATGCGTTTGCCGTCGGCTACTCGTTCCTTTACGGGCAGGTCGAGCCCGGCAACATGAAATCGATGACGCACACCTTTACGGGGAGTTACGACCGCGAGGGTTGGTTCGAGAGCAGCATCGCCGTCGAGTTCGGCAACGGCAACTATCTGACGACCTATGCGCCCGTAGTGGTGAAGGAGAACACGCAATTCGTCGGCGTGCAACTTTCGCACCGCCACTGGATCGGCGTTGACTGGGGCCTCTACGGCCAGCTTCGTTTCACGAAAATATACACCGAGTACGAAGCCTGGGGCGGCACGATCGGCGGGTTTTACGAGTTTTGACCCGCGCAAGGAGCGTTCGATGAATCAGGAACAGGATCCGTTTTTCGATGAACCCCCGCGAAAACGCTTTCATCTGCGCCCGTGGATCGCGGCCGGCGTCGTCTTGGTCGTCGCCGCCGGCGTTTGGGACCAGATCGACAAGCGCGCGAATCGCGTCCAGCCGGCGGCGGCGGTGGCGGCGCACACCATTCGCGTCTGGGCCATGGGCGCCTCGGAGACCTTCGGCCAGGGCGCGGGCGTGCTGCAATCCTGGCCCATGCAGTTCGCCGCCGAACTGGGCCGCGCGCACCCGACCGTGAAGTGCGAGGCGCGCAACCTGGCCACCGCCGGCGTCAATACCTCGGAGGCGCTCCAGTTTCTCAAGGCGGCGCTGCGCAAGGTCGTCGACGGCGAGCCGAGCGCCGCGGCCGGCGACGACCAACTCGCCCGGCCGGATTACGCCATCCTGTGCTTCGGCGTCAATAACATCTGGAACCTGCACGCGGCCACGGAGCTCGTGAACGCCGGGGACAGCGACTCGGCGGGTTTGCACAAAGCGATGCGCATGGTGCACGCCGCCAAGCCCCGCGATCTGGCGACGACGCCGCGTCAAACGTACTATTTGGCGTTCAGCGGCGAGGGCGGCTGGCGGATCTTTTTCCCGGATTTCAACGACCCGTTTCTCGTCTCGTGGGTGCGAAAAGACCTGCAAACGATCGCCCAGACCCTCAAGGAAAACCGGATCAAGCCCATTTTCCTGACCTACTACTTCGACTACTTCCCGGAGTTGAACACGCTCATCCGCAAATTGGGGCCCGAGATCGGCGTCCCGGTCATCGACGTCGAGCACGCGGTGAGTTTCCTCGTGGCGCACAATTGGGTCATGGCGCAGACGGACACCGTGCATCTGAACAAGGACGGCTACAGTTTTGTCGCCAACGAAGTGGTTAAACAATTCGCCCCGTTGGCCGGGCTGGAAACGGTTGGCGCCGTGCACGCGCGGGCCGGCGGCGCGGGACCGATTGCCGCGGGCGAACCAACGAAGTGATCCGGGTCGCGGGCGCGCCGGCGCGAAGCGGTGATTGCCGCGGCGGCGCGCGAACGACGGAGGGCCATGATTCATGTGGCGCGTATTGCTCATCCCCTGCGTAGTGGCCATGGCTGCCGTGTTGGCGGCGCCCGAGGTCTTCGCCGGCGACTACGGCGAAACCACTTGGGGCATGTCGCCGGCGAGCGTGAAAGCCGTCGTCAAGAACATGACCCTGTTGCAGGAGGGGCCGGAGTCGCTCTTGTACAGCGGCGACGTGGCGGTGGTGCCGGCCGAAATCGCTTTCCGCTTCCATAATTCGAGGCTGGAGGAAGTCGTCATCCTTTTTAAACGGACCTATGGCAAGACGGATACCGAACTCGAAGCGGCCGCAAAAGCGGACGACTACGGCAAAGTCGTCGCGCTCATTTCGGGCCAGTATGGCAACCCGCTGAGAAGCGGCGCGAATTCACTTCGCCCCGGCTCGGAAGAATACTGTTCGCGCGGAAACGCCGAAAAAATGGCCTGCGTTTGCTTCAAGAAAATCAGTCTTTCGAGTTTGTGGGAGACCGGCGACACGCGCATCGTCGCGCAGTTGACGGGCGAAGACGAGAGGATCGTCCTTCGGATTCGTTACTCCGACAAGAACTCCGACAGCCGACACACCCCCACGGGGACCGGCGGACTCTGATTCGAGCCAGGTTTGAGCATTACGATATGTAATGCCTGTTTACGTTATTTCCTGTATTCCTAGCCGAACGCCATAGTCATCCGCTTGGATAACCAGTTGATTCTTGGTGCTTTTTGCGAAATCAACGCGTTGGCGCCGCGCTTGCGATTACCCCGATTAATCGAAGAACCAGAAAGGGGGTGATCGCGGTGACGGACTTGGTCCTGAACCTCGGTCTTGTTTCGGCATTTCTCGCGACGGTTACGGCGACTCTGGTGGTGTTGGAGCGCCGCAGCAGAACCCGACGGAAAGACATTTTCGGCCAGACCCACGGACGCGACTGACAGACCGGCATCCGGCCCGCGGTTTCGTCGCGACGAATCTCGGCGGATGGTTCGCGGGCGATCCCGGGCCCCCCGTCCGTGAAGACGCCTACGGCCGGCCCGCCGTGCTCGGGCGATGCTAGTCATGGCCCTCGTCGCCGCCCGAAGGGCGAACGCAAGGTTCGCCCGTACGCGACAGGCACACCAGGGACGGCTCGCCGTGCCCGCCCGCTCGTTTGACGTGGGCTCGCCGGCCGTGCAGGAGCGGGGTCCCGTGCCCGCCCCGAATTGGCGCGCCGATGGCGCGGACCCCAATTGCCCCTCGCGAAAATCCGAATCATCTGGGCAATGCGTGTACTCTGTGTGACCTGTGGATGTCCGATATTTAATCTGTGGATGTCTGATATTGTTCCCCATGATTACGCGGCTTCGCCCCGCGATACGTCATTCCCGCGGCTGCGGGGATCCAGGCAGAGCGGCAGCGGCGCGTCTCCGTGACCGCCCCCGGGATGACGCGCCGGCCGGCGCGGAGCGCCGGCCGCGCAGGGGCGGTTCGCGAACCGCCCCTGCATCCGCGCCGATGGCGCGGATGCAGGGCTGTCGAAGACGGCTGTTCTTGTCATCCCAATCCCGCGCCGATCGAAGCGCTTTCTTGACGGCGAGGTACGGGGCGCGTATCTATGAACCCAACGGCCGCCGTTGCGAGACTTGCTAAGCTCGCGGCAGGCTCACGAATGAAACCGTTCACCTTCCGACCGGAGAACCCGATGAAGTATTGTCGTTCGCCATGGGTTTTCTTTCTTGCCGCCGTCGCGGCGATCGTGCTGTCGGCCTCCTGTTCATCCAGCGGCGGCAGCGCCGCCGGCGGCGCCGTCGCGGACGATGACGATGACGACGCCTCACCCACCGACGACGATTCCTCGCCGGCCGCGGACGTGCTCGACTACGTCGATCCGCTGATCGGCACGGGCAGCTTCGGCATCGGCTACGCCTCGTGCTATCCGGGGCCGAGCGCGCCGTTCGGCATGGTCGGCGTCAGCCCCGACACCACGCTCGACGGCTTCGAATATTACGTGGTGCATTGTTCCGGATACTACTATTACGATCCGCAGATCCGCGGTTTCTCGCACACCCACATGCAGGGCACGGGCGTGGCGGATTACGGCAATATCCTGGTCATGCCGATGAACCGGAAGCCGGCCGCGCCGATCGCGGAGCCGACCTTCCGCAGCTCGTTCTCCCACGCCAACGAGACGGCGGCGCCGGGCTACTACAGCGTGACGCTCGACGACCCGCAGGTCTTCGCCGAACTCACCGCGACCGGATGGACGGCCATGCACCGCTACACGTGGCAGGGCGGCGGCGAACCGTACGTCGTGGTTGACCCGTCCTATTCGATCGGCGGCTCCGTGGCGCTCGAGCAACTGATTTCGGGGAATTGGGTGAACAACGCCACAGTGGCGATCGACGCGTCGACCCAGACGGTCTCCGGCATGACCAATTTCAGCGGCGGCTTGACCAGCGGACACCCGGGCGGCACGGACATTTACTACGTGGCGCAATTCTCGCAGCCGTTCACGGCCTACGGCACGTGGACCAACGGCGAGCCGGCGGACGGCAGCGTTGCGGCGGAAGGCCACGACGTCGGCGCGTATTTCGGCTTTGCCGCGGGCGGCACGCCGTTGCTGGTCCGCGTCGCCGTCAGTTTCCAGAGCGTCGCGCAGGCGCAGGCCAACCTGGCCGCGCAGGCGCCGGAATGGGATTTCGAGGGCATGATGGACGCCACGCGCGACGCCTGGCGGCAATATCTCGGCAAGATCGAGGTGACCGGCGGCTCGCTGTCCCAGCGTCGCGTCTTCTATACCGCGCTCTACCACGCCGGCCTGATGCCGCACGATTGGACGGAAACCAACGGCCAATACCTCGGTTTCGACGAGAAAATCCACGACGCCGGCGGGCGCCGGTACTACACCGATTTTTCGCTCTGGGACACGTTCCGCACGTTCCACCCGCTGCTGACCATGCTCGACCCGGTGCGCACCGCGGATTTCATGCAGTCGCTGACGCTCATGTACGAACAGGGCGGCTCGATGCCGAAATGGCCGGCGGGCATCGCCTACACGCACTGCATGGACGGCACCAGCGCGGACATCGTGCTGGCGGAGGCCTACCTGAAGGGCATTCGCAATTTCGATTACGACAAAGCCTACGAAGGTTGCTACGCGCATGCGACCCACGACGTGCCCTACGACGGCCGGACGGGTCTCAAAGACTACATCACGCTCGGCTACGTGCCCGCCGATCACGAACTGCAAGGCCTGACCTACACCCTGGAATATTGCTACGACGATTCGGCGCTGTCGTCGTGGGCGGCGGCGATGGACAAGGCGGACGACGCGGCGATGTTCCTCAAACGCAGCGGCAACTACCGCAACTACTGGGATGCATCGACCGGCTTCCTGCGGCCGCGCAACGCCGACGGCTCGTGGGTGACGGTGTTCAACCCGGCGTTTTTTTACGATGTGCATTACACCGAAGGCGACGCCTGGCATTACACGTTCATGGTTCCGCACGACATCCCGGGCCTGACGGACCTTTTCGGTTCGTCGTCGGCGCTGGTCGACAAGTTGAACTACGCCTTCGAGATGAACGTGCCGTTTCAGTATTTCGATTGGCTGCCCGGGGCGTACCTGTGGCTCGGCAACGAGCCGAGCTTGTTCCATCCGTACGTATTCGCCGCCGCCGGCCGGCCCGACCTGACGCAGAAGTGGATCCGCTGGGCGATGGCCACGAAGTACCGCGACTTTCCCGGCGGCCTGCCGGGCAACGACGACGCCGGCACGATGTCCGCGTTCTACATCTTTTCGGCCCTCGGCTTTTTTCCGCAGGCCGGCTCGGTTCGCTACGTGCTCGGCAGCCCGATTTTCGACGCCGCGGTCGTGCATTTGCCGAACGGCGATCTGAAAATCACCGTCGCGAACAACAGCCCCGACAACGTCTACGTGCAGTCGGCGACGCTCAACGGCCAAGCCCTAACGACGCCGTTCTTCACGCACGACCAGATCGCCAACGGCGGCACGCTGGAGTTCGTCATGGGGCCGACGCCCGCCGGCGGCGGCGGGTGGCGTTGATGACAGCCGCAGATTGCGCAGATTTACGCAAATGCACGGGCCGCGGATGGCGTTCGACAGGGCGGTGCAAGTCATGGCCCGTGCCGTATCGGCGGCCGAAGGCCGCGCTGGGTGCTTTGAGGATATCACAAATTGTTCGCCACGATTACGCGGCTGCGCCCCGCGATACGTCATTCCCGCGGCGGCGGGAATCCGGGCAGATCGGCAGGGGCGCGTCTCCGCAACCGCCCGTCGGAATGACGCGCCGGTCGGCGCGGATCCCCAACACGTGCGCCACAATTCGGAATCGCCTGAGCAATCTGCGCAATCTGTGCAATCTGTGGACGCCCGATATATATGATCTGTGGATATCCGATATTGTTCCCTCACCCGCGCCGCCGTCATTGCGGCGGGCCGGCGCAATGCGGGATCGGGCCGCCGCCGCCGCGCGCGAACCCGGCCATGATTTCGCGGTCACAATGGATCGAAAAGCCCCTGCAACTGCGGCAAGACATCCCGGCGGACCAGGAAAATCGTCGGGTCCGGGAAGTTCTTCAAGGTCATCTCCCGGTACTCGTTCGGCGGCGCCCGCTTGAGCGCATTGCGCGCGTCTTTGCCGGCGGACGACGCGAGCCAGGCCGCGGCGTTTTTGGCGAGACGCCGGGAATCCAGCGCCGGCAGCGGGCCGAAACTGACGAAGACGAGGCTGGGTCGAAGCGCCAAAACGCGGCCCGGATCGGTTTTTTCGTGACCCGCGTAGCCCCGGCCCATCCGCCGGAACTCGTGGGCCAAGACCGGATCCGTCAAGCCTAACGCGTCGTGCACGCAAAAGCGCGGACCGAGGCGATAGGGCAACACCCCCGCCGTCAGCGTATAAAAACTCCACTTGCCGTCGGGAAGGCGGTCGCGCAGGGCGACGCCGAGACGGCTCCATTGAGACATCAGATTATCTTCGAAACGGCGCTTGGCCCAATCCATGATTTGGAAGTGCGTCCAGCCGGCCGCCAACAGGTAGAGAACCGCGGCCACGCGCCAGGGCCGGCGTTTCGGCCAGCGCCGGCGGATCCGGGCCAGCCAATCGTCCTGGAGAGTGCCGAGCATCCAGGCGGTGAGCGGCAACAGCGGCACGAAGAAGCGGCCGTACGAGATGTAATCGCCGCCCACGTAGCAGTTGTAGGCGATATAAGCGGCAGTCCAGGCGAGGAAGAGCACGCTTCGCGTTCGCCAAGGCGCCGCGCGGCGTCCGACGGTCAGGCACAAAACGATCGCGGCCAGGCTCAACGGGTTGGAGAAAAGCCAGCCCGTGGAATAGAGGAAGCCGCGCAGAAACATCAGCAGGCTGCCGCCGTCCACTTTGACGTAGTAGGGATTGGGGAACGGATACCCGTAGTAAGACCACCGCCAGGCCAGCGCCGGCGCGAAGACCACGGCAAAGGCGCCCAGCAACGCGGCCGGTTCCCGCCGGCGCCGCCGGCCGACGCCGAAGCCATACGCCAGCGCCGCGGCGAGCACGGCGAACAGCGCCGCTTCCATGCGCACATCCGCCGCGAGGCCCAGCGCCGCGCCGGCCGGCGCCGCCGGCCAGCCGCGTTCGAGATGCTGCACCAACAGATAAAAACCAAGAAACATCAACATCGAGAAAAAAATGGTCTCCATCCCCGAGTTCACATAGAGCAAGGTCGTCGGGTAAAGCCCCACGATCGCCGCCGCGACCCACGGGGAGCGGGACGGTTCGCCGGAACCTGGCGGCGGGAGGGACAAATGGGCGACCAGCAGCAGCATCACGAACAGCGCCAGGTAATTGAGCAGCGCCGCCAGCAAGGCCGGCTGGCAACAAACCTTGGCCAGCAAACCCAGCAGCAGGGCGAAGAGGAAATTCGAGAACGCCTCGACGCGCTCGCCCGGGTTGTAGACCAGGCCGTCGCCGTGGGCGAAGTTCTCGACGCAACGGTAGGTGATGTAGGCGTCTTCGATCGAGCGGAAGTGGAACATTCGCCCCAGCGCCATGGCGGCCAAGACAGCGCCCAACGCCAACGGCCAAAGACGACGATCGCTTGCGCCGTTGCGACACGCTGAACCGAAAGCCCGCCACGGGCTCATGTGCCGGTCCGAGTCTTCCACTCGTCTTATCTCCGGGGACTAACCAATTCCCCATCGCACGCGAAAGAGTCTCAGGGCGTTCCCGACGCCCGTGCCAGCGCTGCAACTGCAACTTGCAAAACTTCGTTCACAAAACTCGAAAAATAAGGCTGAACGGACCCACCCGGTCGCTTCCGCCAATCGCGAAAGCCGTAAAAATCATGTTGCCGACTTTAGGCGCCGTCGCGACCGCGACCGTTTCCGTGCATATACCGCTATGCTGATCGTGGTCGCACTCCATTGCGAGACGAACGTTATCTTGGTTTCCAATCTTCTGTCAAGAAAAAAATGCGAGAATTTTTTCGGCGAGACGGATGCTCGTTTTTTGCGGCGCGGGAAGATGAGAAGACCGTCCGGCCGCCGCTGGGAGTGCTCGTCGAAATGACGAGGTGGGCGGATTGAATCGTGGCGCATGATCCGGGTCGCGAACACAGGGGACGCGGCCTGTCGCGGAAGAATGATTCCCGCGCGCCCGCGCCGCGGTTACTCTGGCGAGCCGTAGTGGAGGATCGTCCCGCCCACGCCGACGGCGAACACGTCGGTGGCGGAGCTTCCCCAAACGCCGTTCAACGGGGCAGTCGTCCCGCTGGCCATCGCCGACCACGAGGAACCGTCATAGTGCACGATCAGCCCGCTGAAACCCACGGCAAACACGTCCGAGGCCGAGCTTCCCCAAACACTGTACAAATCGCACGTGGCAGAGGTCATCGCCGACCACGACGAACCGTCGTAGTGGAGAATCGCGGCGGTGGCAGGAGAAGGAACCCCTCCCACGGCGAAAACGTCGGAGGCCGAGCTTCCCCAGACACCAGACAAATTCCACGTTGCCTCCACCGGGACAGTCATCGCCGACCACGAGGAACCGTCATATCGCAGGATCAGGCCGGAAGCTGCACCGGGCTTATCTTCATCTCCCACGGCAAACACATCGCTGGCGGCGCTTCCCCAAACGCTTGACATCCACGCGCGCATCGCGCCTCTTATTTGCGTCCACGAGGAACCGTTGTAATGCTCAATAAAACCGTCTCCCACCGCGAACACGTCCTGGGAAGAGATTCCCCAAACTGCGTTCATGGCACAGTCGAGCGAAGTGTCCATGGCGGACCATGAGGCGCCGTCGTAATGGAAGATCTGGTCGCCGACGGCGAACACGTCGGCGGCCGAGGTCCCCCAGACGCCAAACAATCGCCCCGATAGCCCCGCCGGCGGCGTCATCGCCGACCACGAGGACCCGTCGTAGTGCAGGAGCGCGTCTTCGACCGGGCCGTCATAGTAAAATACGCCATATCCTACTGCGAACACGTCCGAGGCTGAGCTTCCCCAAACGCCGCACATATTACCCGACGTTCCGCTCTTCATCCCCGACCAGGAGAGCGCGCTGTCGTCGTTGTCATCGTCATCGTCGTCGGCTGGCGAAATGTCGTCGTCTGGCGAGGCGTCATCATCCGGAGACGCATCGTCATCGTCGCTGCACCCGTTCGCCGCGCAGGACGTTCCGGCTCCCGCCCAGCCCGCTCCGAGATCGTGGTAAAGCTCGCATAGTTCCGCAGTGGTATCCGTGCAGGCGCCGTCCATGAAACAGCAAGCGCCGAGTGGGTCGGAATGATGGACGCCGCTGCTCGCAGTGGACCGACCGCCGCAGCCTGCGGCAAAGCCGACGACCGCCAAGGCCAGGCAAACGAGAAAAACGAAACAACTAATTGGGCGCATGTCCGCTCCCCTGACGCCTCCAGGCGATTTCTTTGGTTGCGAGGCGATTACACGCCCGCGCGACCGGGAAGTCAACGCTGACCGCGCGTCGAGCGTGCGCCGGGTCCACAACGCGAAGGCAAAAAGGGCGCCCGCACTTCGGCCCCAGCGGCGAGCCGGCGTCCGCGGAAGGAACAGCCGTACGACGTGCCGGCCATGAGGGCGCGGGAGCATGAGAGGACGATCCGGCTGCTGCCGGGGATGCTCGCCGAAATGAAGAAAAAGACAGTTCCGCGTCTTTGGTTGCGGCCAACGGCCGCGCAGCGAGACTGTCGACAAATTGCCCCCGTCTGCCGACCACCGATAGCTGTGAACTTGAAGTTTTTGGGTCGCGCAAACCGAAATGTGGAATGTTGAACGGCGAATTTCGGGCGGCGTCGGCAATTCTGCATTCGCCATTCGCCATTGTGCGGGGGTTCGCAAGAAAATCGATCAATCCGAGATGATCGACAGTCTCCTATGGGACCTAAAGTTCTCGGATAGTTCCGATAGGCGCCTCGATTATTTCCCGGAAACTCCGTTGGCGGCAGCCCCGCGCCGCATGGCTGTCGCGCGCCGCCCACCAACGCCTCCCCGATTGGCATCATTTACGTTCGTGCAGCAGACGGCATCGCCGTGCAAAAGTTTAGTGATGTGAGCCTGGAGTTTCCGCGTTGATCGTCA
>Ga0181520_10003730_pt1 | contig 26404 bp, 22 predicted proteins | sample PEATcosm2014_Bin_29_FD_132451 | JGI IMG/M metagenome (GOLD analysis project Ga0181520, IMG submission 132451) | Peatland microbial communities from MTU Mesocosm Facility, Houghton, MI, USA - PEATcosm2014_Bin02_30_metaG | ecosystem: Environmental > Terrestrial > Soil > Wetlands > Peat | place...
GCGCTGGTCAGCGACCGCGTGCCGCTGGTGGTGCTGGCCACCGTGGACCGCACCAACGAAGCTTCTATCGTGCGCTATGAGAAGACTCTGCAACTGCTCGCTGATATGAAGGCGCAAGGCGCCAAAGTGATTGCCGTGGCCAACGCCGGCGACCGCGAAGTGGCGAAAATGGTCAGCGATTGCGTCCCAGTGCAGCCGACTACGGAGTACCTGCTGCCTATCGCCGAGGTCGTGCCCCTGCAACTGTTTGCCTATTTCATGGCCATCGAGCGCGGCGTGGACGTGGACCGGCCAAGAAATCTCTCCAAGGCTGTCGTGGAGAAATAGGACAAGGTGCAAAGAAGACCTGCTTCCCCTGGCGTCGACCTCCTTATAGAAGATTCCTACCTGAATTGATGATGGCAGATGTGATAGCCTTTTGGCGTCTACACACCGCCATTGCTTCGCGCATGAATCTGCCGCGCTGAGCGCTTGATGGAGAAAGCTGTATGGTATCCGCCATGGTGAAAAAGCATTATGCAATCCTTCTCAGTCTTCTGGTTTTCGTGTTTGTACCGGCACTGGCCCAGAAGTCCAGCTATCCGTTTAACGATCCGGCGCTGCCGATGGAGAAGAGGATCGACAACCTGCTCTCCCTGATGACGGCTGAAGAGAAGGTTGCCTGCCTTGGCACCAATACTGGCGTGCCCCGGCTGGGAGTGGCCAACATTGGCAACTCCGAAGGGATTCATGGAGTGGTGCAGCGCGAGACTAGAGGCAAGCGGCTGCCGGTTACGACCACGCAGTTTCCGCAGCCTCCAGGCATGGGCGAGTCGTGGGATCCGGAACTGGTTCGCCAGGCGGCGGCCGTCCAGGGATACGAAGCACGATTCATCACTCAGACCGCCAAATATGACCGTCAGATTCTGATGCAGTGGGGACCGCAGTCCGACCTGGCGCGCGACCCGCGCTGGGGACGCAGCGAAGAAGTTTATGGCGAAGATCCGTTCTTTAACGGAACCATGGCTGTGGCCTTCATCAAAGGCCTGCAAGGCGACGATCCGAAGTACTGGCAGGCGGCCGCGCTGCTCAAGCATTTTCTTGCGAACAGCAACGAGAACCTGCGCGATAGATCGTCCTCTGATTTTGACCAGAGGCTTTTCTGGGAGTACTATTCCGTGCCCTTCCGAATGGGCTTTCAGGAGGGCGGCGCGAAGGCCGTGATGGCTTCTTACAACGCCTGGAACGGAACAACAATGGCCGTGAATCCGATTCTCAAGAGCATTGTCCGCGAGCAATGGGGTGTGGAGGTGATTTCGAGCGATGGCGGAGCGGTACATCTGCTGGTCGATCCGCGTCATCTTTATCCTGATCAGAAGGCGGCGGTGGTGGCGTGCCTGAAGGCCGGCATCAACCAGTTCCTCGACAAGTATGAGGACGAGACCAAGGCGGCCTTGAAGGATGGTTCGATTACCGAAGCGGAGATCGACACGCTGCTTCGGCCCAAGTTCCGGGTTGCGATCCACCTGGGGCTGCTGGACCCGCCGGAGATGGTTCCTTACACGAAGATCAAAGACGCGCCCGAGCCTTGGAACACGGATAAGGATCGCACTGTTTCAAGCCAGATGGCCCTGGAATCGGTGGTGCTGCTGAAGAACCAAGACAACATTCTGCCCCTTAAAAAGGAGGGCCTCAAGTCTATCGCCGTGATCGGACCGCTGGCTGACTCGGTTCACTGGGACTGGTACGGCGGCACTCCTCCGTATACGGTGACGCCGCTCGAGGGAATCCGTACGGCTGTCGGTCCGGACGTGAAGGTGAACTACGCCGAAAGCGAACTGGGCAACGCGGCTGTGAATGCGGCAATGAACTCCGATGTTGCAGTGGTTATCGTCGGCAACGACCCCACCTGCGGACCGGATATGGCGCATGACTGGCACGCGACCATCGACGGCGGCGGCACGCTGGCATGCACCGTGCCCAGCGATGGGCGCGAAGGCCGTGATCGCGAGAGCATCACGCTGGAGCAGGAGCAACTGGTGAAGCAGGTCTATGCTGTTAATCCAAAAACAATTGTTATTCTGGTTTCCAGCTTCCCCTATGCAATCAATTGGAGCCAAGCCCACGTTCCCGCAATTCTGCACATGACCCACTCGTCGCAGGATGAGGGTACGGCACTGGCAAAGGTTCTCTTCGGGGATTACAACCCTGGTGGGCGCCTGGTAGAAACATGGCCGAGCTCCCTAGAACAGTTGCCTCCGATGATGGATTACAACATCCGTCATGGCCGCACCTATATGTACTTCAAAGGAGAGCCGCTCTATCCCTTCGGCTTTGGCCTGAGCTACACAACCTTCAAATACTCCAATCTCCGCACCAGCTCCGAGCAACTGGCCAGCGATGGGGCGATCACCGTCAGCGTCGACGTCACCAATACAGGCAGCCGGGCGGGCGACGAGGTTGTTCAACTTTACGTCAGCCACCCGCAGTCCAAGGTGGAGCGCCCGCGCGAAGAGCTGAAAGGCTTTCAGCGCGTCAGCCTCAAGCCCGGCGAAACCAAGACCGTACAGATTCCGCTCAAGGCTTCCACGCTTGCCTGGTGGGACGAGAAAATCCCAGGATTCCAGGTTGAAGCCGAGCCCATAAGCATAATGATCGGCAATTCGTCCGCCGGAATTCAGCTGACTACCGTGGTGCATGTTCAATAGAGCAGCTTGCCACTTCATCTTCTTGCCAGAAGATATCTTTTGGTGAAGTGGCAATGCTCCGGGGATTCTCTGGTAAGGCGATACCCTTCCAGACAGGTAGCCCAGCTAGCTCAAAAGAGATGTCAATTGGCATCTTGACAAATGATCCAAAACAGACGATTATTATTCTGCATTTCTTGTTGAAATTTTACGGACTTCAAAATGGGCTGTTCGCAATTCAGCTTCATTTTGCTTTGGAGACTCGGATTCATTGAGTGTGCGTGTTTCTTCCGTTTTTCACACCTCCCTCTCCTGCAATCAATTCGATAGCCTTTACAGGGTTCAGCAAAGCTATTGTGCATAGGTTTTGCGATCTTGGAATCCACACAACAGGCCCATTCAAGCCAGTTGCAGCTCCCTGTTGAGGTTTTTGGGACAGAAACAGGAACAACATCAAAAGGAGATTACGCAAATGAATGCCATGCTTTTTAGGCTTTATGTGAAGTTCCAGGACCTGCTGAGCCGCGAAGAAGGCCAGGATCTGGTTGAGTACGCTCTAGTAGTCGCCCTGATCGCCCTTGGCGCTACTGCCAGTATGCAAAGCCTGGCAACTGCCATCAGCAGCGCTTTCGCGTCCATCAGCACGACATTTGCCAACGCCCTGTAACTTGCCATTCTGCATCATCTAGACGGCTGTACCCCGCACCCTTGCTGGAGGGTGATGAACGCCTGAGCTAGCATGAAGGCGTACTCCCTCCGGCAAAGACTGCACTATGTCTAACTCTCGACGAGTCAGTCACATGCGGACCGATAAGTGGGTTCTGTCAGCAGAGTCAGAGTAGCTGTGTACAACAGTTCCGCCCGGTCGCTTCAGATATCACAGTACTTTCCGCTATCCATATCCTGAGCAGCTTGCAGAAGGTTCTCCGGGCGGCCGAGATCACGCCAATAATATCCGCCGGCGCGAAAAGCGACAATCTTTTCACCTAGGGACGCCAGATGCAGGTAGGCGTCGATGATGGAAAACACGCCTTCTTCTTCCATCTTTTCGAAGATCCGAGGAGATAGGACGTGGATGCCGGAAAATGCCAGCGCCTGTATGCCAAGCCCGGGCCGCGCCCATTCAATCTCCGAGGATTTCGTCTTCGCGGCGCTCACAATGCGACGGCCACAGAGTTGACCCTCCTCGTCGAAGATCAATTGCCGCGATGACTCCCGCTCCTGAACTGCCAAGGTGGCGAGAGCGGAATGTTCCGCGTGAAAGCGCACCATGAGCCCCAGATCGATGTCGCTGAGGACATCTACGTTGTGCAGGATGAAGGGTTCTTTCAAGCTGTCGCTGAAGAAATGTGCGGCATTTTTCAGGCCACCGCCGGTGTCGAGCAACTCTTCTTCGCGAGAGATTTCAATCCGCATCCCGAAGTTGTCGTTGGCTTTGAGATAATCGACAATCATCTGCGCATGATGATGCGCGTTGACAATCACCTCACTGATGCCAAAGGAACGCAGGCGCGTAATCGCGATCTCCAGCAGAGTACGGCCGGCAACGGTGACCAGCGCCTTGGGGCGGTCGTCGGTGAGCGGCCTCAGTCGCGTACCCAGACCGGCAGCAAGTATCATGGCCTTCATCGGCCCATCTTCTCCAGTTCGATATGGCGGACAGCGACTTTAACCCTGTCGCTCATGCGTAGATGCTTCGCCAACTGCTCGGCTAGATATACGGAGCGGTGCTGGCCGCCGGTGCAGCCGAACGATACCATGAGATTTTTGAAGCCGCGGCGCTGATAACTGCTCACGCTGGCATCGACAAGCGACATTACACTGGCAAGATGCTGATGGACGCTGGGCTGTCGGTCGAGATAGTCGATTACCGCCGAGTCTTTGCCGGTCAACTGCCGGAACTGTTCTTCGCGTCCCGGATTGGGCAGGCTGCGCGCATCGAAGATATATCCGCCGCCGTTGCCGGACTCATCGGAGGGGATTTCGCGGTGGAATGAAAAACTAAATATCCGTACCTTCAAGCCCTCAGCGGAAGATGTCAGGCCTTGCAGCTTCTCCGATGCCAGCATTCCCTGGAGGGCTTCCATCAGAGCGGGCAACGCAATGGGCAGCTTTACGTTATGAGCCAGCCAACGCAGGTTCTTCAGCGCATAAGGCACGCTCTGCAAAAAATGCGTCTTGCGCTCATAAAATCCTCGGAAGCCATACGTGCCCATGGCCTGCAGAATGCGGACGTAAACGTACGCGTAATAGTGCTCCATGAAGGCTTCGCGGCTTAGGTCGATGTAGCTGCCGAGGCAATCGAGATAGTGGTCGAGGAGCTCCTGGCGCAGCTCCGGCGGCAGATCGGCCTTGCCATCATAGAGCAGCGAAGCAATATCGTATTGCAGAGCGCCTTTGCGTCCGCCCTGATAGTCGAGAAAGTACGGCTGCCCGTCGCGCAACATCACATTGCGCGACTGAAAGTCGCGATAAAGAAAATAATCAGTCTTGGCGGCCAGCAGAAACTTTATCAGGCGGCTGAAATCGTCTTCCAACGCCTGTTCGTTGAATGGGATGCCAGCGAGGCGTAGAAAATAATATTTGAAATAGTTCAGATCCCAAGCGATGGATTGGCGGTCGAAGCGGTCGCGCGGATAGCAAACCTTGTAATTCAAATTCCGGCCCGCTTCGACCTGAAAACGCGGCAGCACGGCCACCACCTTGCGATAGGCTTCAACCGTCCGCGGAGCGATGGCGGCTCCAGACCTATTTGCAACAAGATCATCGAAGAGCGTCGTATCGCCCAGGTCTTCTTCGAGGTAGGCGCCCTGGCTCAAATCCTCTTCATAAATCTCCGGCACCGGCAATCCGCAGCGGCGAAAATGCCGGGAAAATTCCAAGAAGGCGACGTTCTCCTCGCGCACAGAGTAAAGGATGCCGATGGCACTCTTTCCTCCGCCCGTGAGACGCACAATGTTCCGCCCGGAGCCGCTAAGTTGCCCCTGAAGCGGCTGCACCAACTCGGCCGTCAACCGGAAATGCTGCTCGAAAAGCCGTTTCAGAACGTCCATGACTCTCTTTCCAGCAATCACTATAGCTGTTTCACAACGATACTCACCAAAGGGATACGCACGCAAGCCAACTAACCATTTTCACCTATAACCGCCGCTAGGACACACGAACCATCAGTCCGCGAAACTGGTTACTTCCCTTCAAAATGCGCTTCGATTTCCTCCAGGGTTTTACCCTTGGTCTCCGGCAAAAAGAAGGCCGCCACTATGAAGTAGACGACCGTGAAGCCAGCGAAGAGGAAGAAGATCGACGAGTAGCCGTGCTTGCTGACGAAGGGCAAAAAGATGCCGGAGAGCGTGGTGGAGACCAACTGGTTGATGACCAGCGCAATGCTCATGCCGTTGGAGCGAATGCGTGTGGGCATCAACTCCGAGAGGGCCAGCCATACACAGACGCCTGGACCCATAGCAAAGAATCCCATGAAAAGAAAGAGGCCTAGAGCCACTAGCCAACCGTGTTTCTCGCTAGGCACCTGGCCGATCAGGGCCTTCTCGATTTTCAGCGGAGCGGTTTGTGCGGCATTCAGATTGCCGAGGGGATTCTTGAACAAAGCCAGAACCTTGTTAGCGGGCACGCAACTGGCTCGAAAAATATCTATGGGCCGGGCGACAGGATCATCGGAGCGCACAAAGGTAGTGGCTGCGGTGAAGTCGCCGTAGGAGTAGATGATGGCCAGCGATGCACGGTTGGCGTCAATCTGTTTGCCCGCGATGCCTTGCGCGGCAAGCAGCCGGCCGGCTTCATCACGATCAAAACGCAGCGTTAACTCCTGGCTGGGCGCGATCATGGCCTGGACCTGAGCACGCGCGTCGAGGCTGACGGATTCGGTGCGCAGAAAGAGAATGCCCACGCCCGCCAGCGAAGCGATAATGCCGCTGGTGCCCAGGATCAGCAGGAAGCGTCGGCCCTTGTGATCCACGAGCGCCATGCCCACGATAGTCAGCAGAAAGTTCATAGAGGTGAAAACGACATAGCCCCAGTGGGCATAAAGATCGGAGAGGCCGCCTTGCAGCAGGATGCTGGTGTTATAGCCGATGAGCGCATTGACGCCGGTAGCCGTGTTACAGAAGAGGATGATGCAGGCGAGCAGGAAAGGCGCCACATATTTGCGGCGCAGGAGCGAGTCTTTTATCTTCTTACCGGTCGAGCTGCGCGTGGAAGCTTTGCGCGCCGACTCTTCCATCTCGCGTAACTCGACGTCGGCTTGTTGCGCGGTGCGGGAGCGCAGCAGGGCCGCATGGGCCTGTTCTTTTTTCCCTCGCTTAAAGAGCCAGCGCGGCGATTCGGTCACCAGCAGGCAGCCCAGCACAAACAGAATGCCCGGCGGCAGCGCGACCCAGAATAGATTACGCCACGCATGATCCTTGTAGAGGAATAAAGCCGATGCGTCGCCGGATTTAGCCACTGCCGCGACGTGATAGCTAAAGTAGATTCCAAGCAGGGCCGCGAATACCATGGAGGAGGTCGGCAGCCACTGAAAAACTCCGGTTCCCTTGCCGCGCTCTGGGGCCGCCAGGCACTCGGCGAGATAGAGAGGAATGACGACACCGATCAGCCCGGCACTGACGCCTTCCAGCAGACGACCAAAAAACAAGGGCGCATAACCGTGCGAAAGGGCGATCAAGGGGATGCTGACAACGAAGGTGAGGCCGCTGAGTATCATCAGAGGTTTGCGACCCATCCAGTCGGCCAGCATTCCGGCAAATAGCGTGGAAAAAACCGCACCCAGCATCACTACCGCCACTATCATGGAAAGCTCCGCCGCCGTTAGCGTCGAGGTGTCTTGCAGATAGGGCAGCGCACTACCGATGATGCCGATATCCATCCCATAAAGCAGGCCGCCCAGCCCCGCGACCACAAGAAGAAACAAGTTATAGCCGCGCTTGGCGGAAAGATTGGCAGACAGATTCGCGGCGTCTTGAGCTGTCTTTGTCACAGGAAATCTCCTCTTGTGCAGTTTATCCCTCCGCTTCGCTTGTGCGATATAATTAGGCCGGAATGAAGGTGGAATCGGGGTTATCATCTGCCCTAAGGTGCCGGCCATCACTGCAATAAATCATAGATTTACGATAAGCGTTAATATAGGTCATGCGACCCGCAAGATTAGCGGAGAACGCAAATGAGTACAAAGCACAACGACCGCAGAGACTTCCTCAAGCAATCAATTGGCGGAGCTGCATTCTTGTGCCTGGGCGGGGCGGTGGGACCGCAGGCTGCCGCGGAACCTGCTGTGTCGGGCGCGAAGTCTAGGGTCGTCGTGGTGCGCGATGAGCAACTGCGCGGCACAGGCTCCACGGTGGATTCACAGCGGATGTTGGCTCTCGCAGATCGAGCTATGCTGGCTCTCTGCGGCTGCGAGCATCCGGCCGACGCGTGGCGCAAGCTGGTCCGGCCCGGAGATACGGTAGGCCTGAAGGTGAATACTCTGGGAGGCCGCGGAATCTCCACCAACGTTCATCTCGTCGCGGCCATCTGCGAACGTTTGCAGGAGGCTGGCATTAAGCCCGGTGACATCGTGGTTTGGGACCGCGACAGCGAGGAGCTGGAGTGCGCCGGTTTTCGCATTGAGACAGGCAATGACCGCGTGCGCTGCTTCGGCACGGACCGCGTTGGCTACGAACAGGAGTTGGCAGCTTGGGGCAGCGTGGGCAGTTGCCTATCGAAGATTCTCACACAATATTGCAACGTGCTGATCAACGTGCCCGTACTGAAAGATCACGACGGCGCAGGCGTCACCATCGCCCTCAAGAATATGTACGGCGTCATTCATAACCCCAACAAGTATCACCCCAACGGCTGCAATCCTTACGTCGCCGACCTGAATATGCTGCCGGAGATTCGCTCGAAAATGCGATTGACGATCTGCGACGCCACCACTGCAATGTACGAAGGCGGCCCGGGCTACAAGCCGGAACACAGTTGGAATGCCAATACCTTGCTCGTTTCCACTGATCCGGTCGCGCTCGATCATACTGGCTGGCAGACCATCGAGCGCAAGCGCGCCGAAAAAGGATGGAAGACGCTGGAGGCCGAGGAGCGCGCGCCACGCTACATTGCGACCGCGGCTGACGCCGAACATCGGCTGGGCACGAATGATCCGCATAAGATTTCGATTGTCGAGGTATAAGCGAAAGAAGCGCACGTCCAAATTGTTGAGAAGAGGCTGAATATGTTCTGTGCGTTGGATGTCGAGGATGCCGTGAATAACGCTGTTGGCCGACCGCTAGATCGCCGTTCGTTTATGAAGTGCGCCCTGGCGTCAGGCGCGGCTCTAGGAATGGCCGCCGTTGCCGAACCTGCCGCTGCTACACCATCCGGCACGGCTTCTGAGAGCGAAGACGAAGCGCATTTCATTGTTGAAGCAAAGTTTTACCAGAAGCTGACGAATCGCAAGATCAAATGCAAGCTGTGTCCGCGCGAATGTGCGGTGGGAGACAAGGAGCGAGGCTATTGCGGCGTGCGCGAAAATCGCGGCGGCGTTTATTATTCGCTGGTGCACTCGCGGGTCTGTGCGGCGCACGTCGATCCTATCGAAAAGAAGCCGCTCTTCCACTATCTGCCGGGGACGATCGCCTTCTCGATTGCCACAGCGGGCTGCAATGTCAACTGCAAATTCTGCCAGAACTGGGACATCTCCCAATCGCGCCCCGAGCAAGTTCCCTCGCATTACATGCCGCCGCGCAGCGTCGCCGAAATGGCCCGGCAATACGACTGCCCCACCATCGCCTACACCTACAGCGAGCCGGTGGTCTTCGCCGAATACATTATGGACGCCGCAGATGCGGGCCATGCCGCCGGCATCCGCAGCATTGTGGTCTCCAACGGCTTCATGCAAGAAGATGCATTGAAGCAGGCGTATGGAAAGATGGACGCCGTCAAGATCGATCTGAAATCCTTTTCTGAGTCGTACTACAGCAAGGTTGTTACCGGCCAATTGAAGCCGGTGCTGGACTCGCTGGTCACGCTGCGCAAGATGGGTAAGTGGACGGAGATCGTCTACCTGGTGCTGCCTACGCTCAACGACAGCGATGAGGAATTTCGCGGACTGGCGCAATGGGTCAAGGCAAATTTGGGCGCGGATGTGCCTCTACACTTCACCCAGTTTCATCCCCAATATCTGTTGAAGAACCTGCCCATCACGCCGGTGCCAACTCTGGAACGCGCCAAGGCGATTGCCGATGCCGAGGGACTACACTACGTTTACATTGGAAATGTACCGGGACATCCGTCGCAGAACACTTACTGCCCCAAGTGCCGCAAAATGCTGGTGGAGCGCGTGGGGTTTACCGCAAGTCAGGTGCTGATCCGCAAGAATAGTTGCCCGTTCTGCCAACAACAGATTCCTGGCATCTGGCACGCATAAGAACGCAGAGGAGGTAACGCATATGAATTTCGCACTAACTCCAAGCGCCTTTTGGCTGGCGGCGCCACTCCTGGCCTTGCTGGTGTTTACGCCCATCAAGCATGACGGGGCGGGAGATCAACAAAAGGTACGGCAAGCAGCCGTCGCCGGCAGTTTTTATCCGGCCGATCCCAAGGTGCTTTCTGCAATGATTGACGGTCTGCTGGCTAAGGTCTCTGCGCCGCAGATTACCGATCCGATTCTTGCCGTGGTCGCGCCGCACGCCGGCTATGAGTACTCCGGACCCGTGGCTGCCTACACCTATGCCCAATTAAAAGGGCATAAGTATACGCGGGTTGTGGTGATTGCGCCGACGCACCATGTGGCCTTCGACTATACCTCCGTCTATGACGGCGATGCCTACGCGACGCCGCTGGGCAACGTGCCGGTGGACAAGGAGTTTGCACAGAAGCTTGTGAAGATGAGCTCGACCATGAAGTTTTCCAGTCAGGGACACGATCCCACATCGGCAGGCGGCGAGCATGCGGTCGAGGTTCAACTGCCCTGGCTGCAAAAGGTGCTGGGCGATTTTGAAGTTGTGCCCATTGTTATGGGAGATCAGAGTTACGAGAGCAGCCGCGCTCTGGGAGTGGCTCTGGCAAAGCTGATCAAGAAAGAGAGCGGCGAGACGTTGGTTTTGGCTAGTTCTGATCTATCGCACTACCACACCTACGATGACGCGGTGACGATCGATCACAAGACGCTCAATGCGCTTCAGGCATGGGACTACTTCAGCATGTCGCGCAATTTTCAGTCGCGTGTATGGGAGGCATGCGGTGGCGCGCCCATTGTGGCCGCCATGATTTACGCCGAGCGCATGGGAGCCAACCAGGCGCGTGTGCTGAAGTACGAGAATTCAGGCGATGTCACGGGCGATCATAGCCGCGTAGTTGGATACAGCGCTGACGTTTTTGTAAAAACTGGCAGCGGAAAAGCATTGGAAACCCCGTTTTCTCTGAGTGAAGCGGAGAAGAGCGAGTTGCTCGCACTGGCGCGCAAATCAGTGGAATATGTGGTACAGGAAAAGAATCCGTATCAACCGCCCGCAAGCACAAGCAACACCCTGAACCAGGAGCGTGGCGCCTTCACAACTCTGAAAGAATCGGGCGAGTTGCGCGGATGCATTGGCTACGCTTCAGCCGCCAAGCCTCTCTATCTCACCGTGCGCGACACAGCTACGCTGGCCGCTATGCGTGATCCGCGTTTTTCTCCGGTAATGGCGTCTGAGTTGCCCAAGCTCGAATACGAGATTTCCGTGCTCTCGCCTCTGCGACGCGTAACAGACGTTCAACAGATCAAGGTGGGCGAGCACGGATTGCTGATGAAAAACGGTGACAGCGAAGGCCTTCTGCTGCCGCAGGTGCCGGTGGAGCAGGGATGGGACAGGCACACGTTTCTTGAACAAACCTGCCGCAAAGCGGGAATGCTCGCCAGTTGCTGGATGGATGAGGATACAGACATCTTCAGCTTCACCGCGGTAGTCTTCGGCGAGCACAAGCCGTAAACGCCTGACACAATTCTGCTTCTACTGAGATATGGATTGAGTGCCTTTCGTGTTTTTTGCGAGGGGTGGGATGCAAGCTTTCGCAGTCAGCAGTGCGGGCGCAAGGTTCATGGCCGCACACAGCCATGCGGTCTTCCAGAATCCAAAGACGGGGATTAGGTAGCCGCTCAATACCAGTGCGCCTATACAACCGCCCAGTAAGTCGATGGCATAAAGTATGCCAAGTCCGCGCCGTTTGCTGGTGTCGTTAAAATAAATCTCCGTTGCCAAGGGGAACTGGTAGCCGCCCAACATCCCGCAAAGCGCGGCCAACGCAGGAAATACACACTGCGCGGCCAGCCAGTTTGCCGTCATCCCGGAGAGCTTCGCAAGCAGGCTGACCAGCAGCATCAACACAGGAGCAGACAAGGCGAGAAGAAACTGCGTACTTGCAACGGCGCGACACGGGGAACGATCATCGCGACGAAGGCGCCGCATGCCCAGCCAGCTTCCAAAAGCAATTCCGGCCATGCATAGAGCAATCAAAATGGCGAGCTGGTGGTAGACGTATCCGTATATAGATTGGAAGGCGAGTAATATAAATATTTGCAACGTCATCAGCGTGAACCCCGTCGCGGCCATAGAGCAGGCAGCCGCCGCACGGGCGCGCTGCTCGCGAGCAGGAACAAACGCTAAAAGCGCCGCTATCAACAACAGGACGATGAGAGTAGCGCTGAGAATAAATATGTAATTCACATGCTGCACGACCTGCAACCAGTTGGCATAGGCCGGGTTGAACTGCGCGCTCCACAGCACTACATCGAAGTAATACGCTATGGGAGAAAAATCGCGATTAACTTGTGTCGTGGCCCGTGGCTGCAACTGATCGCGCACCTGCGCCATGCGATCGGGCATCATGCGATATGGGATAAAGTATTCGCGAACGTAACGCGTTTTGAGGTTGCGCTCCAGCAGCCTTGAAATCAGCACATGCGGATCGTCCGTGAGAACATCCGGCCGACTCGCTGCAAATAAGTGGATCGTATCGCCCGGAATGGCCACAATATATGGGAAGACTCCTGCGAGTGTGTAATGAATGCAACGCAGAAACTCCGCCAGGTTGGAGCTGATGGTCTCCTCTGACGAGCGCAGTTCAAGGGCGAGCAAGCCGCCCGGCGCCAGATGATCGCGCGCGGAACGAAAGAATTCAACAGTGTAGAACCTATTCAACTGCGCAGTCTGCGGGTCTGGCACATTCACGATAATCACGTCGAACATGTTTTGATCCGACTTGAGATAGGCCCGCCCATCAGCGTAATGCAGATGCACTCTGGGATCGGAGAAGATTGAAGCCGACTCAGAGGGAACGAATTGCCGCGCCATGCCTATAAGCGCGGGATCCAACTCAACCAGGTCAATACTCTCGATAGTCGGATGACGGAGCGCCTGCGCAATAACGCCGATGGCGCCGCCGCCGATAAGCAAAATGTGCCGCGGCGCCTGGTGCTCAAGCAGTGCGTAGTGAACTGCCTCCTCGGAAGCGCTCTCATCCGGCGAGTTGGCAAGGATAAGACCGTTCTCATACAGGCTGCGGATGTTGCCTGTTTCCACGACCGCCAGGTTTCCGTAAATTGAGTCGCGCGATGCAAGCAGATGCAAGCCGCGCCATTGGCGCGCCTGCGCGTCACTTTTCAGCCATGGTGCAACATAAATGAGAAGAGTGAACGCCAACAGCGCCGCCGCTGTCACAGCGAAACCAATTTGCTTGTAACTCATACGCAACAAAAGAATCACTGCCATTGTCAGATTCAGGGCCAGTACTACACATGCAATCTGGAACGGTTCGAGTGAGCGCAGCAACATAAAGCTGGCGACGATTCCACCCAAGCCGGAACCGGCCGCCTCTAGTAGATATGCCGTGCTGGTAGCAGCACGCGCGTCAACTGCGCACTCGTGGCAGTACATGCGCGTCGAGGCTACAAACAACGCGCCGGCTATAACGCAAAACACACTCAGGCAAATCAGCGACGCCAGCAGCATCTGGACCGGCCCAACAAGCTCGCCTGGCACTGTTTGAAAAATGTTCTTGCTGGCACACAATGCCCAGGCCGTAAGTGGCAGGATGACACCGAGCAGGCATTCGAGCAAAGCTACCATTCGCCTCGCGCTGTTTTCGCGCAGGGCAAGACTGCTGCATAGAATACTGCCTGCCGCTGTCCAGAAAAGCCATAGGCCAAGCATGATGCCCAACGATATTTCATTGCCGCAGAATACGACCATCAGTTCGCGCATGAGCACGATCTGGCCTATGACCGCGCTGAATCCAGTCAGTATCAGAGCTGCCTTGACCGTAGGCACAGAGCCTTGCATCTCGCGGGTTGCGACGGATTGAATGCGCATGTTCATCCGAGATAATTAGAATTCAGTTCCTTATGAAAAGCAATATCGACAGGAATACTTCAACAATTGAAGCCATTTATGAATAGGTAAATGCAAGTTGAAATAGTAGTGTGTCCTACCTATGCAAACAATGAGACGTCAATTAATCATTATGTGTATCTTCCTCCCTCGGGTTATAACAATATATTGAGTTTATATATCTGCATAAACCAGACTATCCGTGTATAAGTTGCGCTTGCCTGAAACATACAAACACAATCCGATAATCCAAAGTTACTTATCGTCATATCACATTGATTCCATACGTGTTATACGCACATTCACGTCTTATGCACTTTTACCATTTTACCGACGCTTCACTTATGTAGAATTAGTGGCATCTATAACTAATACTCTTATCATTTAAGCGATAAAACTTAACATTCGGAAAGCCTCGAAATGCAAGATAGAATTCTGCCTAACAAACGTGAGCAGAGTGACACGCGTCACAGCCTCGCACCTTGGCGAAGCTCAGAATGATTTGGGTTTTGTGGAAATATGTTCCTGGAATTCCGCATATCTTTTTTGTGTATGCGAAAGCAAAGCTGGAGTAATAGTCGGCCGCGATTGGCATGAACGATGAATCGCAAGTAAGTAGCCGATGTGGGCGAGAACTCGGAGGTAACCGGTGAATAACTGGCGCGAAGAGTATCGGAATAAGTGCATGGAAGCCGCTCAGGCGCTGGAAGCAGTTCGCTCTGGAGACCGCGTATGGATTCAGTCCTCATGCGCCACCCCCACAACGCTGGTGAATGCGCTGGTGGCGCGCGCCTCTGAGCTACGCAATGTCGAGATCGTCCATATGAAGACGCTGGGCGAGGCGGCGTATACCAAGCCGGAGTACGAAGGTATTTTCCGCCATCGCGGATTGTTTTTGGGTGACAATGTGCGCGAAGCTGTAGCAGCCGGACGCGCTGACTACACACCCATCTTCCTCAGCGAAATTGAAAGTTTGTTTACCAGCGGCGCCATGCCTTTGGACGTCGTACTGATGCAGGTTTCTCCTCCGGATGATCATGGATACGTGACCCTGGGCGCCGCAGTGGATTGCACCATGAACGCCGTCCGTTGCGCCCAGACAGTAATTGCCGAAGTGAATGAGCGAATGCCGCGTACGCATGGGGAGACGGCCATTCATGTGAGCCGCATCTCCGCGATTGTGGAAACATCGCGGCCGCTGCTGGAACTGCATCCGGAGCCATTCACCGCGATGCATCGTCGGATCGCGGAGAATGTTGCCTCGCTGATTCCCGACGGAGCAACGCTGCAAACCGGGATCGGTGGAATTCCCGACGCGGTGCTTGCCTGCCTGGGAGACAAACACGACCTGGGAATACATAGCGAGCTGGTTGGAGATGGAGTTATCGATCTGATGGAGTCGGGAGTGCTGAATGGAGAGCGCAAGACACTGCACCGCGGCAAGGCAGTGCTATCGTTCGTGCTGGGATCGCAGCGGCTTCTCGATTACATCGATGATAACCCAGCCTTCGAGTTTCGCCCCATCTGCTACACCAACGACCCGTTTGTAGTGGCGCGGAACGACAGGATGGTCGCCATAAATGCGGCACTGCAAATAGACCTCACAGGTCAGGTGTGCTCAGACTCTCTGGGAATCAAGCCTTACAGCGGCTTTGGCGGACAAGTGGACTTCATTCGCGGGGCCATGCGCTCCAAGGGCGGAGTGCCGATTATCGCACTGCCTTCGACTGCAAAGAACGGCACGGTTTCGCGGATTGCGACGGTGCTGGAGCCAGGCGCGGGCGTGGTAACTTCACGCGCCGACGTGCATTACGTGGTGACCGAGCACGGCATTGCGTACCTGCATGGAAAGACCCTGCGTGAGCGTGCTGAGGCGCTGATCGACATTGCCGAGCCGCGCTTCAGAGGTGAATTGGAAGATTTCGCGGTGCGCTCGCATTACATGGAACGCAAGCCCGTGGCCGTGCTTGCATGAGGATTTGTGGCTTGCCGGAGAGGAGCAGGAATGGCGGATGTGAACAAGAAAGATCGTGGCGTGCTGCGCGTAGATGTGGATGAGTGCAAGGGCTGCGGATTGTGCGTGGAAGCGTGCGTGGCGAAGGTGATCGCCCTCAGCGAGCGTCTGAACCACTACGGTTATCGCACTGCAACGTATGCGGGCTCGGGATGCACGGGATGCGGCATCTGCTTTATGGTGTGCCCCGAGCCGGGAGCGATTACGGTCTTGCGAATGGTAAAGAAAGAACGCGCTGTGGAAACAAGCATTGCGGGAGCGAGCGAATGCGCAAGCAGCTGATGAAGGGTAACGAAGCGATAGTGAAGAGCGCGATCCTCGCAGGATGCCGCGCATTCTATGGGTATCCCATTACGCCAGCCAGCGAGATTACCGAGACAGCTGCGCTCTATATGCCTCAGACCGGCGGAGTGTTCTTGCAGGCGGAGAGCGAGGTCGCGGCGATGAATATGCTCTACGGCGCATCATCCGCTGGCGTGCGCGCGATGACGGCATCGAGCGGCCCGGGAATCAGCCTGATGCAGGAAGGCATAAGCTATATGGCCGGCGCGGAGTTGCCTTGCGTTATCGCGGACATCACGCGCGGCGGGCCGGGCCTGGGCAGTATTAACGCGGAGCAAGGCGATTATCACCAGGTAGTGAAGGGCGGCGGCCACGGCAACTACAGGACCATCGTGCTGGCGCCGCATTGCGTGCAGGAGATGGCGGATTTGACCGCGCTGGCCTTCGAGCTGGCAGATCGTTATCGCAACCCGGTGGTACTGTTGGCCGATGGATTTATCGGGCAGATGATGGAGCCAGTCGAGTTTCCTCAGACGGCCATTGAGCCGCAACAACCGGATTGGGCGGTGGCGGGAACGGAAGCGACGCGCGGCAATCTGATTTCATCGCTGTTTCTGGATAGCGATGCGCTGGAAGCACATCAGAATCACCTCGAAGCAAAGTATCGCCGCGCGCAGGAATGCGAGGTGCGCGCCGAAGAGTGGCGCACCGAGGACGCGGAGATTGTGTTGGTTGGCTACGGAATCGTGGCGCGGCTTTTAAAAGCCGTTGCTGCCGAAGCGCGCGATCTCGGCCTCAAGGTTGGTGTTCTGAGGCCGATTACACTGTTTCCATTTCCGACTGCGCATTTTCAACGGCTGGCCAAGAGTGCGCAGGTCTTCGTGGTTGTGGAAATGAGCAACGGACAAATGGTGGAAGACGTGCGGCTGGCGCTGGATGGAGCGCGGCCGGTAGAGTTCTTCAGCCGCGTGGGTGGAAATGTGCCGTCGCACGAAGAGGTGCTCAAGATCGTGAAAGATCAGGCGCGGAAACTCCTGCCTGCTATGCAGTCCAAAGAAGTGCGGAGGTCCTATGTCTAACGAGATGGTTTCTGAATACGAGGTGTCGCACTCCAGGCCTAAAGCATTCTTCGAGCGCTTCACGCGCAAAGAAGAGTTGCAGCACCAGACTCATTATTGTCCTGGATGCGGGCATGGCCAGGTGCATAAGATGCTGGCGCAGGCTATCGACGAGTTGGGCATCCAGGACAGGACGATTCTGATCGGGCCTGTGGGCTGTTCGGTATTTACTTATAACTACTTCGACGTGGGTAATATTTCGGCCGCGCACGGACGCACGCCCGCGGTGGCTACGGCGGTGAGGCGGAGCAGGCCGGAGAGCATCGTCATCGGCTATCAGGGTGATGGCGATTTGGCTGCAATCGGCGCCTCGGAGATACTTCATGCGGCCAATCGCGGCGAGAATATCACCATCATCTTCGTCAACAACGCTATTTACAGCATGACCGGCGGACAAGTGGCGCCGACTTCCTTGCTGGGACAGAAGAGTGCAACCTCTCCGCGGGGACGAACGGCGTCCAACGAGGGATATCCGCTGCACATGAGCGAGTTGCTGGCGACGCTGGAGGCTCCGGTCTACATCGAGCGCGTGGCTCTGGGAGACAACAAGCAGATTGCGTTAGCAACGCGCGCTATCAAGCGTGCCGTGGAAAACCAAGTGCGCGGTCTGGGCTTCTCTCTGATCGAGGTGCTGGCGCCATGCCCGACGATCTTCAAGATGACTCCGGTCGACGCGCAGCACTGGGTGCGCGATGTTTTGACCAAGACATTTCCAGTCAAGGTGATTCTTGATCGCACCAAGGAGGCGAAGCCGAGACCTTTGCCCGAGCTCTCGCCAGCGCTTGATCGGATTCCGCAGATTCTTGGCGTCGATAACGAGAGTCTGCCGGAAGGCAATCCGCTGGTGCACGATGAAACAACGCCCGGCCTGGATCTTCGCGTGCGTGTAGCCGGCTTTGGCGGACAGGGGGTCTTGCTGCTGGGTGAAGTGTTGGCCGAGGCCGGGCTTGATGCAGGCCTCGAGGTTTCCTGGCTGCCGTCGTATGGGCCGGAGATGCGCTCGGGAACATCCAACTGCCATGTGCGCCTGTCCAGGCACTCGATCGATTCGCCCATGGTGATGGATCCCCAGATCCTGGTGGCAATGAATGAGCCATCGCTCCGGAAGTTTTACAAGAGCGTGCCGCAGGGTGGATGGATTCTTTACAACGGGGAATCCTTCCCGGAAGATTGCGAGCAAAAAGACGTACATGTGCTGGCACGCCCATTCATGCGCGTGGCCGATGAACTGGGTGACTCGCGAGCCGGCAATATGGTGATGCTGGGCGCGCTGCTGGAGATCACCAGATCTGTGGAGAATGTCAACATCGACGCGGCGTTGCGAAGGCTGGTAAAGAATCCGCGCTGGATGGAGTTGAATAAACGCGCGCTGGCGCGGGGCAGGGAACTCTATCGAGAATCGAGCAGAGAGGTATGCCATGCGCGCTGATGGGGATCCGAAGTTGATTGTGGGTTTGTGCAGTTCAAGGAGGAAGAAAAGAAAATGACGACAACAAGAGTTGCGGATAACGCCTACACCGTGGCGCTGGAGAATTTCGATGCGGCAGCGAACGTGCTGGGGCTCAACAACGATATTCGGGAAGTGATCAAGTATCCCGAACGTATTCTGACTGTCAGTGTTCCGGTGCGCATGGAAGACGGGCGCATTCACCGCTTTGAAGGCTATCGTGTGCAACACAGCACGGCGCGCGGGCCCGCCAAGGGCGGCATTCGTTATCACCCGCAAGTGACACTGGATGAGGTGAAGGCGCTGGCTACCTGGATGACATGGAAGTGCGCAGTCATGAACATTCCGTTCGGCGGCGGCAAGGGCGGAATCACCTGCGATCCGAAACACATGACGCAAGGCGAACTGGAGCGGATGACGCGGCGTTACACCGCCGGAATTCTTCCTCTCATCGGGCCGGAGCAAGACATTCCCGCGCCCGACGTGTACACCAATTCACAAACCATGTCGTGGATCATGGACACCTACAGTATGACCAAGGGATATACGATTCCGGGTGTGGTAACCGGAAAGCCAATCGCACTGGGCGGATCGCTGGGGCGCAACGATGCAACCGCGCGTGGTGCTTTTTACACCATCGAGCATGCCTGCGCGCATCTGAAGATCCAGCTAAAGGGCGCCAAGGTTGTGATTCAGGGATTTGGAAACGCAGGCTCGTTTGCCGCGGACCTACTGCATAATGCCGGAGCCAAGGTGCTGGCGGTGAACGATTCGACTGGCGGCGTTTACAACAAGAACGGACTGGACATTCCAGCCCTGCTCCTGCACAAGGAAAAGACTGGGCGGGTTGCCGGCTTCAAAGGCGCCGAGGCCATCACTTCCGACCAGTTGCTGGCCTTGGAGTGCGACATCATGGTTCCTGCGGCGCTGGAAAATTCCATCCATGCCGACAATGCGGCCGCGGTAAAGACCAAGATCATTGCAGAAGCGGCCAACGGGCCGATCACTCCTGAGGCTGACAGAATTATGGAAGCCAAGGGCATCTTCGTGATTCCTGACATTCTGTGCAATGCCGGCGGTGTGACCGTTTCCTACTTCGAGTGGGTGCAGGATGAGCAGCACTTATTCTGGGACGCGCAGGATGTCTACACCAAGCTGGAACGCATCATGAAGACCTCGTTCGCTGATACCCTGAAGATCCATCTGGATCACAAGGTTTCGATGCGGATCGCAGCCAACATGTTGGGCATAGGGCGCGTCGCCGAGGCTGTCAAGCTTCGTGGCGTCTATCCCTAACCAGTAAGAGAAAAGGCCGAAGCTCTGCTTCGGCCTGAATCTTTTCACGCGGCGCGCTCAAGATGTAATTGCGCGCCGCCTTTTTGCGCATAAACATAGACCGAGCAAGCAGCGAAATAACCGGCGCCGTAGCGCTACTTTTGCGCGGGAGAGTCGCTGTACTTGTTGTGGAAGACATGACGGTTGATGTCGGGCCAGAACTCCCTGAACCAAAAGGTGCCGGCGTCAATTGCGACGTCCAGGCCCCATTCGGTTCCGGTGTTTCCAAGGCTCCGTGTGGCAGAGGGGTAATAGAGATTCGAAATGCCCGCCGAGGCGCCCGCGCCAAGGACTTCGCTGATATTAAAGACAGCAGCCCCCGAGTTTGAGCGGGTGACGACGGCGCGGCTGAGTGCATAGCCCGTGCGTCTAATGAATCCGCCGCGACCCAGGGTATAGTAGCGCGCGTCTTCGTGGGTGAAAGTGGGAAAAATAAACTCGACCATGTAGTTTTCACTGGTTTGGTCGACGGCCGAATGCCAAAAGTAGCGGGCGTAACCGGCTGCTCCCTGATGAAACTCTGGAGTTGCGCGCTCGCCCATGTTGTAAGCCGCGAGGACCGCCGGGGTGAATATGGAGGAGTAATCGAACGAATCATGAGTTGCGTCCATGAACTTTTCTTTGATGGTCTCCGGCGGTAGTTTTACGTCAACGCTGACAGCGCGAAAGTTGGGTATGATGCCGAGGATGCGCTTGGTTTGCTGGCCGCTTGTATACTCCTGCGAATTTTGCACCGGTTGAGTTTGCGGCATAGACCCGCTGGCGCTCGATGCTTGCTGCGGAGTGGCAGCCGCCTGCGGCGCCTGCTCCGGCGCGGGAGCGTCAATCGTTGTAGCTACGAGTGCGGCAGGCTCAGGGCGGTCGGCTTCAGCTTGTTGAGCCGCCAAGTTGGCGCAGGCACTGAAGCAGAAGATCAGCGCAACGGCAGACAGTACGAACAAGGAATAACGCCAGCAAAGTAATTTCCGGAAACAAAATAGCAAAGGCATGGGGAGAATCTCCTGAAAATGACAAGTGCTACGATTAATATCCATTCTAACCAGATCGTGATGTTAAAGGAGAGCTTGGATTTCAGTGCATAAGCCTCTTCTCATCCAACCCCCTTTCGCGCCAGACATATTAATAGATGCTCTTTTCTCCAGAAAGGATCGCTGCCAAGTTGGCTTTGCTGCTACTTCTGGTTCTTCTCCTGTTGCTTTTTCTGCGTTGCGGCAGAGTCTTGCTCCCGCGCCTGCGCATCAAGACCATGGGTTGGATCTTTGTGTAAAAATTTCCGCGAGATATCCGGCCAGAACTCCTGGAAGATGGAGCCGATCGCGCCTTCGGCGGTCACGATCATCCCGTTGCTGAAGGTCAGGCCTACGCCATTCCTGCTTGCGGCTGGGTAATAAAGATTAGAGATGCCGCCCGCGGCGATGTTGCCCAGCACGTTCGAATAATTGGGCTCCCATTTACGTGTGTTGTCGTGCGGGCAGATGACATTGGTGGCCAGCGAATAGAGCATCCTGTGGGTTATGGTTCCCTGTCCCATTCGAAAGTAGCGCGGATCCTGGCGGAAGAGAATAGGCAGGATGCCGTTACCGATCATAGTGCCGTCGAAGGCGTCGAGGTAGGCTGCGGCAGAGCGCTTTCCATAGCCCTCGGGTCCCCATCCGAATCCGGGATCGTCGTCTTTCGCCTCGTGGTAGCCGGCAGCCAGAAACCCGGCGGCAAAGGTAACAGGATCAATCGAGGAACGGAAGGCCAGACGCATCTTTTGCCCCGCGCTCATGGAGACGGCTCTTTGCGATAGGAGACGTTGAAGGCGGGCACAACGCCCAAGGTGCGCTGCTTCTCCTGCTCCTTGATCTGCTCTTCGGCCTTTTGGTATTGGCTTTTCTTGGAGTCGGACTGCTGAGTGCCGGTTTGCAAGATGGAACTGCCCTGCGCGTCGGGACTCTGCGTCGGGTTGGGATTTGTGGCTGGATGCTGGGTTAGTTCGTCTTCCGAGGCAAGCTCCAATTGCGGTTGTGGAGCCTCAGGAAGCTCTGCGGCGGTGGCAACGATCAGGGCGGAGCCTGGTTGCTGCGAAAGCAGATGAGAGGGAGAGGCCAGGATGGCAATGCACGTAAAGAGTATGAACGAAATATTTTGAAAACCTGAATACATCGATTCACCAGTTGCGGAGTCGTTCTTTGTTTGTCAGCTGGTAAAGCTGGTTGGCCCGGTCATTTGTCAGTTTAAGGGGTAGTATCGCGCATGATCCTATTATCACGGACTGATAGTGATGTCACAAGAATCCTGGCACGACATGCAGGCAACTCCTTGTAGAAAACATCGTGGCGAGTAAAACCCGCCGATATTTAGGGAACAGTAGCAGTACTCTGCGCTGCCTTTCGAGCCAGTTTCTCGGCGTGCTTTCGCTTGTAGTGGCGCACCATATCCGGCCAGAACTCGATAACCTCGGCGCCTACGATCCCTTCGGCGGAGACGGTCAACCCATCCGTGATCGTATCGGTGGCAGTACGTTCTGATGCAGGGTAATACACCCTGGCAATGGAAGAGCCAATCAGGTTGCCGAATACATTGGCATAATTCGGCCCCCATCCCCCTTTGTCGCGCTTGCACCAAACGGTGCTTCCCGCCGCCCACAAGAAGCGCGTGGAGACAGGGCCGCTGCCCTTCTGAAAGTAGCGCGGGTCTTCATGCCAAAGGGACGGCAACACCGCATTGCCGAAAAAATTGCCTATAAAATAATCGGAGTACGCAGCGCCAAATCGCGTCGCATAACCTCCCATGCCCTGTCCCCAGGCCGGGTAGCTGTCATCGGCCTGGCCGATACCGGCAACCACAGCCGTCAGACCAAATGGCCACGGATCGGTGGCACTCTTGAAGAAAAGCTGGTATTTCTGCCCACGAGAGAGAGGAAGCGCGTTCTGGTTCCTGGTGGTGTTGAAGGTTGCCATGACGCCCAATACCCGCTGCTTCTCCTGCTGCTTGAGCTGTTCTTCAGCCTGATCGTGAAGGCTTTTTTCCGTGACAGGCTGAGGAGTTGGCGCTTGCGAACTGGAGCTGCCTTGCGCAGTACCGGTCTGGCCTGGCGTGGTGCCAGGTGCCGACTGCGGAGTGGCCTGGCTTTGCCCAGCTGGAGCTTGCTGAACTTGTGGTGCTTCGGGAAGCTCCACGACGGCAATTAGTCCAGAGCCCGTTTCCTGTGCAACCGCGTACGAAGAAAATGCCGGCACACCTGCTCCAGCGAAAAGTAAAGCTGCCATCCAAGAAAAACCTACTCGCATTCAATCCTCTTTTTGGAGCCGGCATCCGTCTGCGCGGCTCACATAAATGAGCGAGTCGAACCGGAGGGCCACTTACTAGAATAAATCACCATACTCTGTGCGCCGCACTCAACACGCATTCTGGGCAACAAATCTTTGTTCGCAGGGACTACTCTTCCTTTAGACGGAATTTTGCGGCCCGCGAAGACAATCACTTGTATCTATCCCAGACCTATACGGAGCAGAAGCGGAGCAATAATCTTTTTCTTCGCTTATTTACATTAGATTAATTTCATCTAGACAGTGTAGAGTGTTATTCACATCTATTCGTGAGGAGCCGCACCAATGCCCCATCCCGTCGTGCATTTTGAGATTCTCGGCCGTGACCAGAAGCAGCTGGAGGAGTTTTACAAAAGCGTCTTCAACTGGGAGATCACCCCTATTGAAGACTGGTATTCGCTCGTCAAACCGGGCTCTGGCATCAACGGAGGCATCGGCGCACGGGAACAGCACACCGGGCATGTCACGTTTTATGTTGCGGTCGCGGATATCGTCGCCGCGCTAGCCCTTATCGAGAGCAAGGGAGGCAAGAAGGCTTTCGGTCCTCACCCCCTCCCCGACGGCGGCATCATCGCCGGCTTCACCGACCCCGAAGACCACTTGATCGGGCTAGTACAGGGGCCTCCGGGAATGTAGGCTGCTCACAAATTCAAGGCTTCTCTCGAAGCACGTTGACCGCCTCCGCAATGGGTATCATCAGCGTCAACGGATCGACGGGGGAAGGAATGAAATCGAATCTCTCATAAAACCGCTTGGCGCTCTCAGAAATTGCGTGAACGAGAATCGCGCGGATTCCGGCGATCTTCGAGGCCTCCACAGAGCGCAGAACCGCATCCCGTAGCAGCGCCAATCCGATTCCTTGCCCTTGAAATTCGAGATCGATGGCCAGCCTTCCAATCACCATCACCGGCACAGGGTTGGGTATATTGCGCTTGACGCGCCCCGGCGCAATTGTGTGATCCGCCGCGCCCGCGGCCAAAGCATAGAAGCCCACAACTCGCCGCTCTACGCAGACAACGTAGCTGCGTGATGCGCCTCGCTCTTCATTGGGAATTGCTCTGCGCCAGAGCCACTCATCCAACTCCCTTTCGCCACATGCAAAGCGCGAGAGATCGTGCGCGGCAGTGAGTTTCTCAGGAGCAGAGAGGCCGGCTACTCTTCCCACGGAGCCTTCGTTCTGAGCAAACGTGCGAGGCCGGGATTGCTCCTGGGCGGCGCATCCAGTATTTCCATGAAGCGCCGAAACTGCTCATCGTCCAGATGGAAGTAGCGCCGGTCTAGTAGGACGGACTCCGCCTCACGACAGGCTGCGTCCAGCATGAAATCGGAACGGTTACGCCCCTGCGCCTCCGCCGCTCGGTCAATCAGCGCCTTCTGGCTGCGGCTGACGCGCAGATTGATATTCTCCGCGCGCAAGCGGCTCGATTCAGCAGCTACGGTTCCCATTGGTCTGCCCTCTACGTGTATCCACAAGAAGTGTACATCATTGTGCGCACAATGTAAAGACGCGCAGTAGCAGAATTCGGAATCTTTATTGAAATCTACGGAACCAAACTTCTAGTTATCAATCCTTGAAGAATGAATCTCGTTAATTGCGGAGACGTATTTCGCATCAATTCCTCCCATCTTGTTGGCAACGATGTTGAAACAAATTACAAAAGCAGCTCCGGTTATCCATCCCGACACGGCATAGGAGATTATCGCCGCAAAGAATATGAATATGTTATAAGCCAAGCTTGTTGAGCGCGGCAGATTGAGATTGAAATTGAGATATATAAGGGGTGCTACCACACCAAATGGAAGAGTGATGTACTCCGCGCCGGTAAATGCAAACATTAGAAAACGGACAAGTCCGAAAAATGCATAAACTACAGAGAGTACGCGGGCCACGGGTTCCAGCCTGACAGAAATAATTCGCATCTTGTTTTCTCCTATCGCAGCTAGAGATGCATTAGCTCACACCGCAAAATCAATAAACCCGCGCTGCGGATCGGTGGAGACCAGCTTCGCCGTCACCTTGTCGCCGACATCCAGACCCTTACCGCCGCTGACTACCATCCCATCCACATGCGGATCGAGGGTGCGCACAAAGGTGCCGTAGTTGTTCACGCCTGTGACGATGGCCGGGAAGCTCTGCCCGATGCGTTTTTGCAGCACCACTGCGGCGATGCGTTTCTCCATCTCGCGCTCAACTTTGCGGGCGTTGTCCTCCATCAGCGTGCAGTGAACCGCGATGGCGTTGAGGTCGTCCGCGGAGTAGGGTTGCGGCGCCTTGGCCAGCCAGGCCTTCAGCAGCCGCTGCGTCACCATATCCGGAAAGCGGCGATTGGGGGCGGTCGAATGAGTATAGTCCTGCACAGCCAGGCCGAAGTGGCCGGGCGAAACTTCATTGGGCTTCACCAGCACGTACTCGCCGGGGCCCATCAACTTGATCACAGTCAGAGAGAGGTCCGGGAAGTGGTCAGGATCCTTTTTCTTCTGCGCCAGCAGAAAATCATTCAGCGCCTTTGAATCAGGCTCGATGGGCAGCTTGGTACCCAGCCCCGCGGCCACCTCGATGATGCGGTCCCAGCGCTTGGGCGTGCGCACGATGCGGCGGATGGAGGCCACGCCAGCATCCTCAAAGGTGCGCGCGATAACGCCGTTAGCCGCCACCATAAACTCCTCAATCAGTGAGGTGGCGCGATTCTTTTCCAGTTTCTTAATCTCCACGGCCTCCTCGGCCATCATCACCGGGCGTGTCTCAATCGTCTCCAGATCCAGCGCGCCATGCTGGAAGCGCCCGCCGACCATGCGCTGGGCTGCCGTGTCTTGCAGTTTGAGCTGCGCGGCCAGATCGGCATTGGCGGCCACTTTGGCCGGAGCCGGTCC
>Ga0181520_10003731_pt1 | contig 26404 bp, 29 predicted proteins | sample PEATcosm2014_Bin_29_FD_132451 | JGI IMG/M metagenome (GOLD analysis project Ga0181520, IMG submission 132451) | Peatland microbial communities from MTU Mesocosm Facility, Houghton, MI, USA - PEATcosm2014_Bin02_30_metaG | ecosystem: Environmental > Terrestrial > Soil > Wetlands > Peat | place...
GACGGGCGTGAATGCCTCTCAAAACCCGTCAAACCAAAACCCGGAACAATGATGCACAATATCACTACCCAGGTGGGCCAAATCAAATGGTCAAAGTGGGCCACGCCGGAATAGCGAACTCACGAATGGCTCAGCAGCGAGATGTTGAACCAATTGCAGTCGGAGCCACCCTCAGACCGATGGATGCCGGCCAGTGACTGGAAGTGCCGTGGACGGATATTCAGTGTCAACTTCGGAGGAAAGGAGTACTTCCCACGATACGAATTCGACGCTCTTTACCAACCTCTGCCAGTGATCCGAGACATCTTGAAGGAGTTTGGCTCGGTGGCGGATTCGTGGAAGCTCGCTGCGTCGTTTCACTTTCCTAATGGCTGGATCGTCGAACCACGACCGGAGGGTCCGACGTCGGTCGCTCCCAAAGATGCTCTGGATCGACGTGAGGATTTGCTCAACGCCCTCAAGAAGCGGCAAGGGAGCTATGTAGCGTGACCGGGCCATAAGCAATGAACGTCCGCTACAATTCCGGCGGGTTTGGGCCACACCCCTGAGCACCTGCTTACATGCTGAAACTACCGTTGGCTCAGCCAGCAAGGTAATGAGGTGGCGCCGGAAGGCGCTGCGGGAGGCGGGAAAATAGTTAACCTACAATGCGATTGGGTGATCCGTTTCTGATTGGGGTCTCCAGTTTGGCTCTTTTAGCGCTGGGAGCGGCTATCGGAGCTAACTGTGCGTTTGCGCCCCATGAGGTTGTTTTGTTTGTCATAATCGGCGCACTGCTGATGATCGTCCATGACATGGTTACAGGCGTTGTGATCTTCGCATTTTGCATGACATGGGCCAATAGGGTGGCGCATCCGAAGTCCGGTCAATCTTCGCTGCGGATCAATCTGTAGATGATGCGCATATTCTGAACCTTAACAAGCCATGGGTATTCGGGACATAGTTTTAAGGACAAGTTGTTAGATGCTTTTGAGGGGAGAATGCGGCTTTGAAGCCGTCAGACCTGTATGTCCCGAAAACCTTCGTTTTTGCGACACCCGCGAATCTGTTTACTGATATATAACTTCCCATTAGGCGATACTTCCCGTTGGGCCACGATCCCCCGCAATCCACACCTAGCTTCGCAAGCTAAACTGGGTCATTCACGAGAAGCCCCATCTCTTATGCCTAGCGTTTGTGCACCTGGGGCCACTATCCATCCCGGAGAGGAGTGTCCAATTTCCCGTTGCGTATCCAGGCCCAGCATGAGTACAGTGATCCCTCACCGTCCATTGGGTGAGTCCTTGGCTTCCCGGACATGCGTCCGCAGCAGAAGTGTTGCATTTGTTATCGTCAACCGGGTCATCTCCAGTACCGCCAACTCGACACCATACGTCGAAACCTTGACCTTTCTTAGGTCCGCTCACACAAACAAACTTACGCTCTTTCAACCATGTTCCATCATTGCAAGTAAAATCTCTAAAGTGGCCGGGGTAACTGTCCGTAAGGAATTCACATATCAACCCACTGAACATGCATCTGTGCTGGAAACCTGGCGGGCTAGGTTGGTTGTTCGGTTGAGCATACGCCTGTAGCTGAAAACAGCTCATGGCACCAAATACAAAGATCACGGCAAGGAAGACCTTTTTCATGGTTACCTGCTAGCGCATTTTATATGCCACCTTTTTTGTATGGGGTGCGCGCTCAAATCCCTGGTTTTTCCGGTGTGAGCGTGACGGAACCCTGCGCCATAAGAGGCGTTACCGCCGAATTCATTAAAAAATTTAGCGAGCATCGGGCCGTCACGGTAGGGTGCCAAAGCCGGACTGTCCGCCTTGATGTCGTCGCCGGTAATGAGTTTCTGCAGGGCGGCAATCGAGCGCGCAGAGAGAGACCCTCCTAGATCGCGATGCGCTCGATCTCATAGAGCGTGATTGTGCGGCCAGAGCAGTTGCGCGTGGCGTCTGCAGTGCAGGCAGCAATCCGAACAGAGTTCCACAAACCAGCGACAGAACCTTGTGTGATACCAGAGCCACTGTGCGCTTCCCCGTTTGCAAGGTACTCCCACTCCCGGGCAGTATGAACCTCGATTCTCCATGGGCTCACCGGTTCGGTGCGGGCTTTCGCTGAACCGTGGCCCCGACCACTGCCTTGTTCCTGGGAAGCCAGACTAGCAGCGTCAGGAACCACATCAGGGCCGCTTGAGAGACAGCGAATGGGTAAAGAAGAAGCTCGAGCAACCACTGGAAACCAAGGAGATGCCAAACCGCATGGTGGCCTCCTCGCCACAACCTGATCGCCATCCATAGACTTTTCGTGTGGGCGTCTTCCTCCTCTGAGTGCCACAATAAACGGCGAAACAACGAATGTTCAGAAGGCGGTTCTATCGGGTCGTGGCGTTCTGCGTGGAGAATCTCATGAGAAAGAACGACTGCGATTTCGGCCGGCCTATCGCGCAGCCGGACAGGCAATTCAATCACTCCTTCCGGCGTTGTGTCGCCCATCCTGCCACTCGCTCCTGGGATGAAGTGGATTGGATTTCCTCGGGACCGGAGGTACTGCACATCAGCATTATCGGTCTTGCCCAATATAGCTAACCCTTCTTCGATATCGTTGCTATACCGGCGATACGAGAGCCATTCTGCGGTCCGATGGTTCGGACCTCGGCCGTCTTCCCACCACGCCTTCTGCTTTACGAAGAGCGGGAAGACACACAGAACCGCGCCGAGGAAAGCGAATATCCTTACCCAGTCCCGACGCGCGCGTTTCCGCTTAGCTCGTTCCGCATTCAGTTCTGTCGTTGGTTTCATGATTTTCATTCCTGCTGCTCCCCAGCGATCGTCGGGAGCCAGGACTGTCACGTTCAAATGATGGCCATTGATCGCATTCAAGGGCTCCCGGTGACCCGCCGGCCAACACCAATATGCTCGCCGACCGGCGCTGTTGTATAGCCGCCGCCTCTCAGTGCCAGGAACTAATGGCGGTGCGAGGGCTGAGACTGTGGAACCGGCTCTTTGGGAGTTCGAGATCGATGTGGTTGCCTATCAGTCTCCCGGAATCAGGTCTCTAGCTGCTGGCCGCGTTCATGGATTCACCTGATAGGGGTCTTCAATGTCCAGCCCGAAGGAGCCTCGCTGCGCCTTCCAGACAACGGGTATGCGTCGACTGCCACTTACTTGCGCCGGAGGGCGGCGTCATGGAACGCGTGATCCTTCTGAACGAGAGAGACAATCCTCTCAATTTCTGCGTCCTGCAACTTGTATCCGGCCACACTGCAAGCGAGCGGCAAATCCAGTTCTCCAATCTTGCACACCCGATTGACGGTGAGATCCGACATGGTTCCGTAAGTGCTCTTCGGATGGGACAAGACCACAATGCGAACGATGTGTTTTACGATTCCACGCTTTGAAAGAAACTCTTCCAGGGCGTCCGCGACCTCGTTCACTTGACGGCTTGGGGCTCGGCCGCCACGGTCCTGAATGATCAACCCTCTCTCCACCAGGTTGCCGTACTTGTCATACTTGTCTCTCCACCACCTATCCCGATTGCAATGAATCACCCCGTTCAGGTGTTTTATCTCGACGGCCGCGATCCCATCGGGTCCGACCGCAAGCAGATCGGTTTCTCCCTTACTGTTCCTGTATCCCTTCAACACGGCCCAGTGATCGTTCAGCGAGCGCCCAAAAGCGCCGAGCACCAGAGCTTCTCCCTGATTTCCGGCAGCCACGGCGTTTTCCTGATTATCCGGCTGCCGGATCGGCAGTAAACGTGGGGCTGGCTGCGTCGAACGGCCAGCCGGCGGAAAAAAGCTTTGATCAACTGCCAGGGTCTTCGGTTGGCCCATGCATCCTCCATGGATCTACTGGCTCTTGCGCGACGCCCGTTGAAGTGGCTGAGTTGTTCTTGGTATCTGCTCCACTTGATACGCTGTTCCGCTGCCCTGGAAGCCTCAAACTGAAGGATTTGACTTGTCGTGTGGTCGGAAAGAGTAATAGTCCTCATCTTTCTGGGGTCTCCCTAGTTTCCTGTGGTTTACCGATCCAAGCATCCTTGAGCGACAAAGGCTGTCCTGCGAGAGCGGCCGAAAGCTGATGCTTCGGAACACGGCAGGAAACTCCGCTGCATTGACAGATATTGACGACTCCAAATGCAAGCTCGCCTGAGCTTTCCTTCACGAAACCAAAGGCTCGATACGACACTTAAAGAGATTCAGAGAGTACGCACAAGTTGCGTAATGAGTCCCGATACTATGGGGCACCCGGTAGTCTCCGAGTGGCAGAACCGTGTCGCACAACACCCGCTACTGATACCAGCAGTGGGTAGCCGCGACGCCTGATTCGGTTGAGGCGCCTGCCGGCCCCATTTGTGCCGCCCTCGGCTGCTGAAGCTCCCTCCCGTCTCCTCCCGCATTCGAAAACCATTCCGGCACGCAAAGTTCCAAACCAGAGCCTGGAGGCCGCGGCGCCCGCATCGGCGTCAGCGGCCCCGGTTGAGGCCTGCCCAATGAGACCAAAACATCTTGCCGATGTCGCGGAGCTTGCGAAAGACAAGCCTCACGGCACACGTTTGAAGTACTTGGCGGGTTGCCCGTGCCTGCCATGTCGAGCCGCGAACTCGCGATATGAATCTGACCGGGCAAGAGCACGCAGAAATGGTGACTGGAATGGGCTGGTATCCGCAGACGCGGCCAGAAAGCACATTCTGCGTTTATCTAAACAAAATGTTGGTCGACGTGCGGTTTCAGCCGCTTCCGATGTATCTGCCACCATCATTGCCCAGATCAAGTGCGGCCGGCGCACGCAAATTCGCCAGCGAACTCAGGACAGAATCCTGCAGGTAACGAAACTTGCTGTAAGCGACGCCGCGCTCGTGCCTGCACACAACACCTGGCGTCAAATCCGTACCTTGCTTGCCGAGGGATTCAGCAAGGCAGAGCTGGCTCGCAGGCTCGGCTTTCGGACTCCCGCCTTGCAGCTTGGGAAGAACCGGATCCTTGCGCGGAGTGCGGCTCGCATTGACCGGCTATACAGGATACTGATGAAGGAGTAAATTCCATCGGCGCGAAGATAAACCTCCTGGCCAGAGGTTTGCCTTCAGCACGGAAAGACAGACTGCGCCAGACTCCTGAACGGTATTATCCCGCTTGCTTACCACACACTCGGGGCCTTATCGGAGGGCGGGTCGATCGCACATTGCCCCTCGTCTCGCCGATCTTCCATCGATCGCAGTGCGCATTCCTCAATCGCATCGCAGGGCGACAGTTGGATTCACCCGGGTCGCAGAGCTACCTGGAATCAGCGTTGCGAGCAGCGCAACCAGAATCAGCAAGCCTGTCACGCTCGCAAAAGCTAGAGGATCGTGCGGGCCGACATTGAATAGCAGGCTGGACAGCACACGGGAAAGTGCCAACGCCAGTACCAATCCAAGAAAAACGCCCGGCACAATCAGCCGCAGTGCGTTGGTCAACACCAGCCCCAAGATGTCGGCTCGTGACGCTCCCACCGCCATTCGTATTCCAATCTCCTGAGTCCGCTGAACGACGAAAAAGGAAATCACTCCGTACAGTCCGATCACGGCGAGGAGGAGTCCCGTGAAAGCGAAGAACCCGACAAGCAGCATTTCGAAGCGAGGACGATCCCCCATCTTGCCGACTCTTTCGGAGAGGGTTCTGATGTCGACCGGGACCGTTGGATCGAGCCATGCGACTTGCGACCGAATCCGTGCTTCAGTTGCGGCCGGCGGCAATGTTGTCTTGAGAATTAGAACCGAACTCCGATCCCAGTCCTGTGCTCTCTGGCGCCGCAGCCGGTAATATTCAGGCTCTTCACCGCCGGCAAGACCACCGTTCTTCACGTCCGCAGCGACGCCCGCAACGGTGTACGAAGGATCATTCTCTGCAGGCGCACCGCCCGCTAGGTGCAGATGCTGTCCGACGGGATTCCGCCCCGGAAACATGCGACTCGCAAGCGACTTGCTCAGAACCACGAAGCGGTCATTCGATGTCAAATCCTCATCCGTAAATCCCGGTCCTTGCATGATCGGGATCTGCAATGCACGAAAGTATTCGGGCGTGACCCATCGCCACGCGACTGTGCCGCCCGTCCCAGATGCCAGGGAGGGTCTGCCTTCCACTCGTAGCGAGGCATAAATCTGATCGTGGTGATATCCACCCGGCGGCAGAGAGTCGCTGATTGCGAATGCTGCGATGCCCGGACCATAGCGCAGATTGCGTTCCAATTGCTGGAAGAATGCCATCTGACTTTCGGGTGTCGGGTAGGAGGTTTGGCCCAGGGAAATCGAGGCGGTAACGATGTTCTCGGCGTTCATTCCCAAGCCCTGTTTTTCAAGGTTCCAAAAACTGCGCGCCAGCAGCGCTCCGCCCGCGAGAAGAACCATGGTCCCGGAAATCTGCGCGATGACGAGCCACCGTCGCAGCAAGGCATGCCGCGTGGTCGTCCGTGTGCGGCCGGTCAGGGCTTCTACACCGGTCTTGCGCATTCCGGACATCAGCCCGAAGAAAACAGAGCAAAGGAGCGAAGCCGCGAGAGCGAAGACAAGGATGCGAAGATCGATCCGTGCTTTGGCCAGGAAGGGCATTCCATCAGGAGCCATGACGATGAACATCCGCAGGAGCAGCATGGCGAAGAAACACCCGGCAACTCCGCCGGCAACAGACAAGGTGAGCGACTCTGTCAACGCCTGCCGGACTAGGCGCATCCGGTTGGCTCCCAATGCCGACCGCACGGCCAGTTCTCTCTCCCGGCTTGCGCCACGCGCTATCAATAAGCTGGTCACGTTGGCGCAGGCAATCAGAAGAACCGCCGTGACAAGGCCAAGCAAAACCCACGCGGCCAGACGCACGTCATGCACCTGGCGATCACGTAGTGTTCGCACCTGCAGGTGCACTTCCTTGCGGAACGGGGCTGGGGCCAATCGCAGTGAGTATTCGAACAACGGCTCGAGTTCGGCCTTTGCTTGCTCGATGCTTACTCCCGGCTTAAGGCGAGCGAAGGCCCACATCGGATGCCCCGGATCGGCGTGGCGCTCCGCTGCCGCATCCAGTGCCTGCGGCAGCAGCACATCTGCCGCCTGCAATCGTGGCATCTCGAAATCCTTCGGCAGGACTCCCACAATCTCCGTGGCATGTCCGTCGATGCGCATCAATTTGCCGACTACCCCTGGATCCAGGCGAAAGCGGCTGAGCCACAGGCTGTAGGAAATCAGCGCCACCCGCGGTCCGTTGGGCCTGTCTTCGTTGGCGGTGAAGTTGCGGCCGATCACCGGAGCAAGGCCCAGGGTTGGCAGAAAATTCGCTTCCGCGCGAGCACAGTCGAGCCGCGCAGGATTGTTTTCAGTCAGGTCGCAAGGGCTCACCCCAATCTCGGAAGTCAGGGCTACGAACGGTTTTTGATTGTCCTGCCACTCATAGTAGGACCCGCCCAGCATGAACTCCTGCGGCTCGATTGGCGCGACCAGCCCGACGGAGACAAGGCGATTCGAATCGCCGTACGGCAGGCTGCGGAAAAGAATTCTGTCTACGACACTGAATACAGCAGTGGTCGAGCCTATTCCCAGCATCAGTGTCAGCACCACGGTCAGGGAAAACGCCGGGGTGCGACGGAAACCGCGAACAGCATAGCGCACGTCCTGCGCGAGAGTTTCAAACCAATAACCAGGCCGCTCCTCCCGGCATTGCTCGCGCGTACGCTCCACTCCCCCGAAGGCGATGGCGGCTTGCCTCCGCGCTTCCTCAGCCGACATGCCGGCCCGGATGTTTGCTTCGATCTGCTGGTCCAGGTGAAATCTCACTTCTTCATCAACCTCACCGTGGCTCCCGCCAGCGATAAAGAAGCGTAGGTGTGCCAGAAACTCATTGAGCATGTGTCTCCTAACCTTGCTCAAGCACCAGCCCAACGGCGCCTGCCAGGCGATCCCAAGTTTCGATTTCTGCTGCCAGTTGTTTTTTCCCTGTGCGCGTCAAAGCGTAGTACTTTGCCTTCCGGTTGTTCTCTGACGCCTTCCAGTCGGCCTCGATCCACCCCTTGTATTCCAGTCGATGTAGCGCGGGATAGAGGGATCCTTGACCTATCTGAAGCACGTTCTGAGAAGCCTGTTGAATGCGCTGAGCGATTCCCCAGCCATGCATTGGCTCAAGCGCCAATGTCCTCAGGATGAGCAGGTCAAGCGTTCCCTGCAGAAGATCGGTTGGCTGCGGCATGTCCGTCCTCTCGACGTTCTACAAGAACGATGAGCCCACGTCCTGTCGAATGTCAAGGGTTAATTCCGGCTACGACCCTGATGCTCGATTTTCGCTACGCAGAAGCACAATCGATGAAAAATCGCGGAGTACCAATTCGAGCCAATTCAGAGTAGAAACCGGCCAACGTCAGGGCGCACCAGCTGGGATCAAGGCCTATGTCCGACCAGTTGTGGCCCCCTTGCCTTGGAGGCTGGTCCCCCGCGCCTCTCCATGGACTCTTCGGCGAAGTGCGCAGCCGGACGGGATGGGAGGGCCGACCGACCCAATCCGCACACAAGGAGGAGGGAAATGAAGATCGATACAGACGTTCTGACAGTCCTGAGTCAAGCCGAGATATCTGGAAAGAGCTTGACGCTTCAAGAAAGGCTTGACCGCAACCTCTATGATCGCGCCAACCGGGTCCTTGAGGCCATAGGCGGCTGGTGGAGCCGGAAGGCCAGCGCCCACATCTTCGAAGCCGATCCCACCGATACCATCGAAACTATGATCCTCACCGGGAAGTTCCCAGGACCCTAGGATCTGGGTTTCATCCTGCCTGACTACTGATGTGGCCACAGAGGCCCACTGAGAGGCTCTTCCAGGTTCAACATCGGATGAGTCTCCGCCTTAGCCTAATTGCACGGCAACTCGCTATACCGAAGCTGCGACGGAAGAATCGATGCCATCGCTAAACAATGCCTCAAACGCAGCGCGACCGGTCAGGCGGGTAGCCGACGAGCGATGATGCATCACTGCGGGGTGCGCCGCCCGTTCCCGGGCCTGTTGTGCTTCCTCAGCCGAAACCACCACAACTCTGGAAACAGCGGAGCCGCCGAGTGCATTCGCTGCCTTTGCGGTCTCGGGAGACGCGGCTTGCTTTTGACGATCACTGCACGGCCGCGAGGCGTTTGGCGTCCGGTTCCGGCCGGCAGGAACCGGCAAACTTTCCCCCACAGGCGATTGCTGTGCGGTCGTGTCCGCATGAGACAGCGTCGTTTCAGACGTCACCTTGCTAACAGGGACAACAGCCATATCCGCCCCCTTGCTCTCCGGAATCATCTTCCATGGAGCAGTCCTTCGACGCGCCTGAGCCTTTTGAATGCGTCCCGCTGTGGAAGTAGCCAAAGCTGTCTTTACGATTTCAGTTGGCACCTGCTTGCGCACAACGTTGCGCCGTCTGGCGACTCCATCCGAACTGGCAAGAAGCTGACGGGCTCGCCGCAGGCGAAGGAGGTATGCGTCGATTTCGGCGACAATCTCAGCAATAGGCATCAGCCCCATTTTATACGCAAGCGACAACCGTGCAGAAACGCGGTCGCAAGCGATCTCAGATGCAGAAAACGGCGCGCGAACCCGAAAGCTGTAGTCCGTTCGTAGCCGTTCTGGGGCAATACATAAGGTCTGCTCACCTCCAGATCCAGATGCTGCGTGTGGCCGGTCAGTTTAGGCCTGCGCAGCGCTGCCAGTGGCCAGATCGTCCGGACAGTTTGTGCCGGAAGAGATTTGCGACCAATAGATGCTTGACCTTTGTTGGGTGCAGTAAATCGCCCTCGTCCACGCTCGGATCGCTGGGGTGCGTCTCTGGACGTCGAAGCATGGCCCGGGTTTCGTCGTGCAACACGATTGTGGCCCGAAAAGCCTCAATTGCAAACGACTCCACATCAACCAACAGGGAGAGATGCCATGGCAGTCGAGACATTTTCAACGAGCGACGTGGACAGGATTCTCGGACTCGCGGACCAGTTCCTGGAAGAATGGGCAGAGGACGCTGTCCAGGCGGGCAGGCGGGATCCGGACTATGAGGAGCGCGCCGAAGAGTGGAAGACGCTACGGCCGTTGCTGGTCGCTGCGCCGACCCTCTTACGGGGTTTGTGGGCGATCATCGCGGCCAGCCGGAGGCCAGTTCCTCTCACACCGGAGGACTACGCTGACATCGCCTGGGCCACAGTTGCGGCTATTGACGACGGGAGCTTGAAAGATCGATCCAGTAAAGCGAATCTCCCCGAGGGTAGTTCAACCCATGTTCAAGCGGATCGTTCCGTCCGCTCTGCCCTGCCGGTAGCCCGTGAACAATGAAACCAGCCCAGAAAAGGAATTGCCGTATGGAGATCTGCGGCTCCTGCAGCGAGCCCGCCCGATTCGGGATTGCGGAGCTGTGCATCGATACTCGCGAAATCATCCTCGATGCATGCTGTGAAGCGAACCTGGAAGGATGGCTCGACGCCATTCGTGACTGCTCTCCCAGGGATCGCGCACAATGGGTGCTCGATCAAAACGGAATCGCAGTGAGAGGCGTCATCGTCGCCGGCGATTCAATCTCGTGGGCGCTCGACTATGGCCTCCGTCTCGGAGATATCTCATTTTCCGAGGCACGGGAGTTCATCCGCATCCACCACCGGCACTGCGATCCCCCGGTTGGGTGGAAGTTCGGGGCTGCCGTGCGCAATGGATCCGAATTGGTCGGTGTAGTGACCGCAGGCTGTCCGGCATCGCCGGCCCTCGCCAGACAAGGCTGTATTGAAGTGAACCGGGTATGCGTCAAGGATCGTTGAATTACTAATGTTGTGGATATTTTCACCATTCATTGACCTAAAGTGCGCGTTCGTTGCATTCTTTCCCGGAATTGGCCCGGCCTCTGAAAGTTTCATTTCGGAGGCAAGGTTCATGAATACTTCATGGCGACTGGCGGCTTTACTCCTCCTGCTATCTGGTCCGTTGCTCGGTGCTCAACAGACATGCCCCGCGTCAGCCGCTCTATCAGGAACCATTACGGACCAAACAGATGCGAACATTCCGGGGGCCACGATTGCGGCAGCTGGAATCCAATCAGTCACATCCGATGCGGTTGGCCATTATGCTCTTGCCTGTGTTCCATCAGGACAAGTCACATTGGAAGTCGGCGCCTCTGGCTTTGAGACCAAGAAGGTACAGGTGCGAAAGAGGGCGGGTCAACCACTCACACTTAATGTTCAGTTGGCGATTGCAACCGTACAGGCGGATGTTCAGGTGAACGGAGATTCAGACATCGACAGCAGCGGTGACACAACGACCCTGAACACGACGGCTCTGCAGGGGCTCGCCGACGACCCGGATGATTTTCTGCGTGAGCTTCAGGTGCTGGCTTCCGAAGCTGGCGGCGATCCAACTACGGCGATGATTATGGTAGACGGTTTCCAGAACTCGAGCGCCCTCCCGCCGAAGAACTCGATCGCATCGATCCGCATCAACTCCGATCTCTTTTCGGCCAGATACAGGTATCCTCCCTTTTTCGGAGGCGTCATCGAAGTTACAACCAAGCCGGGGGCCGACGCTTTCCACGGTGCAGCCTTCTTCACAGATAGCGATGGCATCTTCAATGCGACCGACCCATTTTCTGTTACCGCCACGCCCGCGGGCAGGCGGCGGTACGGCTTTGAATTGAGCGGACCGATCCTCTCAGAGAAAAGCGGCTTTGCGCTGGCACTCGAAAAGCGCGATATTAACGAATTCAATGTGGTGAATGCAGTCACGCTCGACGCTAATGGCGGCCTGGGGCTAAGTGGAAACGGCGTTCCGGAACAACAGACAGTTTCCGCTCCACAGGGGCTTTGGATTGCGTCAGCGCGTGGGGACTGGCAGGTGACTCCGAGTAACGTAGCCAGTCTCTCGTTCTCCGCGAATGTGAACAATGAAGGCAATCAAGGCGTCGGCGGTCTCACACTCGCTGACGCCGGGTATTCGAGTTTGGTCAGCGAATACAACCTGCGATTCCACAACACGCAGACGATCAGCCTGAATATCCTGAACGAAACTCGCATCGGATATAGCTGGAGACGGACAGCGCAGACACCCGTGTCGAATACTCCTTCCGTGCAGATTGCCGGATACTTCCTGGGCGGCGGTGCAACCAGTCAAAACCTGAACAATCGAGAACGCGATCTCGAAATGGATGATGAAATGACCGTGGCGCATGGGAGACACACACTCGCATTCGGTGCACAATCGTTCGGCATCTTTGTGCATGACTACGACCCAAACACGTTCAATGGTGCCTACGTGTTTGGCGGCGGAAGCTCGCCTTTGCTCGACGCGAACAACAACCCAACCGGCCAAACAACGACCATCAGCGCCCTTGAGCAATATCGACGCGCCCTCCTCAACCTCCCCGGAGGGTCGCCGACGACTTATCAGGTAACCACGGGAACACTGCTGGTCCCGCTGACGCAATGGCAGGTTAATCTTTATGTGCAGGACACCCTGAAACTCACGCAGCACTGGAGCCTCGATACCGGCTTTCGCTATTCGTTACAGACCACACCAGGAAGCTTTGCCGACTACAACCCAAGATTGGGCCTTGCGTGGGCACTGGGCAAAAAGCAAACGTGGGTGTTTCACGCCCGCGCAGGATTCTTTAGTGACCCGATTCCCCAAACTGACGCAACCGATGTCTATCGGCTGAATGGAATCCTGCAACGGCAGATCACCGTGTATTCACCAAGTTATAACGATCCCCTAACTCCTGCTTCTGGTTCCGTTCAGGTGGCCACGAAGAATCTGTTTTCGCCGACGCTTGTTCAATCGAAGGTATTTAATTGCTTTGTCAACATTGAGCATGAGTTCGCCCATCAATGGCATGCCAGCGGCAACTTTTTCTGTGGCGGAGCCTATGGTCTCATCCGCACTGTGAACATTAACGCTCCGTTCGTCGCCAGCAGCGTCGACGTCGCTCCAGATCCCACCGCGGCTCTCCTTGCACCGCGTCCAATCGCTCCTGGCGAGAATTTGATCGAGTATCAAAATTCCGGCCACATATCCGGTAATGCCGCTTGGTTTACGCTCGGCCAGCACAGTTACAAGCGGTTTGGCATGTCGGCAAGATATTTGTGGAGGAATATGAAATCCGACACTCTGAGCAATCCGACTCCACAATCGAGTTATTCAAAAAAAGGAGAATCCGCACGACGTTATAGTTGGTCAAAAAACAGTTTCACTCTTTCCGGAAATCTGACTCTTCCATACCAAATTGAAGCTACAACCCAGTTTGACTTCTCCAATGGGGTTCCCTATAACATCACCACTGGCACAGACAACAATGGTGATGGAAATTTCACGGATCGGCCTTCGTATGCGTCTGCTCCAGGCCCCGGTGTCTATAGCACGCGGTTCGGCCTCTTGACAACGAACACAGTCAACGGGAACGTTCCGGCCGATCTTGGAACTATGCCGGGTGTGGTTCATCTCGACATGAATCTGAGCCGCGCCTTCGCGCTGAATCCGAAGGACACAAATCATCCCCGCACTCTTACATTCAACGTGCGCAGCGCCAACTTGCTGAATCACACAAACGTCACTGCTGTAAATACGGTTTTGTCTTCGTCAGCGATTGGTCAGCCTGTTGCTGCCGAGACGGCGCGGCGCGTTGAATTGGGGGTGCGGTTTGCTTTCTGAATATACCGGCGCAAGGCAAGACTAGAATCTCACCATAGTCAGAAAGGACATGCGATGAGCGAAGGAACGGCCAATATAAGAACCCTTCCCATACGACCGGGTGTCGGATTCGTCGCAGTCTCACTGATTGGAGGTATTCTGGCGGTTGTATGTGCAAGAGAGGCTAATCGCAATCTGGAGTTCCACCATTTTCACGCCTCCTTCGCTCCCTCTCTGCTCTATGGCTGCGTGTATTGGATATGGTGGGTTGTCGTGACGTTGGTGCTGTGGACTCTCACTGATCGGTGGGCAGCCGCATTTAAACCTTCAGGACTGACGGTCATGGCCCATCTTGGTGCCTCGTGTGTCCTTGCGGTCGCGCATTTAGCCTGGATTTCTCACAGGCGAGATTCATCTGGGGTTGAGGGGATTTAGAAAAGGACTTGGAAAGGCCGTCTTTTCATGGCATAACTGCGTTGTCGAGACGTGGTTGTTGCCGTGCGGAGGCGGCCTTTCTGATGACAGAGTGTACCCAAGAAACGTTCGCATTTACAGCTCATTTTTCGCGTCGTGTTGAGGCAGGCTTTACGGCTGGCCAGGTCTCGAGCGATGGCGGCGCGCCGCTGTTGCGCGAAGTGGACCGTAAGATCAACCTGCTGGGCCGTCTGGCTGTCTGTTTCATGGATGGACGCGCTCCGGAGCGCATAGAGCACACGGTCGAGGAGATGCTTTCGCAGCGCATCTACGGGCTGGCGCTGGGTTATGAGGACCTCATTGACCACGAGCAGTTGCGCTCCGATCCGTTGCTGGCGCTGCTCAGCGGCAAGCGCGATCTGGATCAGCCCCTGGCGGGCAAGAGCACGCTGAACCGGCTGGAGTTGGTTGGCCGCAGCGAACGCTATCACAAGATCGGTTACTCGGCCGAGGCCATTGACCGGCTGCTGACGGATCTTTTCCTCGAGGCGTACGCTGTGCCGCCCACCGAGATCGTGCTCGACCTCGACGCGACCGACATCCCGCTCTACGGCCATCAACCGGAGCGGTTTTTTCATGGTTACTACGACAGCTACTGCTACCTGCCGCTGTACATCTTCGCGGGCGATCAGTTGCTGTGCGCTCGGTTGCGTCCGGCCAACCGGGACGCGGCTGCGGGTGCGGTCGAAGAAGTAAGCCGCATCGTGGCGCAGCTTCGCGCACGCTGGCCCGGAACAAGGATCGTGCTGAGGGCCGACTCCGGCTTCTGCCGCGAAGAGCTGATGGCCTGGTGCGAGGCCAACCAAGTCGATTATGTCTTCGGACTGGCGCGCAACAAGCGGCTCGGCAAAATCATCGGGGCCGAGATGCATCAGGCCCGCGTCCTTCACCAGACCACCGGCAAAGCCGCCCGCGTCTTCGCCGGGTTCGGCTATCAGACCAAGAAAAGCTGGTCGCGCTCACGCCGCGTGGTAGCCAAGGCCGAGTATCTCGACAAAGGCGAAAATCCGCGCTTCATCGTCACTTCGTTAACCGCCGACAAATGGCCCGCGCAGAACTTATACGAGAAGTTCTACTGCGCCCGCGGCGAGATGGAGAATCGCATCAAGGAACAGATGTGCTTGTTCGCCGACCGGCTCTCCACAGACGAAATGAAGGGCAACCAGCTCAGGCTTTACTTCTCCGCGCTGGCCTATACGCTCATGGAGGCGCTGCGCCGACTGGCCCTCAAAGGTACCGAATGGGCACAGGCCCAAGTCGATACGATCCGCATCAAGCTGTTCAAGATCGGCGCCATCGTCAGGATCAGCGTCCGCCGCATCCTGCTGCAGTTCAGTTCAACCTACCCCTGGAAAAACATCTTCGCGCAGGCCTGCAGCGCACTGCGAAGTTGAAGAAGACTCAAACCCCTCTGAAAATAATCCCCACAAAGGCCGCCGCCGAACAGACGCGCCCGAAAACAGGCCGCCGACCTTAAAATCGCAGATCACTGTCTGCCTCCCGCCTCCAAAGCCCCTCAAACCAAGACCTACAACCCAATGCTGAAGACAAAACCACACACGAAACCCAACTGACTTCTGTCTGGTGAGAAATCCGGGTTAGCTCTGCTCCAGCACACCATCAAGTTCGCCTTGTGGTCCTGGCCTGCATGGGGTGGTCGATATGCCACGCTCAACGTGGAGAACCTGGAACGCTTCGGAGTGGAACTTGTAATCTACGGATTTATCGGCGGCGTATGCGCGTTCCTCCATTCCCGCATGCAGACACAACAAGCCCTGATTCAAAAGCTGGAGGTTGAACGGCAACTTACAATGGCCCAACTTAAGGCACTCCAGATGCAGATGGAACCTCACTTCCTCTTCAATACGTTGAATGCCGTTACGAGCCTTGTCGACCAGCATAAGAACGAAGCAGCTATGGAGACATTGGCTCATCTCAACAAGATTCTCCGAACAACTCTCCAAAGACGAAGTCCTGAGAAAGTTCCGTTCAGGGAAGAACTGCAGCTCGTAGAAAGCTATCTTGCGATCCAAAAGGTAAGGTTCGCCGAACGTATCACAATCGAGATTAGTGCCACTCCAGAAGCACGCCGGGGTCTCGTGCCATGCTTTCTTTTACAACCGTTGGTCGAGAATGCCGTGCGCCATGGGATCGAACGCAAGAAGGAAGGAGGTCTCATTCAGATGAAAGCAGAGAGGCTAGATGATCGGCTGTGGATGCAGGTGCGGAACAACGGAAACGGAGTTGGCGCAACTCGTGCCGATAGCCACGGGATTGGGTTGAACAACATCAGAGAACGGCTCGCATTCTTCTATCCAGGTGCGCATCGGTTTGAAATTGAGACGCCGTCCAACGGTGGCTACCAAGTCACCATACAGATTCCATTCGAGGAAGCGCCTGCATGCAGCTAAGAGCTTTGATTGTCGATGATGAGCCGCTAGCGAGAGATTTGCTTCGGTCCAAGCTTCGTAAGTACGAAGATGTGACTATTGTGGGGGAATGTGCGAATGGTGAAGACGCGGTCGATGCGTTGCAAGACAGCTCCATCAATCTCCTGTTTCTCGACGTTCAAATGCCAGAGATGGATGGCTTCGATGTTATTGAGGAAGTCGGTGTTGAATCCCTTCCCCTCACCATCTTTGTAACGGCATTTCAGGAACATGCAGTTCGTGCATTCGATGTGCAAGCCATCGACTATTTGACGAAACCGATTATCAACGAGCGCTTGGACAAAGCTCTGCGACGGGTGCGAGAGAGATTGATGTCGAACGCTACTGGCCTCACTCAGAAACAACTGACAGCCTTACTCAACTCTATTCGTTTGCAGGCCGAACCTGCGAAGTCATATGCGGCTCGCTTCCTCGTAAGAGACGGGGAGCGCGAACTCCTTCTTCCTGTGGCAGAGATTGATTGGATAGAAGCAGATGCTTACTACTCCCGTCTGCACGTGAACGGGAAGCAATACATGCTCCGCGAAACGATCTCGGACCTTGCAAATAAGCTTGACCCGAACTTTTTTGTTCGCGTGCATCGCTGTTCTGTCGTGAACGTGGAACGCATACGCGAGGTTCACCGTGAAGGTAGAACCGAGTCCTCACTCGTTCTCAAGTCAGGGAGCACGCTGAAAATGAGCAGGGTGGGCCGTCAACGCCTGCTTGAACTTGGGCGCTAGGTCAAAGAGCCAACGGAAGAATAATGCTCCGGAGAGGGGTTTGGTCGTTTACTGCGTATCTGAATAGAAACTAATGTCTACAATCGTGTTGGTTTAGTCATTTCCAAAGATATCGGCTTTGACGGCGGGGGCTCCAACGGCAAAATATCCCCAATAATAGTCACTCCAAGAGGATCACAGTCCTCGGGACCTTGTCCGCAATGCTTGTTCAATGCTCTATGGTTATGCATGCCGGGAGGCATTCAGCCGAGGCTACCGGCGCGTGATTACCTACACCCTCGAAAGCGAACATGGGGCTTCGCTCCGGGCGGCTGGATTCAGGCCCGTCGCGCGATCACGCGGAGGCTCGTGGAACCGGCCGGGATGCCCGCGGACCGATAAGAGTTCGACCGTACCCAAAGTCAGATGGGAGCGATGGAGTGATGCATCGAGAGTTCCCCGTCAGTTGGTCCTGCCGCTGGCCGCATGATCTTCGGATCCTTCAATTCGCCATTTCCCGACGCAATACACGCGCCCAGACGGCCTCGCTGCGGAAACCCGGATGCACAGCGAGCGGCCGGGGCCGAGGAGGATGATTTGGTCGATAAGGAGCGGCGTTCGCTGCCATCGGAGGTTAGAGAGGGCGAGTTGACTTCACAGCTTGTTATCTCCCGGTATTCTGGCTCTGGAATCGGATCTTGTTATCGAGGAGAATTGCAACATGGCTAAGAAAGGCCTCCTCCGCGGGGGCAAGTTCAGCATGACGCATTCTACGGTCATCGAAGCGGCCGAACAGTTTCTGATGGGGGCGAAAGGGCTGGACTCCATCTCGAAAATCTCCGTTGGGATCATCAAACCGTGTGCGAGCGGACCTCGAAGCATCAAGTTCGTTATGGAGCAACATGCGATTCGGGCGCAGGTCCGGGGTGTCCGTTACGTGCAGACGTTCTACATCTATGGACCTGACCTGAACAGAGCCATGAGCGACCTGCAGTCGGTGCCCACTGGCCTGTAGTGCTCTGCGGCAGGTCAACCTTTCACTGGCGGCCCGGACGTTGAAAAACATTTTCCTTAGACGACCAGCGAGCGTGACTGCCTGCACCACAGAACGGAGTTTGCCGTTATCAGCACAGCCGGCCTGTCGGACGCTTTAGCGCCACAGTGCGGTCAAACCTCCATCAACAATGAGAGAGTGGCCAACCACATAAGATGACGCATCCGAGCACAGCCAAAGGACAGCTTCGGCCGGGTCTCCGATTCTGCCGGAGGCAGTCATCGTAGTCCAGCGTTCCTCGACGGCCTTTCTGGCGCCGAGCTCTCCACCAGCGGCCCGGTCCATTGAACCTTCGAGCATCGGCGTGCGAAAGGTTCCTGCTACCAATGCATTGACGCGGATGCCTTCCTTCGCATATTCCCATGCGGCGGACTTGCTCAGAGCGATAACCCCAGCCTTGGTTGCAGAATAGAATGACGCCTGTGGGCATCCTCCAAGGCCGTTTCCCGAGGAAGTGTTGACTATGGCGCCTCCCCTTGGCTCCTGCCTCATCATCTGCCGAATCTCGTATTTCATCCCGAGCCAAACGCCCTTCAGGTTCACGGCGACCGTCCGATTGAAGTCCTCCTCGCTGAGATCGGCCATGGGGCCAATCACTTCGTCTGTTCTGGCCGCGTTGTTGAACGCGTAGTCTAGACTAAACGGTCGAAACTCTCGGCAGTGAAGTCAACAAGGCGCTCGACATCCTCGGCTCTGGACACGTCCGTGGGTATAAAGAGTGCGTTGCCACCTGCGCGCTTGATCCCTTCCACGGCCTCAAGTTCTAGTTGCTGCCGGCGGGCTGCAATCACCACGTTGGCGCCCTCTCGCGCAAACGCCATAGCCGTCGCTCTGCCGATTCCGGAGCTTCCGCCGGTTACAATCGCCGCCTTGTCCGCGAACCGTTTCATAAATGGCGGGCGTTCACAAAATCGGACAATAAAAGTTGATTTCGCGGCGATAGTTCCCGCATCGCCGACAAACGGCATTGAATCCATAATTTCGTCCTCCTGATCGCGAGAGTAGAAATGAAAATCGAAGGGGCTGGTAGCATGAGCTTCATCGGGTCAGGCTGGTGGCTCATCCTGGCATTGAATTACGCTAAAAGTGTCGCGGCCCGCGCTCTTGGCGCGGTAGAGTGCGGTGTCTGCCCGCTCCAATAAACGCATCGGATCGGTGGGATTGCCAGTCGGCCAGCAAGCTACCCCGACGCTGACCGTGAGTATTCCCTTCGGGCTATGGACATGGGGAATGGCGAGCTCGCGGATGGCTTCGAGAACGGCGCGGGCGAGGTGCTCGGCTCCTTCACAATCTGTCATGGGCAGCAGTATCACAAACTCCTCTCCCCCGAAGCGCGCCACCAGGTCGGAATCGCGCAGCAAGGTCCGCTTCAGGGTGGCGGCCACCTGCTTGAGGCATTGGTCACCAGGAAGATGTCCATATTGGTCGTTGTATTGCTTGAAATTATCGACATCCACCATCAGCATGGCCATAGCGGTGGTGTTCCGGGTCTGGCGGCGCACCTCGCGCAGGAGTGTCTTGTTGAACAGGCGACGGTTCGCTATTCCTGTCAACTCATCCTGCGACGCGTCCTCCGATAACCGGCGATTTTCCGATGTCAGCAGATCCTCCTGCTTCTTCTGGTCGCCAATGTCGCGGATGGTTGCCACGTAGCCGACAGTTTGCTTCGAATCGGGGTCCACGCAGGATCGAAGCAGGGTTTCCACCCAACGATATCCTCCGTCCTTGTGCCTAACTCGACCCCTGTAGACACTGGAAGGCGTCCCGTGTCCAACATCCTGTATTGCCTGAGTCATCGCACCAAGATCGTCTGGATGCACGAGCTCACGGGCAGGCGTGGCTAGATACTCATTGGGAGTCAGCCCGGTAATTTGTTCGACTGCGGGGGAAACATAACGCTGAGATCGATCGAAGTACGAGATAACGACCATCTCCTGCGACTGCTCCAGGAGGGTCCGCGAAATCGCTTCGTTTTGGATCGCCCGCTTCTCCGCCTCTTGGAGCAGTAGGTTGCTTCTCTTCTGCTCACTAACGTCGATGAACGTCGCCAGAGCCCAACCCACAGTCGGCAGGATGATGCCGTTGTGAAGGATGGTCTTGACGGTTCCATCCTTGCAAGCGATAGAAAGTTCCATGGGCAGGATCGGGAAATCCACATCGTTAGGAGCCTCGAAGTATTGGCCCCACTTCGTGCTTGCCATTGCGCGTTCCGCTTGGATGGGATACTTCTCCATCCAGGCGGAGACGTTTCCCAAATCGCCGACAACGTAACCGAAGATTTCAGTAAATCTCCGATTCGTATACACGATGTTTTGATCGACTAGGGTCGCCCAAGAAACTCCGACAGGCATAGCGTCCAGGGCAATCCGTAAGGAATGCTCGTCCTGCCAGGGCTTGCCGGTATTGTCGATTGGGATCATGGAAGTGTGGTCCCTTAGACTTTTGGAACGGCGATAATCCACGACGTCACTGCATGGCCACGGCACTTAGAGAAATCGGATTACAGTCGCTGCTCATTAACGTTCACGAGCCAGCTTAGGGGCTGTAACCACGGACTGTTACAAGTGAACCATGGACACCTACGCTGAAGGGATTGTAGTCGATAAGCCTGGTAGCAGATTCCGATCATTGGTGAAAACAGCGGACTTCTCGTGATTGTGACTGGATTACGGTCTACCCGGAAGGAATTCATTCTTACCCTAGTGCTTATGGTGGCGCCTCCCTCCATCATTGACCCGTTCGACTGAGCGTTCCAGCCAACATCCACTCTCTAAGCTCTGACCTCCAGAATGGGAGATTGAGCCCTCTGCTCAACTCTATGAACTCTTCCAGCCACCGGCGCGAATGGACAGAATTCCGTTTCACGGCGTCGGTTCGCCGCCCGGTTCGGGGTCTGCTTCCACTTAACCCTGGTCATGCAGTGTCGAGTCGCGGTCGGACACGGACAGCGGGAGCCCGGCAGGAAATCGCGGTGGGGCGCCCTCGAAGACCTTAACAGCTTTGATTCGATCTGTTTTCGTAAAACATGTCCCATTCATTTGACCGAGTTTTTGCCTTGTGGGATAACTGGGCTTTGACGCGGTCCCTGGAGAGATTGATGAGAATTCTTACGTTGGTTGTCTTCTACCCAATGCTCTGGCTACGTGGTTTGGTGCTCGTTTTGGGCCGCTTAGTGAGCGGCCTCGCAGGACTCGCAGCTGTCCTGATGGTCCTGGCTTCCATCTTCACCCGGCACCGGCTCTGGCTGCCGGCAGGGATACTGGCCCTCTTGAGCTTCTTTACCTTTTTGTTGCTGCAAATCTATGATTCGATTCTATTTCGTATAAATCCTACCGGACGGACCCTGATCCTGTATGAGTAAGATTTGATCCAAGTCGTGATGGTATGCCCAACAGGCGATATCCAGGCATCTCACGCAGCTCCAGTTCGCTCCCCTGCACACTTGGAGACAAAGAATGGTGACCGGGGCCTCGTTGCTGTTCTGTCCAAAGTAGGCGGTGTCGCCTCATGTGTCGCACTCGTTGGTTTGCAAGATCTCTGTCAGCACCTTCGAGCCGACCGTATTGGCCGCCCTAGCTGCGGGCCGGCTGTACGCTTCCTGCCATTCATCTGGGTCCAGATGTGCCTTCATGCCAACATACTGTGGGTTGCCCCTGTTCACGTTATGCATCTTCGGATCGCGCTCCTAAAGAAGGTAGCGAAACTTCAAAATCGTGCTCTCGTGCAGCGCAGCAATTCCAGTTCGTACTGCGCATCTTCCAGGCTCGGGTTGGATAGATCGAACCCCTGGTGCAAAAAATCGGGCTGCAGCATACGCTCCGGACCCACCGGCGGATGGCCGCTCTCGACCTTCGGATAATACGGCGTGAGCCGCGGAACGATCTTAATCATCTCATCGAGAGACAACCCGCGCCGAGTCGTCCGCAGAGGCTTCTCGAATCCACACTGCATAGCCAATGCCTGCTGCCGCATCAGGCCCGGCTCTTCCCAGTTGCAGGCTCGTCCCACTAGGAAGATGATTGGGGAGTTCTTGAGAGGTTCCCTAACCCTTTGTTTCTGCAGGATGAATATAGATTTTGCGAGGAACCATCGTCACTTGAAGTGCCCACCAGGCTGGCATGGTATAGCTTGCGCCACTGGAAGAGCTGATTTGCGTTCAACGATCTGCCGGCCAAAGTAGCCTCAGGGGCCGATAACGCCTGTGCCTATTGACGATCCGCCGCTTCTTTTCAATCGTTCGATATCGCCTGTCCAACACGTTGGGTTAGCGCTACCTGTGCTCAATCCGTCCGCTCTTCGCCACATCATCCTCCTTGGCGGGACGAATATCGGGGCCGTCACTGCCTCCTCATCCCATCTTTCATCCAGGAGCGAAGCGAAGGAAAAAACGTACCTACAGGCAGACAGAGCAGAACGACCAAGCGGTGGAAGGTAGCGACGCGCCTGCCCGAAAGCCCGGCCCGCAGCGAAGCGGAGGGCACCTTCCGTTGCGCGGAAGTGGACAGAGGTCGCGCGCCTCCTTGCATCTGGTCTTGAAGTCATTACGTATCAAGAGCCTGTAAAACGGCGGTTGGATGAAAATGATTAGCGGTTTTATTGCGAGGCCAGTCTTGGGATTGGTTAGGATGCAACGATATTCTGGTCAACTGATGGTCCAAGCGAGGCTTGAGGTCATTGCGTACACGGGGAGATAATTCATTATGCGGGCACTGATTCTGGAAGCTTATACGCGAGTGTTTGTCGATGTAGACGATCTTGACCGCACCAGCACGTTTTACCAGACACTGCTTGACGGAAAGGAAACCTTGCGCTTCCCCTATCCTGAGACGGGTCTCAAACTTGCCGTCGTGTCCTCACCGAGTCTGTCGGTGCTGATTATTGCAGGGCCACCCGAGAAGCGCCGCCCATTTGAAACGACCCGACTCACTATCAAGGTAGAGGCACTAGAACCGGCGCTTGAGGTCCTGCGAGAATCTGGCGCGGAGCAGTTGGAGCCGATTCAATCGACGCCAGTAGGACGCAAGACCCGCTTCCGGCATGCCGATGGGATCATCGTGGAATATGTCGACCATGATGCTTCCCTGAAGCGTTAAGAACTTGCCGCAAGCTGACTTTCGGGTAGTAAGCCGTGTCGGTGAGTGCGTCGGCGGTTTACTACTCGTCGAGTAGGCCTGTCGGCATCACTGGCATAAGCCTCGTTTGCTGATACCAACTCTCAGCGGTATAGCCAAAGTTCGAAAGGGGTACGCCGCATCAAGGCTGCGAGAGAAAGCCGAGTAGCCTTTTTGTAATCCAGAGGCGAGAAACTGCGAAGTGAAAGCCATTCGTGATTGAGCCAACCAGCAGAGCCGAGATGATGGTTCCTTCGCGGATGCCACGGATGGAACCAAAGGCGGCTAGAGAAAGGATCACAGCGATAACAGTCAACGTTCCATCGAAGAGCACTTTGACGCTTCCGAAGCGAATGCCAGTCTTTTTTGCGATGGTCCGGACGGCACCTTCTCCCGGATTGATGATGACGTTGGCTATGACCTCCAGATACACGCCGAGGGCAAGAACGATACTGCCGATCAGGAGCACTGCGACCTTGTGACCGTAGGAGTGTGGATTGATCCACGAACACAAGAACATGCCGAGATCGACAAACGCACCGAACAGAGCGCCCACCAGCACCTGAAGATATTGCAGCCTGGGAAAAGTGTTCCTCAAGAGCATAATTTGAACGGAAACAAAGAACAGGCTGAGCAGAAAAGTAAATTCGCCAAAAGTGAGCGGCGCTATCATGCTCAGGACGTAAGGGAGGCTCGAGATCGGAGTAGTTCCCAGATTTGATTTCGTTGTGAGGCTGATACCTAACCCCATAAAGAATAGCCCGCAGAGAAGAATCGTATACCTCAGTGCCAACCTGATGCGCATCAAATTGTCCCTACCCTTAACAATCGGAGGCTCGATTCCGCAAGCAGACGATGACTGAGAGTACTTCCAGTTTTCTCCCGCCTGTCGGCAGTATGAAATCAAGCCGACTGTGCAAACGCAACAGATACTTCCTTATTTTATTCTTTCTCTGTTTCTGTTCCGTGTGCAGGGAGTGTGGTCGAATTGCCCACTCGCCGGGACGCGGAAAAGGCAGTCGTCTCGCTTCGTATCAACATCAACGATCAACTCTGAAGTCAGTACACCCCAGAGGGCGCGCGACCGCATCACCCACTACCGCCAGCATGAGTTGACCCCGGAGCGAAGAGCGTTTGCGACTATCGAGAACCATCTCGTGCAGTCCAGACTACACATCGAACCCCGGTGGCACAGTACCGGGCTCGATGCTGTCCGAACCATGCAGGTGGAAGAGCGGCTGCACTGCCTGCCTCTCGCACCGGCCTCGAAGACAACGCTGAAGAGCGCATTCTCTGTGCTCTACAGCCACGCCATCCGGTATGAGTGGCTTACCTTCAACCCCGTCAGCAAGGTCCGCACTTCCTCGAAGCGTCTCCGCGAGAAGGATGTCCTCAGCCCGGCAGAGTTCCAAGCCCTGCTGGAACAGCTTTCCGTCCGCGACCGGGCCATGGTCCTGTTGGCGGGGAGCACCGGCCTGCGGCGGTCCGAGATGATCGCGCCGACACGACCATGCACTTCAATGGATCAAACAAATCCCTTACGCTCTATTCAACAATGGTTGAATATTACGCCAAATGCGAGTATTATGCCAACGAATGATTTCAACGAAAAAACCACGAAAGCGAATTGTCCGTCGCCAACCCGGCAGACCGAGCAAGGCGGAGCCGGATGGAGCTTTGCTTTTGCTCGAGGCCGCCCAATCCGTGTTTGCTATGCACGGATTCAAGGTCGCCACGGTCCGGAAGATCGCGAAAGATGCGGGAGTGGACCCTGCCTTGATCATCCATCGTTTCGGCTCCAAAGAGGCTCTTTGGAAAGCAGTCATTGAGCGGCAAGCTCTCTATCTCGCTCCGTTTGTCGCCGAACTCAAAGACTTGCAGGCCCGCACTGACGTTCCTATCCGGACGCGCATTGAGACCGCCTTTCGGCAAATGGTAGCTGCGACGCTCGGGGATCCCGAATGCGGAATGCTGATCTCGCGGATTAGTTCGGAACGCGGGGAAAAGCTCGACATGCTTGTCGAGAAATTGCTACGCCCTTCTTACAATGCCTTCTATCCACTTCTCGTTGAGGCTGCGCAAGCGAACGTGATTAAGGCACAACGGCTGGAGGTGCTCTATTTCATGATCCTGAATGCCGTCACCATGTCAGTTTCGTATCGGCATGTGCTCGGATACTTCGATGACGGTTTTCAGAATATGGATCGGCTTAAGGACAACATGACACAGTTCCTGCTTGTGAATTTTCTGGATAACTCTCCTCTTGGTGCTTCTGGAAGATGCACGCGATTTAATAACAAGGTCGCCAATCTGATACCTCGATTGCCTGCGCCTATGCCATCTTCGGGTATCAACAACAGCTCAACCCATCCGCGTAAGAACTACGAGGGAGCGAGGGGAAGAACGTGAAAACACAAATCAGCACTATATTGTTGGCCACAGACTTTATGCAGAGTTCAAGGCTGGCCTTAGATTACGCACTGCTGCTGGCGCACCGTCTTAGCGCGCACATGGTCATCATAAACGCATTCGAGTTAGGCCCTGAGGCAAGCACTGTAGAGATGGTGGACCATGTGCCTAGCCGAACTCGTAAGGAAGCCGCCGCAAGGCTCCAAGCGTTTGTTTCAGGAAGCAACCGTGCCGGCGTATCTACAGACTCGGCGCTTGTTGAAGGAGCAGTCCCCGACGCGGTACTCGATGCCGTGAGCAAATTCAAAGCCGATCTGCTCGTGATGGGCACACAGGGTGTGCACAGAGGACTAGGACACTTGTTAATCGGCTCAAACACGGAAGCACTGATGCTACGTTCTCCATGCCCAACCCTCGCCATTGGTCCGCACGTGCTTGCAGGAGTCAATCTTGATGGCCGTTTCAAGAAAGTAGTCTACATTTCGAACTTCAAACCGGCGTCGGCTGCGGCGGCGCCATTCGCACTGCAGCTGAGCCAGATGTTGGCAAGCAGCATTGAAATCTGTCAAGTTGTGAAGACC
>Ga0181520_10003732_pt1 | contig 26392 bp, 20 predicted proteins | sample PEATcosm2014_Bin_29_FD_132451 | JGI IMG/M metagenome (GOLD analysis project Ga0181520, IMG submission 132451) | Peatland microbial communities from MTU Mesocosm Facility, Houghton, MI, USA - PEATcosm2014_Bin02_30_metaG | ecosystem: Environmental > Terrestrial > Soil > Wetlands > Peat | place...
CCCATACTATCCGCATTAGAAACCGGCCTGCAAAGCAGGTGGGTGATCAACGCTGGTTGAACCTTTAATCATGAACAGGGGCTCGACTCGACAATCGGTTCTGTGTGCCGTGTCCGCCAGTCCGGAATGCCTAACGAACCGCGGAGAGCTCCACCGTCTAAGGACGGGTTCACCAGCACATCATTCACGGCCCAGCGGGTCGGATTCTACCTTTGGAGTACACTTGCTGCGGCGCGAATTCGGGCGCTGAACGTGTAGCCAGAGGGATAGATCGAAAAATGAGCACGACCGAAAGTTCTCCCGATCCCCATCGCCAGCAGCGGTTTTACTGGAACGAGATGATCGATCTCAAGAGCGAATCATCCTATATCCGTCTCTATAGAGACGCTCTCGCCAAATGGGTGACAGGTCTCGGGGCACTGAAGGCCATCGCCTCTAGCGCTGGAATCGCGGCTTGGGCTATCTGGAAGGAATACGCATTTGTCTGGGGAGCAATCATTGCCATAGCCCAGGTTGCGGATGCTTTGAAGGATGTTTTCCCTTTTGCCAGGAAGCATAAGGCTGCCAGCACCTACTCCATGACGATCGATAATCTTTTCAACGACGTGCAGTTGGAATGGGAGAGCATTTTCTCTGGCCGGTACACGGACGAGGAAATCATGAAACGGCTCCATCAACTGAGGAAATTGCGGCTCGACGCATTGCAACACAATTTTCCCGACGGACTGGCGGCGCGAAACACGCTTGCTGTTCTAGCCAAGCAAACCGCCGAAGATTATTTTCAGATCACGTACGGTGTAAAATGACATTGGAGGGCTCTATGTCGGAACGAGATAGCAATTGCGAGAAAGTATCTGGCAGCCCAGATCCCGTCATTCAATCTGCTAGGCAGATTGCCAAGTTGTATACGGAGGTCGAAGGGGTGGCAGCTTCGGACCCATGTTTTGCCCCTGGAGCGGAAAAGGCAAAGCAAGGGCTACTAGAGATGCATACTGCTTTGGTAACCCCTCGACTCATGCCGCGTCTTGAGCTTGAGATTGATATTCCCATGCCCCCGGGAGCTGCTGTTCCGGCACGTGCATCCCAATCGCAGGCCACGCAGATTCCCCCGGTGGATCCGGTGCAGGCGACGGCAGCGCAGCCAAGCTAGAGATCTGTTTTTGGCGGTTTCCTCATGGCTCTTCTCCCTTGCTCTCCACGCATCACCTCATTCACAATTTCTTCCTAGGCCCCACCCTGCGTGCATCCAGTCCTCTTCCACATCGGATCGATTCTCATCCCGGCTTACGGGGCCGCGGCAGCCCTGGGCGTGCTGCTGGCGCTTGCGCTGGCTCTGCGCACTGCGCGCATTGCGGGCTTGAATCCCAACCTGATTTGGAACGTCTGTATCGTGGCGCTCTTTGCCGCGTTACTTGGTTCTCGGCTGCTGCTGATCGCGGCCAACTGGACGGCGCTGCGCATCCATCCCCAGTGGCTGCTGGGACTGGCCATGATTCATCACCCGCTGGTGGCCGCGGTGGGGGCGTTTGTGGCGGCTGTCGCCGCGGCGGTTTATGCCTGGCGATTGAAACTGCCACTATGGCCGGCCACCGATGCGCTGGCCGCGCCATTGGCCCTGGCATTGGCCTTCGAGCAACTGGGCGCACTGCTGGCCGGTTCGGGCTACGGCACTGAAACCGCCGTCCGCTGGGCCGTCACCTACCAGCATCCGCTGGCCGCTCATTGGAGCGGTACGCCTTTGGGCATTCCCCTTCATCCCGTGCAGATTTACGCTGCGCTGGCCTTTCTGATGCTCTCCGTCTTCCTCATGTTCTGGCTGCCCCGGCGCCGCCAGCAGGGCGATGTGGCCGGCCTTTGGCTGTTTAGGATGGGAATCGCAGTTTTCCTCACCGAGTTCTGGCGAGATCCCGAGGGGCGCGGGGCGGTCTTCGACGGCGCACTCGATGGGCCGCAGGTCGCCGCTGTTTTGATGGTCCTGGCCGGTGGCCTGGTGCTGCTGGAGCGCAAGGGTCCGGTCGACGGGAATGGTTTCCCATCCCTTCAAAAACAACACGAAAGGATGGCGCACCCAGCCTCTGAGGAAACGCTAGGGAATGACGGTTCGTGCACCGAAAACGAGGCAACACATGTTTGAACCGCGCATCATCGAAGTATCGCTCGAAGCCAAAGGACAGCGTCTTGACCAGTTCCTGGCCGCGCAACTGGAGGTCAGCCGGTCGCGCGTTCAACTGCTCCTCGATCAAGGCGACGTGCTGCTCAACGGCGAGTGCGAGAAGGCCTCGCTCAAGTTGCGCGGGGGAGAGCGAATTCAGGTCAACGGCGAACCGCATCCTGCGCCGCTCAAGGCTGTCGCGGAAGACATACCCCTGGACGTAGTCTTCGAGGACGCGGACCTGGCGGTCGTGAACAAACCGGCCGGGATGATGGTTCACGCCGGTTCCGGGCAGAGCGACGACGCGCGCAGCCGCGGGACCCTGGTCAACGCCATCCTTTATCGCTTCAACAAACTTTCCGCCAGCGCCGGCGAACTGCGTCCCGGCATTGTGCACCGGCTGGACAAGGACACCAGCGGCCTGATCGTGGTGGCCAAGAACGACCGCACCCACGCCGCGCTGGCAGAGCTGTTCTCAAGCCGCCAGATCAAGAAGACCTATATCGCGCTGGTGCAAGGACATGTCGAGCGCGCCAGGGGCACCATCAACGCCGCCGTGGGCCGCGATCCGGTGCGCCGCACGCGCATGACCGTTCGTCCATTGGAGGAGGGCCGCGCGGCTGTCTCGCACTACGAAGTGGTGAAGCGCCTGGAGAATCGCTTTGGCAAGTTTACGCTGGTAAAGGTGCGCATCGAGACCGGGCGGACCCACCAGATTCGCGTGCACATGGCCTCCATCGGCCACCCGGTGGTAGGCGATACGCTCTATGGCGGCGCCGGCCAGTTGACCGACCAGGTAGCCTCCCAGGCCGCGGTCTCGAAGGCAGCACGCCGCAAGTCGGAGCCGGAACGGCTCAAGCTGGGACGCAACTTCCTGCATGCCGCGCGCCTCGAGTTCGTGCACCCCAAGACAGGCAATCTGTTGGAGTTGGAAGCTTCGCTTCCGGCAGAGCTGGAAGCGTTCCTAGACCGCATGGCCAGCGCCGCCGCCGCAAAGGCAACGAATAAAAAATGACCGGCTCGCTTGACGGGCGCAATTGATAAAATGAGGAAGCTATGAAAAGACAGCTTTTAGGCCTCGTGCTTGTTGCGGTGTTTCCCGCGGCAACCCTTTTTGCACAACCATCCGCTGCTCCCGCCGCGCCTTCTCCGGCGGCTCAGCAGTCTGCCCTGCCGCTCTCCGACCAGCCGGGAGACGCGAGCGCCACCATCAAAATCAGCGTGAATGAGGTCAACCTCATCTTCACCGTCACCGACAAGCACGGGCACTACATTCCCAATTTGAAGCAAAGCGACTTTGCCCTGCTCGACGACCAGAAAGCACCGGCCAAAGTCAGGGATTTTCGCCAGCAGATCAATCTGCCGCTGCGCGTGGGAGTCGTCATCGACGCCAGCACCTCGATTCGCTCCCGCTTCCAATTCGAGCAGCAGTCCGCTACTGAGTTCCTATTGCAGATCCTCAAGGCCAAGAGCGACCGCGCCTTCGTGATGGGATTCGACGTCACGCCCACCGTGACCCAGGACTGGACCAACAACGTAGACGCCCTGGAGACGGGAGTCAACCGCTTGCGTCCCGGGGGCGGCACAGCATTGTTCGACGCTGTCTACACCGCCTGCCGCGACAAGCTGCTCACCGGCGCGCGCGACCGCGAACCAGTGCGCAAGGCCATGGTTCTGCTCTCCGACGGCGACGACAATCAGAGCCGTGTCCGCCCCGACGAGGCCATCAAGATGTGCCAGCGCGCCGAGACCATCATCTACGCGATCAGCACCAACTGGACCCCCAGCCGCGGCAAGGGTGACCAGGTGTTGACCGATATGGCCGTCGCCACTGGCGGACAAGTCTTCTTCCCGCCCTCGGTGGAAGAGATGTCGAACAGCTTCCACGACATTGAAGAGGAGTTGCGCAGCCAGTATTCGCTGACCTATACTCCGGCCGACTTCAAAGAGGATGGCGCCTTCCGCACCATCTACCTTTATTGCAACGACCGGCGTTACCAGGTGCGAACCCGCAAAGGTTATTTCGCTCCGCGCCCATAATGTATGAACCATTGTCATCAGAGAGCCGGCGCGAGACGCCGGCTCTTTTCGTTTCCCCTCCAGATTTTGTGGAGTGCTGACCCTCGGTCCCGATTCAGCACTCCCAGACGGCCTCCTTTCCCTGTTTGGGCCATCTGCAGATTCTCCTCCCGCGTTCCTCACCTATTCCCTCCTACGCACGATGAAACCCAAGAGGGTGACTTCAAGAACTCTCCATTCGGCTGACCGGGAATATCGGAAAAGATAAAGCCGTGGAAAGACTGTGCGGACAGGGGGAAATGCGGTGATCCGGCAGGCGATATCGTGCGATATCTGCGGAAACGAGAAGAAGCAGACAAACCATTGGTTTGTTGCCTATGACCAGGGTGGTGAGTTGCGCGTGAGCGGGTGGAACTCCCGCAACCGCTTGCGGCCTGGCTCAAAGCATCTCTGCGGGCAAACCTGCCTGCACAAACTGGTGGACGACTTCCTGGCCAGGGATCTGGCAGTCCGCGAGCAACCCGCCACCATGGCCAAATGCGAAGCCGACCGGCAAAGACCCGACATCGATAGCAGCCTGACCTCGGAGGCGGCGTTTGAGGAGTTTGAGTCCTCCGCACGGCTCATTGCACCGCTTACACCGATCGTTCCGAGCCGGCCTATGGTGGTTCCCCCGGTGGAACTGGTCCCCGTACCCTCCAGAGCGCACACCGAGGAGCTTGCTGCACCCGTGCCGGACGAGCTGCCGGTCTATGCCTCGCGTAACTGGCGCATCGAGGCCTGGAAGCGGGAGCGCGAGCGCGAGATGCGCGGCAGCGAACGCCGCCCGGTGGCCGCTGTGCGCCGCCGTTCTGTCTCCTAAAGGGAAGGCTGCGATTTCCGCAAACTCCGCTCACTTGCTCCGGGAAGACTCGGAGCATTCGGCGCCCGCCGCGACAGCTACGCTTGCAGTGAATCCAGACCGGCTTCCGTGCCGATGAGGCGATGCGCCTTGATATCCCGCATGGGAGGCTGCCCAAAGAGCCGGCTGTACTCGCGGCTGAATTGGCTGGCACTCTCATAGCCGACTTCGAAGGCTGCGCTGGCGGCATCGAGCCCTTTGGTCACCATGCGGACTCGGGCCTCGTGCAGCCTTAGCCGCTTCTGGTACTGCAGAGGGCTCATTGCGGTCAGCGAGCGGAAGCGATGGTGGAAAGTTGAGACGCCCATCTGCGCCACGGATGCCAGTTCCTCCACGCGCAGGGGCTTGGCGTAATTGGTCTTGAGCCAGGCCACTGCCTTCGCCGTCCGGTTGCTCTGCTCGCCCAGCGTAGCGATAGCGCGCAAATGCTTGCCAAGCGGCGAGCGCAACAGCCGGTAGAGAATTTCGCGCTGCATCAGGCCACCCAAAAAAGGAATGTCAGCGGGCGTATCCAAAAGGTCCAGCAGCCGGATGCAGGCGCTGAACAACTCGGGCGTCGTCTTGCCCACCGCCATGCCGCGCGTGCCCGACAAGATATCGCTCGGCCGGAACTCCTCCTGGCTCAGAATCTCGCGCACCACGGGCATCTCCAGCTTGAGGACCATGGCCATAAACGGCTCACTCTGCGATGCCTTGGTGATCTGTCCCACGACCGGCAGATCGACCGACGTCAGCAGAAAGTTCGACCCGTCGCAGATGTGGGTGATCCCACCCACCTTGATGCGCTTTTCCCCCTGGGCGAAAACCACCAGCTCGGGCTCGTAAGCGGCCGAATAACATTCCGTAGGCGACGTTTTTAGGGAAAGAATCAGGCCCGGCACTGCGGTGACCACCGGAACCTCCACATCGACGTGAGCGGCAATCTTGCGCGCCAGTTCAGCCCGCATCTCCAGCTCTTGCGTGTTTGCATCCGCACCCGAAACCGCCTTTTCTGGCATGGGAACTCCTTATCGCTGCTCCAAAATCAGCCTATCGCCGATCTCGGCCTTTCTGTACAAAAAAATCAGAGATCGACAGAAATAGGCAATCAATGGGAAGGATTGGGATACCGCACTGAAGCTGCTTCGTCCTAGCATCGGAAGTGCGGAGATGCCCTTCCGGATGGCGCCACCGGATGAAGGCCAACCCGCAGGAGAGACGAGTGAGAAACTTGAAGCACAGCGCACAAACGGCGATTTTTACCGCAATTCTTATTCTGGCGGCGGGGAGATTGTCCTATGCGCAGGATATCCGGGACGGTCAAGGAAATGCCAAGGCGACTGGGAGCGAAGGGCGTTCGATTGAGGAGCTGAACCTGGTCGGCGCGGAAACTTCGATGCCGCCCTTTGTCGAAAGCCCGATCGCGATCGACTCCGGTTTCCGTCAGGGAATGTTCCGCCAAGGCCTGGCCCTGCGCGGCGTCGCCCAAGAGCAGTATTCGCAGAACCTTCTTCAGGCGCCGGTGCCGGCGGACCAGCAGGTGTATACCGGCCAGCGCGCGTTCGCCGGCGCAATGAGCAACTGGACGCTGACCTGGGACCTACGCCAGCTTCGCGCCCAACGCGCGCAACTCTACGTTTGCGGAGCTTGGAACTGGGTGAGCTGGAATCCCGCCGGACCCAAGACCTTTCAGATTTACGGCGCTTACCTGTACAAGTCGTTCGCCAACGATTTGGTCGAAGTCAAGGCGGGGTATGTCGGCAATAACCTCGAAGTGATCGGATTGACGGTCGGAGGCTCGACGGCCACCGGCGCCCAGGGCGTCTATGCCGTGCTGCCCTACGAACTCGGCCTTTCGTACTTCCCCATGACCGCGCCCTCGCTGAACGCGCGGATGCGCGGCCCGCGGAACACCTATCTCAAGGCCGTCGCGCAGCGCAGCCTGAATGCGGCAGGCGGCCCGGCCGAGGTGGCCCGCAATCGCACCGGCTTCCGGTTCGACCCCGCGGGCGATAAACTACTTTCGTTTGGCGAGGCGGGATACCAGCACACCGCGAGCAATACAGTCCACGACACCTGGTTTCGTGCCGGTGCCATGCGCAACAGCACCGCCTACATCGACCTCGCGACCGGCAATAAACGGTCAGGCAATTCCTCGTCTTTCGTTTTGATGGACTATCAAATGCGCAAGCCCGAGCCGGTCCATCCCGAACACGGCCTCTACCTGGGCGGAACCGCAATGACTGCCGATTCGCATTTCAACCCGTACGACCGCTACTACGAGGCCCGGCTCTACCAGAAGGCGCCCTTCCGCTCCCGGCCAATCGATATGGCCTCCGTCGTCGCTTCGTACACGGGGCACAGCAAATACTTCACCGATTCGCTGGCGGCATCGGGCAAGACGGTCTGGCGCAACTCGGCCTCGGTCACCGGCAGCTATTCGTTGCGCGTACGCTCCGGACAATACCTGAGCGCTGGGCTCAGCTACATTCACGGCGCAGCCATTTCTCCGCGGGTCAAAGACCCGCTCACCTTCGCCACCAGCTATTCAGTGTTCTTCTAACCGCTACGCACCTAAGATATCGGCGTGGAAGCGCGCAATGAAAATCACACCGTGGGAGAATCGGAATGACACAAGTGATTGTTGTAATTGGAGCAGGATCGATCGGTCAGGCGATTGTGCGGCGGGTCAGCGCAGGCAAGCAGGTTTTATTGGCCGACATACATCGGGAAAGCGCCGAGGTTGCCGCTAAAACGCTCAGCGACGCTGGTTTTACCGTCGCCACGACGGCGGTCGACGTTTCATCGCGCGCCTCGGTTCATGCTCTTGTTGAGACCGCCACGCGACTTGGCGAAGTGTTCGGTGTGATCCATGCGGCGGGTGTTTCTCCTTCCCAAGCGTCGCCGGAAACAATCCTCAAGGTCGATCTCTACGGAACGGCGCTGGTGCTCGAGGAATTCGGCAACGTCATCGCACGCGGGGGCGCAGGCATTGTGATCGCGTCCCAGTCCGGCCACCGGTTGCCGCCCCTCACAGCGGAGCAAAACGCAATTCTCGCTACAACGCCGACAGAGGAGTTGCTCTCTCTTCCCATGCTTCAGCCGGACATGATCGGGGACTCTCTTCACGCTTACCAGATATCGAAGCGTGGAAACTCGCTGCGTGTGATGGCCGAGGCAGTCCGATGGGGTAAACGCGGCGCACGTGTCAACACAATCAGTCCCGGCATTATCATCACTCCACTTGCGAATGACGAGCTGAAAGGGCCGCGCGGCCCGGGATATCGGCGCATGATCGAGGTTTCCGCGGCTGGGCGGGCCGGCACACCGGACGAAGTTGGAACCGTTGGAGCGCTCTTGATGGGACCCGAGGGCGCGTTCATTACCGGGAGTGACTTCCTGATGGATGGCGGTGTGACCGCTGCTTATTGGTTTGGCGACCTCGCTGCGAAATGATGGGGCCTCCTCTCAGCATGCTGTAGATCCAAGCCCAATCCGCCAGCAAGTTTCCACGAAGGAATGTGAAGGAGATCGATGCAGAAGCGAAAATTAGGAACCAGCAATATGGAAGTCTCAGCTCTCGGCCTGGGCTGCATGAGCATGAGCTCGGGTTACGGCCCGGCAGCCGGCAAAGGCGAGATGATCAGGCTGATTCGCTCCGCCCACGACCTTGGCGTCACCCATTTCGATACCGCGGAAGCCTATGGGCCCTTCGCGAACGAAGAGTTGGTCGGCGAGGCGCTCCAGCCGATTCGCGACTTGGTGACGATCGCCACCAAGTTCGGCTTCGACATCGATCTTGAGACCGGCATGCGCCGCGGCGGCGCCAACAGCCGGCCCGAACATATCAAACGGGTGGCCGACGCTTGCCTGAAGCGCTTGCGGACCGATTGCCTCGATCTCTTCTATCAGCACCGCGTCGACCCTGACGTGCCGATCGAGGACGTAGCAGGAGCAGTCAAGGAGTTGATTGCGCAGGGTAAGGTGAAGCACTTTGGCATGTCGGAAGCCGGGGTTCAGACCATTCGAAGGGCGCACGCAGTCCAACCGGTCACCGCGGTGCAGAGCGAGTACTCCCTGTTCTGGCGTGGTCCTGAGGCCGAGCTTTTGCCGGCGCTGGAGGAGCTTGGTATCGGCTTCGTGCCGTTCAGCCCGCTCGGCGCCGGGTTCCTCGCGGGCAAGATCGACGAAAACACCAAGTTCGATGCCACCGACTTTCGAAATCTAGTGCCCCGCTTCTCGCCAGAGGCGCGCAAGGCCAATATGGCCCTGGTTGACCTGGTCAAGGCCGTCGCAGAGCGCAAACGTGCGACGCCGGCACAAGTCGCCCTCGCTTGGCTGCTGGCGCAGAAGCCGTGGATCGTGCCAATCCCCGGAACCACCAAGCTGCATCGGCTCGAGGAAAACCTCGGAGCGGTGAACGTCGAGCTGACCGAGAACGACCTCAAGCAGATCGACGAAGCTGCTTCCAAGCTGAAGCTCGAAGGAGCCCGCCTGCCGGAGGCGGCTCTAAAGATGACCGGACTCTAGTCATCATGGAGTGAGCATCTTTGCTTTTTGTATAGACTTCTGTGCCCCATCCATTCGCCAGCTTCACCGGCGAATGGGTGGGAGACCAGCAGAATTTTGGTCTACACAATTCATGAAAACGCTCTAGACCGCTGGACGCACTGGTTGAATCAAATGCCAACCGGGGCCATCGAAACCAAAGGAACACGACCCCCTTTTGGCCGACAGGAACAAGGAGAACATGCATGCAGAAGCGAAAATTAGGAACCAGCAATATGGAAGTCTCGGCCCTCGGCCTGGGCTGCATGAGAATGAGCGCCGGGCACGGTCCCGTCGCCGGAACCAAGCAGGAGATGATCGCGGTGATTCGCGGCGCGGTCGAACGCGGCATCACGCTTTTCGACACCGCTCAGGTCTACGGCCCGTTTGTGAATGAAGAGCTGGTGGGCGAAGCGCTTGCCCCTCTGCGGAATCAGGTGGTAATCGCCACCAAATTCGGCTTCCGGTTCAACAACGACAAGGACCCGCATCCTACCGGCCTGAACAGCCGGCCAGAGTACATCCGGCAAACGGTGGAAGGCTCACTGAAGCGGCTGCGCGTTGAGTCTATCGACCTGCTCTACCAGCACCGCGTCGATCCGGAGGTGCCCATCGAAGAGGTAGCCGGCGCGGTGAGGGACCTCATCCACCAAGGCAAGGTTAAGCACTTCGGTCTCTCGGAAGCGGCAGCGCAGACCATCCGCCGGGCGCACGCCGTGCAGCCGGTCGCCGCGCTGCAAAGCGAGTACTCGCTCTGGTGGAGGAGCCCGGAAGAGGAAATACTGCCCACACTCGAAGAGCTCGGCATTGGTTTCGTTCCCTTCAGCCCCCTGGGAAGAGGCTTTCTCACCGGGACAATTACTGAGAACACACAATTCGACAAAGAGGACAACCGCGGCAGCTTCCCGCGCTTTGCACCCGAGGCGCGCAAAGCGAATCTCGCCCTGGTTGATCGGATTGGCGCCATCGCCGCACAAAAGCAGGCGACCACCGCTCAGATCGCGCTCGCTTGGCTGCTCGCGCAGAAGCCCTGGATCGTGCCCATCCCTGGCACCACCAAACTCGAACGAATCGACGAGAACATCGCAGCAACGGCCCTGCAACTGACCGCGGACGACCTTCGCGAGATTGACAGCGTCACATCCACGTTCACCGTGCAGGGCGCTCGTTACCCGGCAGCCCTCGAGGCCATGGCCAACCGGTAATCGGCGGGAGAGACCGAAGATGAAAATCCTGCGTTATGAAGTCCTCGCAATGGGGCTTGCAATCGTCTCCATCGCTCAGGCTCAATCGGCAACGACCGGCGAACCGTCCTCCGACAGGGAGCGACTGCTCGGGGCGTGGCACTTGGTCCACATAGAAAGCTCTCGACCGGATGGCAAGTCCGTCGAGGCCCCGCAGCCAAAGGGGATGCTGATCTATACGCGGGACGGCCATATGTCCGTGCAGCTGATGTATCCCAAGTCGGCCGGTGCAGTCTCAAACGAGTACGTTCTGAATGGGTACGAAGCCTCCTTCGGAAGTTACGACATCGATGAAGCGGCGCATACACTCACCCATCATGTGCAGGGTTCGATTACCGGGGATTTGTTGGTGGGCAGGAGCCTGACGCGCGCCTACAGATTCACCCAGGATGGGCGCTTGACAATCCGCTCCACCCGGCAAGACGAACACTGGTTTGTCGTTTGGGAACACGATTAGGACGGCCGAGCACCAGCCGCCGCGCCCACGAAATCGATCATTCACTTGAACCGGAAGGACCAGGAAAACCCCATGTACAACGCAAAAGCCTATTCTGTCGCCAGCGCAACATCGCCGTTTGTTTCCACCAAGATCGAGCGGCGCGATCCCACCGAACACGACGTGCAAATTGAGATTCTCTTCTGCGGCATCTGCCACTCGGACCTTCACCAGGCCCGCAATGAGTGGAGCGGCATGATGCCTACCGTTTACCCCTGCGTGCCCGGGCACGAGATTGTGGGCCGCGTGACCAAGGTCGGCTCGGCCGTGAGCAAATTCAAGCCGGGTGACCTGGCCGGCGTCGGCTGCCTGGTGGACTCGGACGGCACCTGCCCGGAGTGCAAGGCTGGCTTCGAGCAGTTCTGCCGGAACGCAACCTTTACCTACAACGCGCCCGATAAGCACCTCGGCGGCGTCACCTTTGGCGGATACTCCGACAGTGTCGTGGTCGACCAGCGCTTCGTTCTTAGCGTGCCCTCGAATCTCGATCTGGCTGGAACCGCGCCGCTGCTGTGCGCCGGTATCACAACCTATTCGCCCATGCGCCACTGGGGCGTGACAAAAGGCAAAAAAGTCGGCGTTGTCGGTCTGGGCGGACTCGGCCACATGGGCGTCAAGTTCGCACACGCCTTCGGCGCGCACACTGTTGTCTTCACCACTTCGGCCAGCAAGAGGGACGACGCCCTGCGCCTTGGCGCGGACGAAGTTGTCCTCTCCCGCGACACCAACGAAATGGCCAAGCATGCAGGCAGCTTCGACTTCATTCTCGACGCGGTCGCCGCCGAGCACGATATCAACGCCTACATCCAACTGCTTCGCCGCGACGGCAACATCACCATGGTGGGCGCTCCGGAAAAGCCGCTGCCGGTCTCCGTCTTCGGCCTTATCATGGGGCGCCGCAGCTTCTCCGGCTCGCTCATCGGCGGTATCGCTGAAACCCAGGAGATGCTCGATTTCTCCGGCCAGCACAACATCGTCTCCGACGTCGAAGTCATCCCCATCCAGAAGCTCAACGAAGCTTACGAGCGGCTGCTCAAGTCGGATGTCAAATACCGCTTCTCCATCGACATGGCTTCGCTCAAATCCGAGTAACAAAGACCCGAACCACTCCCCATGCGGCGTGGTTTGGGTCACAACAGCACTTATCGATCCGGTCCATCGACAACACGGCTCCCGACGCCCGCCCTCGGCGGTTCTGGCCTTTGCGCCCAGCGCGGGAGTGCATTGAACCACAACCCCGCTGAATTGGAGAGAACGAGATGAGCAAGAAAGTGTTGATCCTTTCATCGAGCCCACGAAAGAAGGGCAACTCGAACGCCTTGTGCGGCCGGTTCGCCGAGGGCGCAATCGAAGCCAATCATCAGGTAGAGAAAGTCATGCTGGCAGAGAAGACAATCAACTACTGCACCGGCTGTTATGCCTGCCAGAAGACGGGGCGCTGCGCGCAGAAAGACGACATGTCGCCGATCCTCGACAGCATGATCGCGGCGGACGCAATCGTTCTGGCCACGCCGGTCTATTTCTACACGATGTGCGCCCAGATGAAGACCGCGATTGACCGCACCGTTGCGCGGTATACGCAGATTGCCAACAAGGAGTTCTATTTCATCGTGGCCGCTGCCGACAGCAACAAAGGCGCCATGGAACGCACCATCGAAGGCTTTCGAGGATTCACTTCCTGCCTGCCGGGGGCAAAAGAACGGGGCATCGTCTATGGCACGGGCGCATGGCAGATCGGCGACATCCTCACCAGCCGCGCCATGAAGCAAGCATATGAAATGGGGAAGGCGCTGTAGACAGCCCTGTGTTGGCATGCAGGATAGAAAGATTCGGAGAGGGCATATCATGGTTGAACAGCGAACCTGGAGAATAGCCAATGACAGCTCTCAGCGAATGGCAGAATTTCTATGTGATTCTCGGCTCATCGGCCGGCGCCCTGATCGGATTGCAGTTCGTCGTAATGGCGCTGATCGCAAACCGGCCCCACTCGCCCAATCTCGCACAAGCCGGAGCAGCCTTCTCCACGCCAACCGTGGTTCATTTCACGGCTGTATTGCTGCTGGCCGGGGTCATGAGCGCGCCCTGGCACGGAATCGCGTCTGTTGCGGCTTGCTGGGGAGCGGGCGGCTTGGCCGGCGTGGTGTACAGCATCATGATCACCGTGCGCCTGAAGCGCCAGCCGGCCTACCACCCGGAGTTCGAGGATTGGCTCTTTCATGCCGTCTTGCCGCTTGTGGCGTACGCGGCGCTCATCGTCGCCGCTGCAGTGGCATTCCAGCAACTGAGAGCGTCGCTCGCCTCGGTCGCGGCGGCAACCATCTTGCTGCTGCTGATTGGCATCCATAACGCATGGGATAGCGTCACGTACCACATCTTCGTTCAACCGCCCAAACACGACAGCCATTGATTCAACCTCAAATCAAAAAGAGAGGATAAGAAATGGAAATCAAGAGAATTGGATCTCAATCGAGTTACAAAGGACCGCCGGATTATTTTACCGGCACCGTGCGGGTTGACCCGCTCTTCGATTCACCCGATCCGGCGCGCGTTGTGGGCGCCCATGTCACCTTCGAGCCCGGCGCGCGCACGGCCTGGCATACCCACCCGCTCGGACAGACGCTCGTTGTCACCTCCGGTTGCGGCCGGGCACAACGCTGGGGTGGCCCCATCGAGGAGATCCGGCCCGGCGATGTAATCTCTTTCGCGCCAGGCGAGAAGCATTGGCACGGAGCAGCCGTCACGACGGCGATGACTCACATCGCCGTCCAGGAGAAGCTCGACGGCAAGACAGTCGATTGGATGGAGCAGGTGAGCGACGAACAGTATCGGGCATAGGCCTTCCTGTTTACCGGCCAAGAACTTGCACGGTGGCTGGACGAGCTGCGAGCAAGCTGACCCGCTGACTTGCTCGCCCGCCTACAAGGGACCAGTCTTACCGCCGCACAATTTCACCGCCTGAGTCATGGCTTTGCCTACGCGGCCGGCCTGCTTTTCATCGGTAAAAGAAAACGCCACGCCATCGTCATCGGATGTTCGCGCCATGACCATAAACAGGAGCGGGTCGAATTTCTCGTAGTAGCCCCGGTCACCGTCGGGAGTCGGCCCCTCCTCCTCCGCCACTTTCTTCAAATACTCGTCGTGCGACATGGTCGCGACGTGCAGCACATCGTGCAACTTGAGCGAAACGTCTTCATCGTTCACCACTTCGCCGTGCATCATTCTCCACCAGTGGTAATGGATCGTGCAGGTGGCGGGATCGGCAACCACTTTGCTCAACTTTTCGCTGTATGGAGGATCGCCCTTTTCTTCCGCATTGAAGATATGAACCACGAAGTTGAGTTTGCCCACCGCATTCAATTCCTTTTGGATCAACGCCATAGCCGCCTTCAGGGGCTGCGGGCTGCCTGTGGACTTGGGTGGAGCGCCCTGCTGACCGCTGGCTGCGGACGCAATGAAAAATGCCAGAGTGAAGAGAATCCGACGCTGCGCTGTCATGGTCTTGCCCTTTCTGCATTCCTGGATCTCTGCCCGGTCCGCAGCCACCCGTGCCGTCCAAACACGGCTGCCGAGACATTGCTCCGGACAAATCATCCTACTCCCGAATCGGACTTCCAGCTACGGGCGGCCGCAACGCTGGGGCGGCCCCGTCGAAGAAACTCGGCCCGGCGACCTTGTCTCGTTCGCGCCGGGCGAGAAGCACTGGCACGGAGCGGCGCAGACCATGGCAATGCCCCACATTGCCACCCTGGAAAAGCTCACCGCCAAGACCGTCGATCGGATGGCCAGTGAGCGACGAACAGGATCAGGCGCAGGACTTCCTTCTCAAAGTCCGAAAGCTCGCGCTCGAATTCATCGACGAGCCTCCTGCAACCGCCCGCTGACGCTGGCTGGCGCGATTCTTTCCAAAATATTGATGAACACTGGGCGGCTTTCGGTTACTGATTCTTGACCGCTGCAGTTGTAGAGCGGCAGTTCTGTGCAGAGATCGGCGATAGGTCGTTGCCTTTTCGACAGAATCCGCAGGAGGAACACGGCGGTTCCGTCCGTCATGAGCGCATCCGAACCCACTCACAGGCACGCGATTCGATCGTTTCCAGCTACGAATTTCTGGAATCCATTGCACCCAACAAAGTCAACGGCCGCCGAAGGATGGACTTCCTTCGGCGGCCGTTTGACTTGCACAGGCGACTGGCCTGTTTCGCCCTTGCTTAGAAGGACAGTTTGAGTGCCAGTTGGATGAGGCGCGGATTGTTGACCGTGGAGTTCACGGCGCCGAATCCTGGAGCGTTAATATCGTTGACCGGCATGCCGTACTGCGTGTGGTTGAAGAGGTTGAAGAACTCGGCACGGAAGTTCAAGCCCATCTCTTTGCGAGGCAGATTGAACTGCTTGATGAGCGAAAAGTCGGAGTTGACGAAGTCGGGGCCGACCACCGGGACGCGCGGCGCATTCCCCAAGTCGCCGGTGGCCGCAGCAGGGAAGCAGGCCGCGTTGATCCACTGGTGCTGGCCGTGGTTGGCCCTGTAGGGGCTGCAGTTGGCAGCCTGATCGGGCCGGTTGAAGTTGTAGGAGTCGCCGCCGGAATTGAAGTAAGCGCCCGACTGATTATTGCTGTTGATCAAGGGAACGGGGAAACCGGAGGAGACCCTCTCGATCAGCGTGATTTGGTAACCGCCGAGAAGCGAGTTGGTCACATCGTTCCAGCTACTCCCGAACATCCTGCCTTTGCCGAAAGGCAGATCGTAGATGACGCTGCCGGTGAAGCTCTGGTTGAGATTGATCTGCGACAGCGACCAGTCGAGATTCTGCCAGTTGGGCAGCGGGAAATACGGTGCGCTCAACTCAGAGCCCAAGCCGTCGGACAGACCGTTGTCGTAGGTGCGGGAGTAGGTGTAAGCGGCCAGTGCGTAAAGTCCGTACTTTGGCGTCTTGGTCTCCGCTTTGAGCTGCATCGAGTTGTAGTGCGTCGTGCCCACATCGCCGTAGAGCAGGACGCTGTTGTAGTTTTGGTTGTTGTTGTAGAAGGTAAAGGTGTTGGTATACGCGTAGGGAGCGCCGCCCGACGAGCAACCGATGGTGTAGCCGGAGACCGTGCCGCACGCAGAAGGGCTGTCGACGTTGAGGGCGTTGCCGATCACCAGAAGATGGCCGCCTACCGAACCGGCGTAGCCGGCGGTGAGCAGAACATTTCCCGGTAATTGACGTTCGACGTTGGCGTTATATTGGTGAACCCTGCCTGGCTGGAAGTTGGTCGGCTGGTAGGCGTACGTGCCCGTGAAGCTGGTCACATCTTGCGGATTGGCGAGGAGGGGAAAGCCTCCGGAGGTGGTAGCGGGGGTATACGGCGGAACAAACTGCCCAGGCGTGGCGGCGCAGTATGAAATCGCAAAAGGGCAGCCGCCGTTGAACGTATCGGACTCGCCGAGGTTGGGCGGGTTTTGCCAGAGACCCTGCGCGCCCTGGTTCCAGGACGAATCGTGATAGATGCCAAAACCGAGGCGCATGACCGTCTTGTCGCTGCCGCGAACCTTCCAGGTGAGGCCAAGACGGGGTTCGTATGCGCCCATGAACATGTTGATGCCCGCTGACCTGCTTACACCGTTTTTGCCCGCAATGAGCAACTGTCCTCCCGTCGCCGAGGGAACATAGTCCGCCATGCGGTCATGAACCTCGGTTATGGGGGTAGTCAAGTCCCAGGCCAAGCCGAGGTTGAGGGTGAGCGAGGGGGTAATGCGCCAATCGTCCTCGACGAAGGGCCGAATGATGTTCCAGCGGCGGCCGGTGACGGCGCCGTCGTATGTCTGGTCGTGGATGGCCCCTCCGACGATTCCCATCAGCAGGTCCGCCTCGGGGTTACCGGAGGCCAAACCCTGGCCGGTGAAGTTTCCTAACGTCCCGACCAGCCAGTAGCCCGCTCCAAAGGCTGCCGTGCCGACGTTCATCTGATTAGCGCGGATATCGATGCCGGTGTGAATTTCATGCTTGCCGAGAATCAGGTCCAGATCGTCTTTGAACGAGTAGATGTTCGTTCCACCCTGGAAGGGAGAGTAGCCGCGATCGCCGAGGGCCCAATAGCCGCTCGTAAATTGAGCGGAAACCAGGCCTTCACTGTATGGAGCGCTGGAGTTGGGGGTACCGCTGGCAGAGCAGCCCAGATCGGCGTTGGGAATTCCCAGGATGGCCGATGCGCAGGTGTAGTTGCCCGTCGAAGCGATGTAGTCGAAGATTCGATCGTAGCCCAGGGTGGCCTGATTGAGGGCGCGTGGCGAGAACACGTGGTTCCATCCAAGGCCGATGTTGCGTCCGTGGTTGATCAGATTCTCATTGCTGCCGAAGGCGTTTGCTTCGGCCAGTCCGGGCGCGCCGCCGGGAACAAACGAGGATGCCTGGTCGTAGCTGAAACGGCCGAAGAGGTTGTCCTTGCTGGTAAGCGTGTGGTCCAGGCGGATATCGAACTTGGTTTCGTTCAGCGTGCGCACCGGCTCGTTGACGTAGTTGTAGCTGGCATTGGGATTGCCGGTGTTGGCGTTCGGCGCGGGGTAAATCTTCATCATGGCCTGCCCGATTTTGTCGATCAGGCCGGTTGGAATCTTGTTGCAGGGAGTTCCCTTGGCCTGGCTTCCATCGGCGTTGGCAGCCAGAGGGTTGCCCGCGCCATCACATTGGAAGTAGACATTGGGAAAGACGGTCGGGTCCGCCGAAGCGCCAATCATGTTCGGGTTGGCAATAGCGAGTCCGGAAATCGTATTGCCAAATGGGTCGGCGGAAAAGTCGCCGCCGCGCATGGCCAGCGAAGGCACCAGGCCCGTAAAGGGAATCCCGTGGCGCTGATATTTCTGTTCTGCATCGGCGAAGAAGAAGGTCTTGTTCATGCGAATCGGTCCGCCCACGGAGCCGCCAAACTGGTTCAGGTTGAACTTTTCCACAGAATTGGCAAAGTAGCTCTTGGCGTCGAGATCGGTGTTGCGCACAAACTCAAAGAGAGAGCCGTGAATGTCGTTGGACCCGGATTTCGTGCTGACCAGCACGGTCGGGCCGGCGCGGGAACCGTATTCGGCGGAGTAGGTGTAAGTTAATACCTTGAATTCCTGAATGTCGTCAATCGAAGAAAAAACGCCGATGCCACCGGCGGTCAGTTCGTTATTGTCGACTCCATCCAGCAGCCAGTCGGTGCTGTTGGGACGGGAGCCGCCGACCGACAGGGAGAAGGAGCCGCGCGCGGCCACTTCGCTGTCGGCGCCTTGAGTGAAGAAGCTGTTGGGGTTGCTTTCTGCCGTGGCGCCCGCGGTGAGGGTTGCGAGTTGAACGAAATCGCGGCCGTTCAACGGGAGCTGCGACACTTCCTGCGAGGTAATGACCTGGCCGAGCGATGGGTTCGCGGTCTCTACGGCTACGGCTTCGCTGGAAACGGCCACCGTTTCGACAACACCGGCGGGCACCAGCGAAAAGTCCACTTCGCGCGCTTCATCGACCTGGAGACGCAGGTCCTTCGACTCCGCGCTGCGAAAGCCCGCCGCATCGGCGCGCACGGTGTAGGTTCCAACCGGCAGCAAAGGAATCAAAAAGTGTCCTACATTGTCCGTCTTCCCGGTACGAACCATGCCGGTTCCTTCCGAGGTCGCAATGACGCTGGCTCCAGGGACCGCCGATCCCGACTTGTCGAAGACATTGCCCGAGAAGCTTCCCGTGGCCTGGGCATGCAGGACTGCGGGCATCATGAACCCAAGAACGCAGACAACCACCAGAAGGATGGCCTTGTGGAAGTTTTTATCGGCTGAGCGTTTCACCGGAATTGGACACTCTACGCAAACCATGGTGCATCTCATCTTCAATCCTCTTTTCAACAAATCTGCCGAGGTTCTTCCTGCATCGATCGCGCTTGGCTCGATTTCAAAGCGTCAAGACTTCCCCGTCCGAACGTCAACATACGTTTTGGCCGACCCGCAGGCACCTGAATAAGTTCATGGGATTCTAACATAAAGTGGCAGGTGGATTGGCTGGTCACCCTGTCTCTGGAAAAGCTCGGCCCAGGCCAGCTCACCGGGTCGGTGCCGGGATACGCCCATGTCGCCAGCAGGAACTTCCGGTTTCTTGCCAAGGTGCCAAAACCTGACCGAAGGGGGGATTTGGAACGGGTAGTGACACACACGCAAAACGGCCACCCTTCGGGGTGGCCGTTTTGCGTTGCATGGTTTGCCAGGCGGTTTAGTTGCCGCTCTTGCGCCAGTTGATGAGATCGCCAAGCGTGGTAGTTGAGCTGGAGACCGGCGCCTTGTGCGCGCTCTCCTTGTAGTGCTCGACCTGAGCGCGGCTGGCCTCGTGGCCCACGGCGCGCAGACTGAGACCCACCTTCTTCTCTTCCACGTTGATCTTGATGATCTTGAACTCGTGCTCCAGGCCCGTCTCGAGCTTGGAACCGCCGCCCTCGTCGCCGGCCTCGGAGATGTGGCAAAGACCTTCCACGCCCTCCGCGATCTCGACAAACGCGCCGAACTGCGCGGTGCGCAGCACCTTGCCGTGAACCACGTCGCCCACGCGATGCGCGGCGAAGAAGCTCTCCCAGACGTCGGGCTGCAACTGCTTGATGCCCAGGCTCAGGCGGCGATTCTGCGGCTCGACGCCGAGAACAACTGCCTTGACCTTCTCGCCCTTCTTGACGATCTCAGAAGGATGCTTGACGCGCTTGGTCCAGCTCAGGTTCGATACGTGCACCAGGCCGTCGATGCCGTCTTCGATCTCAATGAAGGCGCCAAAGTCGGTGAGGTTGCGGACGCGGCCTTCGACCACGGTCCCGGCGGGATAGCGCTCGGTGAGGTTCTCCCATGGGTTGTCGAGAAGCTGCTTCATGCCCAGCGAAATGCGGCGGTCGGACGGATTCACGCTCAATACTACGGTCTCGACTTCGTCGCCCGGCTTGACCAGCTTGGAGGGGTGCTTGAGGCGCTTGGACCAGGTCATCTCGGAGAGATGAACCAGACCCTCGATGCCCTGCTCCAGCTCGACGAACGCGCCGTAGTCGGTGACCGAAAGTACGCGGCCGTGGACGTGCGCGCCAACAGGGTAACGCTCGGTCGCATCCAACCACGGATCGGGCGTCAACTGCTTGAAGCCCAACGAGACGCGCTGCTTGTCTTTATCGAACTTGAGCACCTTGACCTGGATCTCGTCGCCGACGTTGACCAGATCGCGGGGATGGGTGAGGCGGCCCCAGCTCATGTCCGTGATGTGCAGCAAGCCGTCGATGCCGCCGAGGTCGACAAACGCGCCGTAGTCGGTCAGGTTCTTGACGGTGCCGGTGAGGATGGCGCCCTCGCCCAACTGCTCCAGGGTGGTGGAGCGCTTGGCGTTCTGCTCCTCCTCAAGGATTTCCTTGCGGCTGACTACCACGTTGCCGCGCTTCTTGTTCAGCTTGATGACGCGGACTTCAATCTGCTGGCCGAGATAGCCGTCGAGATTGCGGACGGGGCGAATCTCCAGTTGCGAACCGGGCAGGAAGGCCTTCAAACCGATGTCCACGGTGAGACCGCCCTTAACGCGGCTGACCACTGTGCCGATGACCGGGGTCTTGTCGTTGGCTGCCTTCTCGATTACGTCCCACACGCGCAGGCGCTGCGCCCGCTCGTAGCTCACCAGGTAGCCGCCCTCCGGCTCCTCGCGCTCGATCACCACGTCGATCACATCGCCGGCATCGAACTTGCACACACCGGTGTGATCCAGAACCTGTTCGAGCGGCACCAAGCCCTCGGACTTGAGGCCCACATCGACTACCAGGTGCTTCTCGGTCTGCTTGATCACCGTTCCAGAAACGACCTTGTCGCCATAGGCTTCAACGGCGGCAGCCTCCGCGGCCTGCTCGCGTTCAAACGCGGCCAGGGCGGCGGAGAAATCGTCCATGGATTCGAGTCCGTGCTCGGGCGGCGTGGCGGCCTTGTGGGGCGCCGGCTCGTCAGCGGCAATGGGCTCAGTTACGGCCTGAACTTCCGCGGCAACCTCGGCTACAGGCTCGGGTGGCGCGGGAGCTTCCGTTGCAACTTCGGCTGCGGGCGGGGCATCGACAATGGCTTCCGCCACGGGCGTTACCTCGGCTACAGGCTCGGTTAGGGCATCGGCGTCCAGCGCGGTAATATCGACGACTTCGGCGGTCTCTGTGTTGGACGTGGATTCATGCAACGGCTGCTCTTGCTCCGTCGTAGGTTCGAGGGTGGGCATTTCCAATTCGGTGTTCAGGGTTATACTCTCGGTTTCGGGATTGAGGACGTCTGCCATCGCTGCGAGCTCCGGGATTCCTTGCTCCCGCGACGAAATAGTGCCTGCCGCTGGGGGTGGCTTCCACCAGGCGATTGCCGCCGGCAAAAAACCTTCAGACCGGGCCCCGCCTGCAACCATGTGTGAATACCGGAAGAGTCTTCGCGAGGGACGGTCTCCCCAGCCCGTGAGGCTGGCCTAGATGAGATTTCGTCTCCTTGGAAAACACCCGGCAGGCAACGGCATGCTGGAGGGCGGCCGCAACTCACTGCTGGAATCCGCGCAGGAAGCTACGCTCACGAGTGTAGCAACCCCTGCTTTGCCGCGTCAACGCGGGGAGCAAGTCCTTTGTAAATGCTCCAAAGAGGATCGAAATTCAATCGCTCAACTGAAGGTCAAGATCGAAAACCTTTACTTCGACCCACTCCAGCGGGCTTCCCTCGGAGTTGCGGGTTTGCACGTGCAGCTTCAACAGACCATCTTGAATCGATGCCGGTTCGCGCACTACCGCCCCGCCGAAATAGTGGCCGATCGTCTCAGCCCGCGTGCCCCTCTGGCGGTGCAGGACGATCTCCCCGCCACCATACGGAACCACCGCCAAATGGCCGCTTCGCTCGATGGATTGGCTGGTCTTGGACGCCACCACAACCGGCGCGGCAGCCTGCACGATACCCTTTACCCGGGGATCGATTCCGCGCTCCGAGATCAGCGTGTTTTCTTCTCCCGGCGGGGATGGACGGCAGGCCAATAGAACCAGTTGGCCTCTTTCAAACCGGGCCCAGGAGCGGGCGTGCGCTCCGCGCGTTGGCGCTTCTGAGACGCTATCAAAGGGGAGGATCTCAAAGGTACTGGCCGGACGCAACGCTTGCGTGAGCCCGTTGAATTTTGCAATAAAAGCCGCCGCGGCCGCTTCGCCTTGCTCGTCCCCCTTGAAATCGTTGAGGGAGCCCAGCGTCCCAACCGCTGCCGAGTCAAACCAGATGCTGGGTGCACTGGCCCAGTCGTAGCCCGACGATCCGTATGTAGGCACTCCCAGCGGGCCCAGCAGGCTGCTGAAATAGTAACGGCGGTTCGCCTCGATATCGTATTCGCCGGCACACATGTAGAGATCGTCCGGGCTGTGAAGGTCAAAAAAGTCCAGAAAGAGCGGAGAAAGGTTGTAATACATGACCACCAGGTCGGGATTCACCTCCCGCATGGCCTTGATCACCACCTCAAGGCCCTTCAGCATGAGCCGCTCGCCGGTCCAACTCTTGTCCTGGGGAGCGGCAATCCCTACCGCAGGCAGCTCGTAGCCAAAATCGAATTTGAGCAAGTCCGGCTTGTAGCGGCGCATGAACCCGCGCGCCAGATCGCCCAGCACCTTGGCCACCGCCGGCTGGGTGAAGTCGAGGATGTAGTAGTGCAGACCGGAGAACTCAGCGAGATAAGCCTTGCCGTCAGGCAGCTTGAGCATCTGGTCGACTGTCAGGCCAAGATCGGAAGGCTTTTCGCAACGCATCAGCGCGGCCCACATGCCGATCTTGAATCCGTCGCCGCGCAGCCGGTCGAGGAACTGCTCGAAGTGCGGCAGCCGCTGCTCGGAGTGCTGCAACTTGCCGTAGCTGCCTTCCCACTTGTCGTCGATGGAGAACAATTCGGCCTTCAAGCCGGAGGCTTTGAGCTCGCCATAGATTTCGTCGAGAAATGCCTCGTCCAGCCGCTCGCCGCCCTTGTTGCGTTGGACTTGAACGCCCCACGTGCAGAACTGCGGAGTAAGGGATACGGCCGTCTTTCTTTCGGAGTTCTCGTGCCTGCGAATGATGCCGGCGCGAAGCAGCCCCTGATAATAGGCTGCGATTGCCTGGTAGTAGTCGGGCGCGACCGCCCAAAACCAGGTTGCGCCCAATGTCAGGCGGCCGGGAACGCGATAGTGCTTCCAGAGATCGCTGCGATAGTCGATCCAGGGACTGCTTTTGCCCTCGTAGAGTTGCAGAAACAGATCGCCGCCGGGTAGATCGGCCAAGCCGCACACGAATGCATCCGATCGCCCCCCGGTGTACATGTTGCGCTGCCCGGCGGACCCGTCGACGCTGAACCCGCAGAAGTAATGCACCGGCAATCCCCACTGCTGAGCGAGGCCCGGGATGAAGCTGCCGCGCCCCAGCCACACGCTCTCGTCCAAGTGGACATTCTCGCTGACAATCGGACTGATCGGAGAGCCGGAGAGCATCCCAGGGGCAATCACGTACGAGGCATGAAGGGAGGGCGTCGGCTTTGCGCCGCTCTCGCCGCTGAAGTAGTGCAGGCTGACAACATCCTGTTCGTCGGTGGATTCGTAGACAATCGGCTCCGTCCAAATCCCCACTTCGTCGAAGCGCCAGGCCGACGTCAGGCGCGACGCGCCGTTAACGCCTTCGTACTCGAAAACGACCCGCCCCGGCTCGACGCGATGGCCCGCGGTCTTGCCTGCAACGCAAACGCGCGAAGCAGGTTCGCCCTTACGCGCCACCACCACCGCGGGTTGCAGCTTGCCGCTCGCAATGAGGCGGTTCCTGGAGTCGCGCAGGCGGAACGTGTCGTCCGCTTGCGTGTACACCCACGCGTAGTTCGCGCCTTTGACTTCGACCGCCCCTTCGTGGCTGGAAATCGACGGTGCGGGCGCTGCGCCAGGCAGCGCCTTTGAAGCTGTGGCCAGCATTGCTCCCGCGGAGAGTTGCATAAACGTACGGCGATCCAGTCGATCCATAAGTCCGTTCCTTGGATGATCCGTTGATCCTGCCTTGAAAACCGTATCGATCATACCGGACGCCGTAACGTTGTACGCAATCGCCCTCTATACTGGTCTGAACGGAAACCCACTCATGGAAATTCTCTGGACTCCTTGGCGCTTTACCTACGTCTCGACGGCCGACAGCGCTATGCGCTCCGGCGTTCCAGCCAGTCTGGCCGCCTGGCCCGGGGACTTGGGCTGCGTCTTCTGCAACCTGATCGCCTCGATCGACTTCGCCATCGCCAACGGCATGAATCCGGAGCAGGCCGAGGGCGCAGGCGGGCTGATTCTGCGCGGCAAGCACTGCTTCGTCTGCCTCAACGCCTTCCCTTACACTTCGGGGCACGTGATGGTCATGCCCTATGCTCACCTGGACCGGCTGGCAGCCCTGCCGGTCGAAGCAGCGCACGAGCTGATGGACCTGGCCCAGCTCACCGAGCAGGCGCTGCAACAGCTTTACCGGCCGCACGGCCTCAATTTTGGAATGAACCTGGGACAGGCTGCTGGCGCAGGGGTGGCCGGTCATCTACACCTGCATGCTCTGCCCCGCTGGACCGGCGATACCAACTTCATGACCACCGTTGCCGAGACCCGCATCTTGCCGGAAGATTTGCCGACGACGTGGAAGCGGATGCGGGTAGCCTTCGCGGAACTGACGAGTTAGCCGGCCGGCGCAGAGAGTTTTTTGCTAGGGCAATCGCACTTGGAAGAATCCCATGCTTTGAAAGGGCACGGCTTCAGCCGTGCCGATTTCGAGGCTCAAGAAACGCTTCGGCTTCAGCCGCCGAGGGATGTTCTTAGGACGATTGGAACCATCCCTCAGGGGCTGAAGCCCAGAATTCTTCCGGCGCAGGAACGGCACGGCTGAAGCCGTGCCCTTTCAAGACATCTCGCCGATCCAAATGCGCTTGCCCTGAGCTTCTTACAGGTTTCGCTTGCCATGGGCGGTGGGATAGTACTACTCTAAGTTCATGCAGCGATGTCGCTAACACCGCCCTGGTGACAAGCCCGCTGCAGGTGTGCGTTTCAATTGCGCGCGTTCTTCCCTGCATAACAGCTCGAATCTCACCCACAAAACCTGGAATCCAAACGCCCGGGAACGCATCCCGGAAAGAGGAGATCATCATCATGGCGCAAATTGCTGCGGATGTTACGGAACTCATTGGGCGGACCCCGCTGGTGCGGCTGAACCGCATGGCCGCCGGCCTGCCCGCAACCGTTCTGGTCAAGCTGGAAAGCCAGAATCCGCTGTCGAGCGTGAAAGACCGCATCGGCCTGGCAATGATTGAAGCCGCCGAAAAGGATGGCAAGATCAAGCCCGGCGAAACAGTGCTGATTGAGCCCACCAGCGGAAATACCGGCATCGCGCTGGCCTTTATCGCCGCAGTGAAGGGCTACAAGCTCATCCTGACCATGCCCGAAACCATGAGCCTGGAGCGGCGTGTGCTCCTATTGGCCTTTGGAGCGGAACTGGTTCTGACGCCCGGGCCCAACGGCATGAAGGGCGCCATTGCCAAGGCCAACGAGTTGCTGGCGCAGACGCCCCACGGCTACATCCTGCAACAGTTCGACAATCCCGCCAACCCCGCCGTTCACTATGCCACCACCGGCCCCGAAATCTGGAACGATACCGACGGCCAGGCGGACATTCTCATCTCCGGCGTGGGCACCGGGGGCACCATCACCGGCATCGCAAGCTACATCAAGGAGCGCAAGCCGGAGTTCAAGGCCATCGCTGTGGAACCGACTGACAGCCCGGTGCTCTCCGGCGGCAAGCCGGGGCCGCACAAGATCCAGGGCATCGGCGCGGGATTTGTACCGGGCGTGCTGAATACTAAGCTGATCGACGAGATCGTCCAAGTGAGCAATGACGACGCCATCGCCACGGCGCGCCGCCTGCCGCTGGAAGAAGGACTATTTGTGGGCATCTCAGCAGGAGCAGCGGTTCATGCGGCACTGCAAGTAGCTGCCCGGCCCGAGAACGCCGGCAAGACCATCGTGGCCATTCTGCCCAGCTTCGGCGAGCGGTACCTGTCCAGCGTGCTCTTCGAGTCGC
>Ga0181520_10003736_pt1 | contig 26371 bp, 37 predicted proteins | sample PEATcosm2014_Bin_29_FD_132451 | JGI IMG/M metagenome (GOLD analysis project Ga0181520, IMG submission 132451) | Peatland microbial communities from MTU Mesocosm Facility, Houghton, MI, USA - PEATcosm2014_Bin02_30_metaG | ecosystem: Environmental > Terrestrial > Soil > Wetlands > Peat | place...
ACGCCGCCCACGCCGCCGCCGACGCCGCCGCCGTGCCCGCCTTCGCTGCGCTCGCCCGGCAGGCCGTCGAGATGGCCGCAGGGGTCACGGCATGAGCGAGCTCATCACCATCAACCAGGCGTGCAGGGAGCTGAAGGTCAGCCGGGGGACGCTGGCGAAGCTGCGGCGCGAGGGGCGCATCCCCTTCGTCCGCGTGGGCCGCGGGGTTCGCATCCCGTCGGTCGCCATCGAGTCGCTGATCGCCGAGGCCATCGCCGCCGCCGAGAACGCCGAGAGAGACGCCATGGAAGATGCGACGGCACAAGCCCGAGAGGACAGCCGCTACACGGGGACGCTGGAATGAGCCTCGATCTCATCAACGCTGACACTCGCGGCGGAATCACTGTTGCACAGATGCGGGAGGACGCGACGATTCACGTTACCCTTGCTGACGGAGAACTCTGCAACGCCTTCCGCTTCGAACACGGAGAGGTCACTGACCGCTGGAAGAACGGTGTCGGGCCGTGCGATGAGAACTGGCACCCGCTGGAGCGCATCGCAGCCAGCTACGCTCACCCTCCCCCACCGGGCCTCCGGCTGGTGCTCGACCCCGAGCAGGTCCCGCCCGGTCTCTATGAGTTCCTTCGGCTCAAAGACCACCCGGAGAGGCCATGACTGAGAGCATCGTCGTCGACACCGAGGCCCGCGAGGTGACGCCGACCGAGATGATCGTCCGCCCCGCCGTCGCCATGGCGCCCGTCACCCTTTTCGGCTCCGACGACCCGGTGAAGGTGGTGGAGCGCGCCTCTGCCGCGGCCGGCGCCCTCGTCGCCGTCGTCAACAAACAGCAGCTCTACTCCACCATCCAGGGCAAGAAGTACCCCCGGGTGGAGGCGTGGACGCTCCTGGGCTCCATGCTCGGCGTCTTCCCGGTCACGACCTGGACCCGAGAGGTGACCCGCGACGGCAAGCCGGTCGGCTGGGAGGCCCGCGTGGAGGCTCAGACCCTCTCCGGGGCCATCGTCGGCGCCGCCGAGTGCATGTGCTCCCGCGACGAGGCCACATGGCGGACCCGCGACGAGCACGCGATCCGCTCCATGGCGCAGACCCGGGCGACCTCCAAGGCGCTCGGGATGACGCTCCGCTTCGTCATGTCGCTCGCCGGCTTCGAGGGCACCCCGGCCGAGGAGATGCCTGCCCACGGCGCGGCGTCGCGCTCTGGCGGTAGGAGTTCGGCCGAGGGTGCCCGGGGGGCTGGGCGCGCTGCACCTACCGCCCAGCGCCGTGCAGACGCTGGGCCCGCGCCCGCCCCCTCCCCGCCTGCCAGCCTCGAGACGGGCGAATCTGGCTCCATCCTCGCCGAGACGCTCGGCCTGATCGACAAGGCGCTCCACGGGCCCGACACCGCCAAGGCCGCCTGGGCGGAGATGGCCAAGCTCGGGCGCCCCGGGGGGCTGGGGCCGACCCGCTGGCTCCCCACCCAACCCGCCGAGACCATCATCAAGCTCAACCAGGCGATGCGCGGGCTGGTGGGCGAGCCGGGGCCGGACCCGGAAGATCCCACGGAGATCCCGTGGTGAGGGTCGATTGCTACTCCTGCTGGGGCAACGGCTACGTCCAGTGGACGAGTCCGTGCGTCTCTCCCACCATGAACGGGCGCGACTTGGGCGTGGAGGAGTGCGACCATTGCTCCGGAACCGGCCTTTGCAGCTGCGAGTATGTGCCACGGTGGCGACGAGACGCTGTGTAGGCCTGGAGCGTGGGTACGACTTCTGCGACCACGGCTTCGACCCAGATAGCTGCCCCGAGTGCGCCGACGAGGATGACGAGTTTCCACCGCCAGGAGAGGAGAACCGATGATCGCTGATATGGCTCGTGCCGCTGCTCCCTTGGGCGGCGTCCTGCGCTGTCTCCGTTGTGGCCGCGATAAGCCCGTGGGAGGCCCCTCCAAGATCGGCCGCTACCTCACGCGAGGCTGGCCGAAGTGCTGCGGGGAGACGATGCGGTGGATTACCCAGCGAGAGCTTATCGTCGAGGGAGAGGAGAACTGATGAGCCCTGATCCGCCGTGTTCTATTTGTGGCCATAGCCTCATCAACCACTGCCCGTGGCCCGGAGGCGAGCGGCGGCCGTCCCATTGCCGGGTGTGTACATGCAGCCAGTACCTGAGACTGGACGCATCGCATCCAAGGCAGGAGAGGAGAACCGGAATGAGCGAGTTTCAGCCGAAGCCGAGTGACGTGGTGGCCGTGAAGGGCTGCCTCGTCGGCGTCTACGGGGGCGTGCCCCGCATCGACATCTCCGGGACCGAGGCCACCCTGACGACGCTCGGCGTCTCTCTCGCCCCCTGGGTTCCAGCCGAGAGGATCGCTGCCCTGGAAGCACTGCCTGCGCTCCTGGAAAGGGCGCGCGGCATCCTCGCCGGGGAGATGGTGGTGGCCCAGCATGAGGCTGAGCAGGGTTACGACGCCTTCGGGACGCCACCGTTTCACCTGAAGTTCTGGGCTCAACTGACCTCACTGGTGAACCAGATCCGCGCTGCGCAAGACGCTCTCGCGGCCACTCGGGAGGAGAACCGATGAGCGCACCTGACACCAACATCCCGGCGCAACTCATCGAAAGCCTAAAGACCATCTCGGAAGCCCGGCCAGACGACGCCACCTCCATAGAGCATTGGGAGGTGTCTGCTGCGGGCGATATCAAGAACTACTGGCGGGTAACGATTGGCTCCAAACTGGCAAACGCCCGCCCGGAGCACCCCGATGCCTGACCTTGCCGCTACCCCTGAACGCGCGCCGCTCCGCAAGATCACGGGCGTCACGTTCGACGGCCCGACCGTGACCGAGATGTTGGACTGCGGGCACAGCATCCCTTGGAACGCCGCGCTCTGGCACCACGACGCCGAGCACGGCCGGGGAGCGTCCAGCCGACGCTGCGAGAACTGCGCCGAGGACGAAGCCTGCCCGATCTGTGAAGGAGGACGCGGCCCCGTGTGCCCGTCGCACTTCCTGTGAGCGACCTTGCCGCTACCGTCGCCAACCTCCGACGCCTCCGAGATGAGGCGAAGCTGTCCGTGCTCCGCGTGGTGGACTCGGACGGCGAGCGCCCGACCGCCGTGGCGATGCATGTCGGCACCGGCCCCATCCCCGATGACATTATCGCCGAGGCGCTGGCCCTGGGGTTCGCCTACGACTGCGACGAGGTGATCGTGGACGACGCCGGGTCAGAGGCTCGCGCCCGCCTGATCGTGGCCGCCGTCAACGCTCTCCCCACGCTACTCGATGCCGTCGAGCGAGGCGAGCGGGCGATGGCGCTTCTGGCGAAGGGGCTGGACGCCGAGGCGGAGTGCGAGGTCGCGGTCCCCGAAGATCCGCCCTGTGGCACCTGCTGGACGTGCGAGGTCAAGGCGTTCCTCGCCGCTCTCACGGCGAAGCCCCGATGACCGCCCTGGCCCGTACCCGCGCCTTCCTTGCCCACTCGTGGCCGCTGGACATGCTGCCGGAGGTGGAGGCGTGCGAGCGCGAGGTGGAAAACGCTGTAGATGCCGTCGAGGAGAGAGATCGGCTGCGAGAGGCGTTGCACGCCCGCGATGTCCTCGTCGCGTCGCTCACGGAGGTAGACCCCCATGACTGAGCCACTGACCGATAAAGAGATCGCGTACGATGAAGCGTGGCTCGCTAATTTTGATGCTACGGCAGACTTCAGTGTCGAATATTTGGCCGACCAGTATCGACGCGCTCTCGCAATGATCCGCCAGCGCACCCAGGAGAGGGACGCTCTGCGGGATGCCCTAGAGGCGCCAGTTGGTGCTGATTCTCAGACCCACCGAGAGGAGCGGACGTGACCATCGACCAAGTGCTTTGGGAGTGCTTCCGAAACTTCGCCTCCATGGATGAGGCCAACGCCGCCATCCATTGCTCGCCCGTGCGGTACTCGCCCATCACTTTCAGGGTGGCCGAGCAACTAGCAGCCATCCCACGCGGCAACCTGACCTTCCGCAACGCGAAGTGGCTAGACACGGTGCTGCGGGACCGTGGCTCCTACCCCGAGGACGTGGGGCGCATAGAGGCTGATAACCCACCGGGTAGCAGAGAAGCCTGAGACAGGCTAGCCCGTCGGGTGCTGCCAGCCTAGGACGCCCGTGTAGGTGTGGCCCACGAGAGCGACCGGGCTGCCCTCGGGCCAGTTCTGGTCAGCCCCCCGGAAGGACATCTCGGCGATGCTGTCGTAGGCGACGTCCACGTGCCCGTTGGGGCCGATCTCTTCGGTCGCGTTCTGGCCCCAGACCACGATATCGCCGGGCGCTGGCATGTTGGTCGGCGTGTTCTCGATGAAGATCCAGCCGTCCCAGGTCTCGCCTGCCCAGGCCACGGCGTTGCCGCGGACCTGGCCCCCAGGGCCACCCTGGCTCAGTAGCCACGCGAGCGCCCAGTCCGTGCACTCGGGGTCGGTGGGCCATCCGGGAACGTCGACGACCTTGCCGAGGTTCTCCGTCACGAACGCCTGGAGAGAGATCATGCCCGCGGGCAGAGTCGGCGTCGTGACGGGCGCTGGCGCTGGCGCCGGTGCAGGAGCGGGCGTGGGTGTCGGTGCAGGAGCGGGCGTGGGTGTCCCCGGGGGCTCTGGGACGGGCACGGGAGCGGGCGCTGGGGGAGGCGTGGGGGCCACGGGCGGCGGGGCCGGGGCCGGAGCTGGCGTCGGCGTAGGCGTGGCCGGCACCTGGGTGTCCCAGGTGTGGATGGCTGCGGTGATGGTGGTGCCGATGACCCCGACCAGGGCGACCAGGTCGGCGCCGAGGTCCTTGGCGCCCCACCCGTTGACGATGGCGACCCAGGAGCCGCCCACCGCGGCAGCCAGGGCCACGGCGAACGAGATCAGGACCGCGATGCTGACTTTGCGACCGAACAGTTCCATCGGATGGCTCCTTGTGGGGTGGCCGGCGCAGGCCACTGAGGCTATTCTAGGCCCCCGCGAAGTGGGCGATGACGGCGCCGACCACGCCGACCACGAGGGCCACCGTCGTGACCACGGCGATCAGGGTGGACATGGAGAGCTCGATCCCCTTCTGGCGGCCCATACCGACATCGCGCGAGGTCCGCAGATCGTCGATCTCCTTGCCGAGCGCCGCCAGCCTGATCTCGGATTCAGTCTTGGGCATGAAGTTGGCCGCCTGGTCGTTCGCCAGCTGGCGGAGTTCATTGAGCCCCTCGAGGCGCTTCTCGGTGGCGATCTCCGCCTTGGTGACCGCCTTCTCGGCCGCCGCCAGGGCTGCCGCCACCGCCTTCTCCTGGGCATCGAACCGCTCGCCGTAGCGGCGGTCGCGCTCGTCCATGCGGTCGAGGATGAAACGCCGGAGCGTCTCCACTGTCCACCCGTTGAGGCTAGGCCCCTCCGCGTAGCTGCTCATAGGAGCCGGCCGCCGTGCCTGGCCGGACCCAGAGTCCCCAGGACCCCCGCAGGGATACGACTGGCCCCGCTGGTAAACGCCCCCAGCGGGTGACGATCGCGGTGGCGCGGACGGCCGGTTCCCGTGCTCACGGTATCACCCCAGCTGCTCTGTGAGAACAAGTGCCACGTCGCCTTCGATGCCGTCCGGCTGAGGCGCCATGCCGGTGCGGTAGGCGGGCGAGACGCCGCTGGCCGCCGTCCAGGTGTAGTCCTGGAGGACGGCGTAACACTGGCTCACGCCGAGGCACGGCCCGAGACCCGCCGCGACGGCGGCCTCATCGATGGTGGGGTCGGGCATGTAGAGCACCACGTTCCCCCCCGCCACCGTGTAGGCGTTCTTGATGTTGGCGAGTTTCTGCGTCGAGGTGAGCTGGTTGACGTCCTGGCCAGGGTTGCCCTGCCGGTCGCTCTGGTCACGTCGGCAGGAGACCGTCACCTGCCAGGCGCGGGCCAGGGTGGCGCTCACCGAGTAGGTCTGGATGTCGGGGGCCAGCGCGGCGATGAGGGTGATCTGAAAGCGCACCCGGCTGCCTATGGTATGGCTGGGGAGGTAGAAGTTGACGTCGTTGGAGTTGACGGCGAGGGTGGGCGAGAGCGCGGTCCAGGCTGCGGCCGAGCTGTTGCACTGGAAGGAGACCTGGAGGGAGTTGATGGTGGTGTTGTCGATGGGGTTGTTGAAGGTGAATTCGATCTGGTCGAAGCTCTTGTCGAGGTCGGGGACGCCGAAGTCAAACCAGGAGGTGATGAGGACGCCGTTAGTGTTGGGGCCGCCCTGAGAAGGGATCGTCGTGTACAGATTGCCGTCGGTGAACACTTCGGCGATTCCTCCCCCCCCCAGAGCTGCCCCGAAGTGGCCCAGTTGGTTGCTCGGAACATGCGAGCCTACGTCGGTGATGGCGGCCGTGGTGAGGCTGTACCGCTTGGCCGCTAGTCCAGGGAAGAACAGGTAGAGCCATTCGGAGTCTGCGTCCAGGGTGGCACCGTAAGCGGTAGCTAGAGGGGATGGCTGAGCCTGAAACTCAGAGCTGATCAGCGTGTAATCGTCGAAGGTCGCCAGAGTGCTGCCGTTCAATTGGTAGATCACGGGCTGCGATCCGTTCGGCCCGGCGCCCAAAGCGAGGATGTAGGTGACACCGTGGGCAGTTACCATGTCGAGAGGCACGGCGTTGATCCAGCCGACCTGCGTGGCCGTCGCGCCGTCGAAGGTGTAGACGCCTCCCGAACTGGTGCAGAGGACAAGCCCTGACGCCCCTGCACCGAGCACGCTGATGGTGCCGTCCAACGCGAAGGCTGTGTAGACGGTCACCGGGGAGGCGGGCCACGCGGGCGTGATCTGCCGTAGGACGTTGGGCGTGGCCGTATTGACGTACCAGATGCTGCCAGCGAAGTAGCCGAGCCGGGTCGGAGTCGTGTCGGCGCTCTCTGCGACCGTCAGGGTGAGTGCGGGGGTGCTCGTGATCTGATCCACCCCTACCCCGCTGATCGTCAGGAAGGCCGTTTGGATTCCCGCGGCAGTGAACGACGACGGGACATTGGTCCCCAACGACACTGGGGTGGAGAAGGCACTAGAGTTCTTAGAGTTGAGCCCCATGACCCAGTAATTAGTGCCGTCGTAACCAAGGAGATAGAGCAGAGGGTTTGCCCCGCCCGCACCGTAGAGAATCACGCTCGAGGAGGTGTCCGAGTAGACAGAGCCAGAGGAGAACGTCCCGGTGGCCGTCTGGGTCGCCGTTGCGCCGCCCGTGGTCAGCGCCAGATGGGCGATGGTGCGAGCATAGAACGTCGAGGGGGATCCGCCCTGAGCCAGGTCGGAGGTCATCCCGCTGGTGGCGGCGATCGACCAGGTCCCCGCCGTGCCTGGGTTGTCGCCGGTCCCCCAGAGGCAGAGGAGCACGTCGCCCGTCGCCGCGGCCACGACCGAGGGGGCCGTGAGGGTGGAACCCGTCCCGGCATAGGGCCCGACTCCGGTGACATTGCGGAACACGACGATGTCGACCGTGGCGGGGAAGGTCTGGGACCCGGGGAAGGTGAAGACCGTGCCGGGGTCGCCGGCGAGGACCACGCGAGAGAGGACGACACCGTCGGCGATGATGCCGGCGGCGCTGCCGACCTGAGTCCAGCCAGCGGGGGGCCAGCCGCTGACTCCGTTCGGGGTACCGTAGAAGAAGGCGATCGCCGTGTCGCCGGGAAGCGCCGCGCTGGGCATCGTCGCCGTCGGCTCCGGACCGGCCCCGGGGTTGTTGCAGGCTGCCGCAGCGACGAAGCTGATGGGGAGGTGGACTCTCCCCTGCTGGTTTAAGCTCACAATGGGGTGGGATGGAACCGTGGGCGTGATCGCGGTACTCTTGGGTGGCGCCAGGACGAAGTACTGGCCGTAGCAGTAGAGGTGTCCCGGCACCGACGTCTCCAGGTTCTGCGAGGAGTAATACTGGTTGCCGGTAACGAAGATGAGCTGGCGCTCGCCGCCCGACCAGTCCCCCTGCGACACCTTCGGGAAGCGCCCGTAGCGGTCGGACGAGAACGGGGACGCGATCTGCACCAGATGCTGCTCGTCCTGGATGTTGGTCGTCTCGGAGAACTGCCCGCTCGGCGTGATGACGTAGCCGACCATGAGAGCGGTGTCGGTGGCTGGGTTGATCCAGCCGAGGGCCAGATCGAAGGTGTCCCCGATGGATGTGGGCGGCACGCCGGTGAGGTTCAGGGGCATCTCAACTGCTCACAAACTCCAGGGACATGCTGCACCCCGATTCCCCCGTCACAATTGCCAAGGAGCTGCCCGAGTAGACATTCCCGCTCACATAGCGCCCGGATGCAAGCGAAATGACACCGGTGGCCACCGTTCCACTCGTGTAAGACGCCCCATAGGAGTAGTTGCCCGAGATTCGTAGCGTGCCCTCGTCGTAGACGTACGCCTCGCAGTTGTTCAGCGCGTTGAAGGAGCAATAGACCGTCACCCGGTAATAGCCGGGGAATGGGACGCTGATCTTCGCGGAAGCCCCCGTGGTCGTCAGCCCAAGGGGGTCGTAGAGCACAGTGTCAAACGGGATGACGGAGTTTCCCGAGGGGCTCCAGTTTGCATTGCGAGTGAGTTTGGCGACGACGAGCCCCGCCCCATTGGCGTGCCAGGTGCTCCCGTCGTACCACCACGTCAGCCCGTACTTGGCATCCGGGAAGGCCCAGTCGCCCGCCTTAGCCCCTGCATAGGACGGCGGACCTCCCGCTGTCGATCCCACATAGCGTCCGCCGCCACCGATCATCGACGCTCTCACCGACTGGGCGCTGACCTGAGCACGAGAGTTCAGGTTGTTGCAGTTGATGTCGCCGAGTACGCTGAGGGTGTTGAAGCTTGGGTTGGTCCCGGCAGAGGCGGCCGTGGCGGCGATCTGCGCGGCGTTCTGGGCGCCAGTCGCGGGCATCAGGCTGCCACTCCCATGCCGCGGTCCAGCACCGACGTCGTGGCCTCCACCGACGACGCCGTCAATCGCAGCGCGTCCCCCGGTTGGGCCAGCGCCCAGTTGGCCGCCAGGCAATCGTCGATCATGGGCGCCAGCGCCCGGGCGCCGATCGGCAGCCCCGCCGCCTTGGCCGAGGCCATGCTGATCGCCCCCTCGTCGACCACCAGCGTGATCCCGTCGTCGGCACACTGACGCTGGAACTCCGGCACGACGTGCTCCCGGAGGATGCGCGACAGGTGCGAGGCGTCCAGCGGCGGCAGGGTCACGATCGTCGAGAACCGCCCGACCAGCTCCTCCAGGAAACCGTAGTCGCAGAGGTTGATGATGCTGGTCTTGAGGTAGGCGTTCTCGGGCGGCGTGACCCCGTCCCGGGCGAGGTCCTTGGCCACGATCGAGTTCAGCCCCTGGAAGGCCCCGACGGCGATGTGGAGGATGTTGTGCGAAGGGATCATCATCCCCCGGTCGGCGTCGGTGCGCTTGGCGAGCACGTCCACGCCCTCGACCAGCTTGAGCAGCTCGTACTGGAGGGCCCGTCCCACCTCGCGCTCCCCCGCCACCCGGACCTTGTTGGTCTTGAGCTTGTCAAACTCGTCGATCACCACGACGCCCCAGCGGGAGGCCAGCTTCACCATCTCCTGCTGGGTCCACGGCGGCGGCTCTCCCTCCTCGCCCCGCGTGCCCCGCCACCGCTGCTCCATCAGCCCCAGGTACATCGAGGTCAGGTCCCGGCCGATGTAGCCGACGTCCGAGAAGGCGGTCGCGTCCGACTCCGCCCAGACCACCGGGCACGCCTCCAGGAGATGCCGGATCAGGAACGTCTTGCCTCCGCCAGAAGGCCCGATCACGACTACGTTCTGGGGCGGCCGGTCGTGGTCGAGCGCCGCCGTCACCATGAACCGCCGCAGCGTCAGAGCCAGCCGGAGCTTCACCGGGGCAAGCCCGCTGATGGTGCGGTCCATCGCTGTCACCATCTGGGCGACGGTCGGGATCTGGTCGTAGGTGGGAGGCGTGAAACGCATCACTCGCCTCAGTAACTGTAGGTGCTGATCGGCCGCGGCAGCCGCATCGGCGGAGCGGTCTGTTGGGCGAGCATCTGCCGGAACTGGGTCATGTACCACTGGCCGGCGTTCTGCTGGGTGCCGGGGGGATTGGCGCTGGCCTCCGCAGCGGGCGACTGAGTGTCGATCCGGCTCCGGCGGGCCTCGTCGAAGCCCAGGAGCTGGCCAGCAGCATAGAACAGCGGCAGATCGTACGCCTGCGGTTCGAGTTCAGAAAGGCTCCGGTAGGGCGACTTGTACTCCAGGAAGAGGGTCGCGCCCGGCGTGAAGACCTGCGAGGTCGGGATCTGGACCTGGTCGAGCCCCATGCGGTAGACGCCGCTGATCGGGATGGGCCGGTTGACGCTGGAGGGGACCTCGCGGATCCAGGCCGAGATGATCTGCACCCGGGGGTCCCAGAAGTCCTGGGGCAGCTGGTAGACCCACTGGTTGACCTGCATGGTGATCGAGGTGTCGAGCTGGCGCTTGAAGAGGGCGGGGAAGAGCTGGCGCAGCCCCCCGTAGAGGCTGGCGATCAGGACCCCGTCGGTCCACCGCACCCGCATGTGCTGGACGGCGATGTTGTTGTTGCCGACCGCCGGCGGGCTCCCGAAGACCACCTGTCCCACGACGGCGTCGATGAAGCAGTTGGAGGCGTTGAGCTGGTTGCGGTCGAGCACGACCGGGACGGGCGTGGGGATCCCGCCCGCGGTGATGACGACCTGGATGTACTGGTCCAGGTAGACAGGCACCCTGTTGAGCTGGAAGTTGGTGCTCTGGCCGTTGCCGGAGGTCTGCTCGTTGGCCGGCACGGGCTGGTCGCGGAGCAGCTCCCGCAATCGGTTGGCGAAGGTGAGATCGCTGACCCCACCCTCCGATCCGATGAAGCCGACTTCGGTCATGGGTCCATCCTACAACGGGAGGAACGGCACATTGGCCAGAGTGCCCATCGGCACGGTCGGAGCGCCCGTGAAGGCGCCCGGGACGTTCCCCGGTCCCCAGACGGTCACCTGGGTCGCGCCCGGTCCCCTCTGAGAGCCCGGCTTGCCGCGCCGTCGCAGCGGCCCAGTCCCGGCGGGTGGTCCCGGCATCTTCTGGACCCTCTAGTTGGTGTTGAGGCAGAGGGCCTTGATGTCGGTCAGGGTCACCGTGTTGGCGCCGTTAGAGGTGCCGCAGGCACAGGTGGGGACGATCGCCAGCGGGACGGTGGAGTCGAAGCCCGCCGTGGTCAGCGACGCCGGCGTGGGCGTGCCGAAGGCGGAGCCGGCGCAGAACGGCGTGGTGATCGTGGTCCCGGTGGCGTTGGCCGAGTTCAGCATCCGGAGGGTGCCGGTGGCACGGGCAGTCGCGGTTGTGGAGGGGCCAGTGCTGAGACAGATGATGTCGACGACCGCCTCCCACATGGCGTTGGTCATGGAGACGGCCGGGGTGATCGCGGTCGTGGTGGCGATCAGGACCCCGGTCGCGGAGGTCCAGCGCAGCCCGAAGGTGAAGGTAGGGGCTGTGCCGGTGGTGCCGTAGACCCCCCGCATCTCCACCCGGAGGACCTTGCCGATCCCCTCGTTGGCGGCGAAGAAGCTGGCCGGGACGCCCAGGTTGATGAAGTTGGCGGTCGTGCCCAGCTCGGCCATGCCCGTCGCCATCGATGCCTCGGTGGTGAAGGTCGCCAGCGCCGTCCCCGAGGAGCGGTTGGCGAAGAAGAGCTCGGTCCAGGTGTTGGTGATGGCTGCCATCTATGCCTCCGAGATGGAAGAGGGGCGGCTTGCGCCGCCCCTATCCGTAGCCTCGCGGCTACTTCCGGCCCTTGCGGCCCTTCCGACGACGAAACCGCATTGCGGTTCCTCCTTCACTCGCTGGACTGCCCCATTCGGTGTCGGAGCTATACCGCCGGAGCGGCGCTCAAACGAGGCGAGGGTATTCGACCCAAGCCAGTCCAGGTTGGTGACCATTCTAGAGCCCCTCGTCGAACGCCGAGATCTTCAGCGAGGCGCTGCCGACAGGGACGTTCCCGGGAAGCCCCTGGGCCTGCACCAGCAGGAGCCAGGTGCCCGGGCTCGTGATCGGGAAGTCCAGGTGGTACTGCCCCGTGCTGTCGTTGGTCGGCACGGCCGAGGTGGGGGCCGAGACGGCCGGGGGGTTGCTCGAGGAGAACGTGACGATGTCGGGGTTGACCGGCTGGCGGGTGATCCGGTCCGCGAAGGCGGCGTGCCAGGTGACCGCTGACCCCACGGCGTAGTCGGTCTGCTCCGGGGGGTCCAGCCAGGTGATCACCGCGACCGGCGTGGTGGGCATCTCTCAGCCGCGCCGCTTGCGCTTCTTCGCCCACTTCTTCGCCTGGATGGCGAAGTTGGCGCGCTTCTTCTCTTTGGCCGAGGCGTTCGGGTTGCTCATGACCGACTTGGCGTGCTGCTGCACGCCCTCACCGGCGCTCTCGGCCGACGCCGTGAACTTGCCCTTGTTCTTGGCCTTGATGTGGATGCCGCTGCTGCCAGCCATCAGCCCTTCCTCGTGAAGGGGTTGCAGTCCTGGGTCGAGTGGGTCTGGATGCCCGCGGTCGGGTCACCCTGCTTCAGCAGCGACTCGTGCCCCTCGCGCTCGATGTCGAAGGCGCCCCCCTTGCCCTTGCTCTCACGGCGCACCTGATCGGGCGCTTCGGAGCCGGACGAGTGGAGCGGGGTCTTCCAGCTGGAGGCGGCCTCACCCATGGTCAGCCCTTCCGACGCTTGGCGGCCTTGCGGGGGGTCTTCTTGCCGCCCCGACGCCGCTTCTTCTTCGGAGTCGGGACCGGGATCGGGACGGGAATGGGCGTGGCCGCTCCTCCCGACGGCGCCGCGGCGCCAGGGCCCGCTCCCATCGGCGAAGCACCCGGCGCCCCACCGCCCGACATCATGCTGGGGTCAATGGCCATGGCCTATCCCCTAGACGCCTTTCGACCACTTGAACCGGCCGGAGCGGTTGTCCGGGTTCTGATCCATGGTGGCGATGTTAAGGCCGGGGTTGTCGGCCGGGCCGATCTGCTGGAAGGTGGTCGGGGACTCCTGGACGGCCTCGTGCTCGCGTCCCTGGATCTCACCGGGGGTGGCGAAGGCGCGCTCCTCGGGAATGGGGAGCTTGGTGCCGATCATGCCCCCGCCCTTGCGTCCGCTGCGTGCCATGAAGCTCCTCCTCAGAAGGGGTTGCCGAAGCTGATGCTGACCGAGGTCGCGTCGCCAGGGGTCGTGACGGGCGGCGGCGGCGGAGCGGTCACCTCGACGGTGACGGTGTCGCTGGCCTCCACGGTGGTGCCGTCCGGGTTGGTCACCTCGACGGTGACGGTGACCGCGGTCGTGGCCGTCAGGTCGGGGTTGGCGACCACGTTGGTCGTCTCGCCGGTGGGGTCAGAGAGGGTCACGTCCGCGCCTCCGCTGCTCTCGGTCCAGGCGTAGGTCACCGCGACCGGGTCTGCGCTGGCGTCATAGACCACGGAGGCGGTCGCGCCTACCGACTGGCCGGGGGTGATGGTTGCTGGCATTGGGTCTCTCCTTACGGGAAGATCTCGACGTAGGCTTCCTGGAAGGTGCAGGTCGTCGTGGTCGCCGCCGAGACGTAGGTGATGTCCAGGTAGGTCGCGGTCGTCGTGGGCACCGCCGAGAGGGCGGCGGCGGAGTTGACGTTGGTGACCGGGAACGCCTGGATGCCGGTGGAGACGCCGGTCGCGGCGCCGGTCGAGGTGACCGTCATGAGGCCGTAGGCCGTTCCGGAGGTGCCCAGGGTCCGGATCGTGATCTCGATGACCACCCGGAAGGGCTGGCTGGTGCCACTGCCCGAAGCGGTGACGACCCAGGTCGCGATCGAGGCGTCCGAAGTGGTCCCCGCCGTCCCCATCCGCAGCGTGAAGGTGCTCACGTCGGCGTTGGACGAGGTGCAGGTGCCGATCACGGTCGCCCGGATCAGGCTGCCGACGTTGAGGGTTCCCAGAAGGGTGTTGCCGAGGTAGGTGCTGGGGATGACCAGCGGCACGTTGATGAGGAGCGTCTCGGTCGTGTTGATGCCCGAGGTCGCCGACGTCATGGCGCGCCGGATTGCGCCCGCCGCCGCGCCGGCCACAGGGGCCTGCCCGAGGTAGGTGGCCATGTTCTGGGCGACGCCGTCGAGCAGGTTGTCGTTCGCCGGCCCCCGGTGATCGTAGCTGTTGACAGGCATCGGTCAGACTCCCTATTCGACCATGGTGGTGATGATCCCGGTCGGCACCGTGAAGGTGCTGGACCCCTGGATGCAGTACAGGCAGGGGGTGTCGCCGGGCTGGAGCAGGAGGTAGGAACCGTAGGGATCCGCCACCTGGTTGAGCAGCGTGTTGGCAGTGTTGGCCGGGAGCACCACCGAGGCGTTCATCGGGAACGCCGGAGTGCCCGACCCCGAGGAAAGCCATCCGAAGGCGATGCTGTTGCCCACCACGCCGACCAGCGGCTGGCCCTTGGCGTAGGTGGAGCCCGGGGTCTGGGACGACACCGGGATGGAGAGCGCCCCCGGCTGGACGGCCGCCGTGGTGGTCCAGGACTGGCTGGTGCCCCCGGCGGCCACCGAGATCATGAAGGTCTGCCCCGAGGGCAGGTAGGTGTTGACGCCGGGGGCGGCGACGGAGAGGGATGTCAGCGCGCCCCCGGCGTTGGTGATGTTGGCGGAGAGGGTGCCGAAGCTGCGGTAGACCGCCACCCCGAGGTTGGTGGTCGACGATGCGGCCACGCCGCCCGAGGTCCCCACGGCGGGGAACATGATCTGAGCCCCCATCAGGCGCCCGATGGCGTCCGAGAACGCCAGCGAATCGCCGCCGCTCACCTGGCTGCTGGTGTCCTGCGGGATGATCTGGATGGGGAAGATCTGGAGCGTGGTGGTGGCGCTAATCGACGCGAAGGGCAGCGACTCCCCGCTGTCGATCCAGGAGCTGTCGCTGAGGTGCGGTCCTCCGACCGACTGAGCCGCGCGAACCCTGATGGCCATCTTCGGCTACAGCTTGCAGTTGGTGATGAGCATCGACGCCTGGCCGATGTCGGAGCCGGTGTTGCGTGCCTCCAGCGAGAGCTTGGAGAGCGCCCGCACCTGGTCGCCGTCCCGGAGGGTCTCGGCGGTGATCGTGTAGTACAGCGACCCCGCGTAGGGCCGGATGCGCCACCTGGAGCTGTCCAGGAGCATCAGGTCCCCGACGCCCGAGGTGTCCGAGACGTAGCCGTCCAGGAGCACCCTGAGTTCGTTCGCCAGCGTGGTCCGGATGTACTGCGCCGCGAAGCCGCGGGTCATCTCGTCCTGCTGGAGCCGGATGCGGTCGTTGAAGGTCTTGCCCACGTCGACCGCGGCCAGCGGCCCGCCGACCAGCCAGTCTGCCACCGCTCCCTGCCGGAACAGGTAGATGTTGGCGTCGTTGACGGCCGAGAAGATGTCGCCGTTCGCGTACGGCGAGTTGATCCCGTTGATGGTGCTGGCGGCACCCCAGTTGATGGAGACCGAGGTGGCGTTGAACGTGCCGTCCAGCCACTTGTGGATGCCGGCGAAGGTCGAGTAGTCGCCGGCCGCGGCGCCGACCGAACCTCCGACGCCGTACGACGGCGAGCCGTAGATGAGGGAGGTGTTCCAGAGCCGCAGGATCTCCTGGGTCCGGTTGGCCAGCTGGTAGACCAGCTCGTCCTGGACCCCGGGGGTGTAGCCCCGCCGGGAGGATTCGATGGCCTCGGCCGCGAGCACGACGTCGACACCCTGGCGCTGGATGTAGTTGTACTTGACCACCCGTGCGCGGCTCATGTCGGGGCCGAGGTCCGAGTTCTGCTGCAAGGGGCGGGCGATGTGGGTGTAGACCGCCGACTGCGCGTGGATCGAGGCGGTCGTCCCGCCGTAGGCCCGCGTGATCGACAGCGCCACGTTCGCGCCCGAGGGCGACTGGCCCGTCACCTGCATCTGCTCGCCGCCACCCAGCCCACCGGTCGCGCCGCCGTCCGACAGGATCGTGCCCACCGGGGTCACTGCCGCGTCCGCTGCGCTGACCAGGATCGAGGCTGCCGTGGTGTTGATGCCACCGACCGTCAGGTCCGTGACGAAGTTGGCGTTGAGCTTGTCCTCATTCCAGGTGCATACCTGGAAGTTGCCGCTGAACTCGGGACCGACCCGGAGCGAACCGGCGACGTTGTTGGCGAGCACGAGGTTGGCCGCGAGGAACTCACTGATGTCGATCCTCGAGGTGCCTGCGACCGCCAGGGTGGTTGCGGAGGTTCCCGCACCTTCTACGAGTGCCATCTGCCTGCTCCGTGAAAGGGTCCGACGTAGCTCGGCAGCCTTCACGGGCGGCCCGTCCCGACCATTAGCCCTCGCGGGTCTGGTCGTCTGGCCCCTTCGTTCGCGGCGAAGCGATCAGGGCGAGTGTGCGCCTACTGAGGCGATCCTGTCAAGGGTGGACCCGCCGATGGTGAGCGCTCCCCAGCGAGGCCACCGGCAGGCCCAGCCTCATTCTACCGCCCCGCGGCGAGCACCTCACCAGGCTCGACCTTGCGGACCCGGGTGCTGTTGCACTCGGGGCAATGCACCATAACTTCCAAAAGGTGCGCGTCGCTGTGGAACGCCTGGTGGTCGGTCCGGAGGCCGTCGGCCTGGACGCAAACCCAGAGCTGGCGAGTGTCGACGTCGACAGGCTCGGGTGCCACGGCAGGCTTGGCCTCCGAGGCGAGGACGGAGGCATTGCGCTCCGCCAGCTTGTTCGCGATCTGGTCCGCTCCAAGGTTGATGGCACCCTCGTCCACCTCGGGGTGGTCCTCGGGGTGGAAGTCGGAGGGGTTGTGCGCCAGCTGCTCGGCGGTGAGGCCGACGGGAGGCGGCCCCAGGGAGCGCACCCGCGCCGCCTCGGCCTGCTCGGCGAGGATCTGCGCCGCCCGCGCCGCCTCGACAGACTCTGGGTCGGCCACGGGCCGGGACAATTGCTCCCGGGCCAGGGCATCCGCGATCCCGGCGGCCTTGGTGACGCTAGCCTCTCGAGCAGCGTCCTCTTCGTCCGTCGGGGCGGCCGTCAGGGCCGGCACCACCTCGGGATCGGGGGAAGGGACGGGGACGGGCTGGCCAGGGATGGTGTCGCGATCGGGAATCGGCACCGGCCGGGATGCCCGGAGCGGCGGCAGGTCGCGGGGTGCCGTGCTCACGGCTGCTGCCGACGTCCGAAGCGGGTCATCACGGGTTCCAGCGACAGCCGCTGGAGTTCCTCGTTCTCCTCCAGCGCCAAGCGCCCCTTTCGCATCACTGTCCCGGATAGTGCGTCCATCTTCTTGACCACGGACGGGTAGTGGCCGGCTCCGGGGATGGGATCGGATGCCTTGGACCCCTGGATCCGCTGCTCGGTGGCCGCGATCTCCTCCATCGACATCTCACCCTGCGGCGCCGCGGTGCTGCCGCCGCCCGGAGGCGGGCTCCAGGTGCCACTGCTGGCCTGCGTCTTCCCCTGGTGCTGCCCCGCCACCGCCTGGACCGCCTTGGCCGCCCGCTCGATCTGGGCCGGGCTGAGCGCTGGGTCGTCGAACAGATCCGCCGGCGCGGCGGGATTCTCGTTCCTGATGCGCTGGATGGTGGCCTGACGCTCGCGCTCGGCGTCCTGGCGGGCATACATGTCACCAAGCATCAGGGACTGCTGCTGCGCCCAATCGGCGTCAGCCTTCGCCTGAGCGACCTCGTCGCCTGCTGTGATGGCGGCGCTCTTGTCGGCTCGATATTTCGCCTGCCGGACCGCGAAGTCCGGATGCTGGGAGACGTCCGGAAGTGGCATGTTTCCTCTCCTACTCAAAGATCCGTTTGGCCCGGCTCGACTTCATGTCGCGGGGGCCGTTGCCCTCAAAGGTCACCTTGTAGCTCCCGCTGCCGGTCTGGTCGTTGGCGTGCAGGTAGACGTCGGTCTTGCCCGAGTGCGGGTCGTGCTCTTCATGGTCGACGATGGCGGGACGATCCGTGCCGTCGAGATCGCGAAACCTCACCTTCTCGCCGCGCTCAAGCCCCACCGTCTGGTGCGACGGCGTCCCCTCGCGGCTCCGCAGGAACTCGCCAAGCTGGGCCTCGTGCTTCTCATCGTGGATGTCAGGCAGCACCAGACGGCGGGCCTTCTCCGAAGGCTGCGAGGGAGCCATGCCAGGGATGGAGTAGTAGGTCATGCGTGGACGCCGCCATTGCCGGGCACGAGGATGCTGCGGATCTTGCTGGCCTCCTGCTGGAGCAGCGCGTACTGCTGGAGCCCCGCGACGGTTCCCTCGGCGACATGCCCCACCTGGAGCCGCCCTCGCAGCCACTCCGCGGCGGCGAGCCGGTGGTACTCCTGGAGCCGCCTGCCGTAGTGGTGGACATGAGGAACGATCCCGTCGAACTCGGCCACCCAGACGAAGTCGTCCGCAGTGAACTCCATGCCGCCCACCGACGAGGCCCCCGGCGTCTTGTCGCCGACCCCCTCCTCCAGCAACAGCGCGGCGTAGACCATGTCCGGTTGCTCGACATGGTCCAGAGTGACCGAGATCTTGCGTGGCTCATCGGCGCGGGCAAACACGATGACGGTGGCATCAGGCATGGGGAACCCTCATGGTGCCAGAGTCCACGGGGACTGCTGGACGTAGGCCGAGTAGATGTCGTCGTCGCCCACCCCGTAGGGCGACGGGACGATGCTGGCGCCCGTCGGCGGCCCCGTCGCCACTGGCAGCGCCACGCTCCCGTCGTGATTGGCCGCGACGACGATCTCGCCGTTGTAGGTGGCCTCCTGGAGCGGGTTGCCGTAGGCGTCGAGCAGCGCCGACGGGATGGTGCTCGTCATGAACTCGTAACGCTCCAGGGTGGTCTTCCCCTTCCAGACGAGGCTACCCATCTAGCGCACACTCGACTGGCGGCCGGTCGCGATGTTCTCGGTCGACGGGCTGTACGGCTGGTACTGCCCGAAGGCGCCGCCCGAGGCATGGAAGCTGGAGAGCGGGTCAGCGAGAGCGGTCATGGCGTTCGCATCAGTGTACCCCGTCCCGAAGCGCGAGGACAGGGCCTGGGCGTTCTGCTGCTTGTAGGTCTGGAACGTCTGGTAGGTGTAACCCTGGGCGAGATAGCCGTATTGCGACTTGAGGGTGGGGTTCTGCTGGATGTAGTCGGAGAGCTGCGCCGAGGTCCAGTTCTGGTAGAGGGCGGTGCTCTCGATCGCCCCCAGGCCGGCCGCGCTGAAGTCGGTCTGGCCGGTGAGGGAGTAGAGGGTGTCGCCCATGTTCTCCTGGGCCTGGGCGTACTGGGTCGCGCTCATCCCCAGCGCCGCGTACGGCATCGCCTGCTGGGCGCTCGTCGGCATGAGGCTCGCGAAGTATTGGAAGACCTGCTGGGAGTTCGCAGTCGCCAGCCCCTGGGAGAGCGCCGTGGTGAGCTGAGCCGGGGTGGGCAGGTACTTCCAGCCCGTGTTGGCGGCGAAGGTCTCGGCCTGGGTGTAGAGCTGCCAGAAGTCGCCCGCATCCCCCGCCGGCAGGGTCCAGCCCGCGAAGGGGTTGCCTCCGGCCGCTCCGCCCTGCGCCGCCCAGGCTGCCTGCTCTTCCTGGAGAAACTGCTCGCCCTGGGTGGTGTCGGGGATCCCGTAGTTGAGGGAGCCGCTGTCCGGCCCGCCCAGGAAGTCGTTGGGGTCGGCCGGCCCGCTCGGCGCGCTGGGCGTAGGCGGCGTCGTAGGCGGCGGCGGCGGAGTAGGCGAGCTGCCAGCGTCGGCGAGCGCCGCCGCCGCGCCCGATACGGGGTCCTGGGAGACCGCGCCAGCGCCTGCTACCGGCATCAGGAGAGCCTCCCGAGTTGGGCGGTCTTACCCGCCGTCGGAGCTTGCTGCGGGCTGACGGGCGTCCCGGGCGATGGCTTCGAGGTCGCCGCCTTCTGCTGGTAGTAGCTGGCGATCTCCTTGTTGTCCATCCCCACCAAGCGCGCCACCTCGCCATTGGTCGGCACCGTTCGGGTGTAGGTGACGGAGTGCAGCATCGCGTTCCCGAAGGTGTCGGCAAAGGCGCCCGCGGTCACGTTGGGGTAGCTCGGGTGGGGCTGGGACCGCACCGTCTCGACGATGCCGGCCTGGTTGACGCTCATGTTCTGCGCGTGGAGCGCCCCGGCCACCTCGGCGTAGTCGCTCACCGTCGTCCGCTTGGAGCCGAGCAGCTGCCGGCGGACGGCGGCCAGGTGGGGGAAGTTGGCCGCGAACTCCTGGGGGTCAACGTTGGACGCCTGGAGCTGCTGGGCGAATTCGCCCACGGCGGCTGAGCTGGGCGACTTCTGAGCCGTGAGGGTTGCCTGCTGCGCCGCCGGGGCGGCCGTGCGGCCAGGGACGTTCTGCTCGCCCAGAAGCAGGCCGACGTCCTCGTTGGAGTTGCCCTGCCAGGTCCGCAGGTTGGCCTGCACCCCGGGGTCCCGCGCGATGGTCTGGAGGTCTGCGCCCTGGCTCATCAAGCTCACCATCGAGCCGTAATTCCCGTTCAATAAGGTGGCTGCGGTGGCGTCGATGCCCTCCTGGTAGCTCCCGAAGACCTGGACGCCGGGCGTGTTCGGGACGGTCGCCACGCCCGCCCCCTGGGTGGTCGCCAGCCAGTTGAAGTCCCCCAGCGGCATCCCCTCACCCTGGGCCATGGTGGTGATGACCGCCACGTTCGCGTCGGTCACCGGGAGCTTGGCCGCGGTCAGGATGTCCGAGGCGACCTGCTGCATGTTGGCCGACGCCGTGAAGGTCTGGGTGCTGACCTGGGCGGCGGCCTGGCGGTACGCGGTGACGTTCTGCTGGGTCACGATCCCGCCCGAGGTCGACATCTGCTCGAGCTGGGTGGAGAACGCCTTGGAGCCGGAGGAGAAGATGCTCGCATCGCCCGGCACGAAGCTGCTGCTCAACCCAAAGGACGGGTTGAGCGCGGCGGCGCCCAGGATGGCGGTCACCTGGCCGCCGACCGGGCTGGTGGGCGACTGCCAGGCGTCGGCGTTGCCGGTCAGATAGACGCTCAGCGCCGAGTCCCACGATCCCGTCTGCTGGAAGGACTGGGCGAGCGTGCGGGCTGCCACCGAGAGCGCCAGCAGTGGGTCGCTCTGGAGCTGCGTGGGCGAGAGGTTGTAGGCGCCGAGGGTCGCCTCCGACAGCCCATAGCCCGGCGAGGCTCCCTCCTGGCGCACGATCCCCATCAGCAGCGCGGGGGGCAGGCTGTATGCCGCCGCGATCTGGGCGATATCGGAGTCGGAGGGGGTCGCCATCAGTGGGAGTGTTCCTGATACGTTTGGTACGCCTTAGCGTACTGCGGGTACTCGCCCACGGTCACGTTTGGCGCTCCTGGGTGCGGGAGACCAGCGAAGGCGGCGTGGACGTCGGCGGGCTCGGTGATCCCCTGATCGTGCAGCCATTGCATCTGGCGCGGGTGGGGCTGCCGTCCCCAGACGCCGAGGGTTATCCCCGCCGCCACCGGGTACACCTTGTCGTACTCGCCCTCGGGAATGTCCACTCCACGCTTGCCCGGGAGCTTGAGCCACCAGGACATTGCCTTCTGCTTCTCTTGCTGCGTAAGGCTCATGATTCAGTCGCCGGATGCGCGGTCCCGGTTGCCTGGGACTGCAAGTTGTTGTGGAGTTCGCTGATGAGCGATGCGTCGACCTGCCCGCTGAAAGCGTGGGTCGTCGCGTTGCTGGTGTCAATCGAGTTCAGGAAGGTCGTGTAGTCGTTGTAGCGGCCGATCGTGACGCCGGGCACCGCCGACGGCGAGTTGTCGACGAAGTCCTGGAGCTGTGCGGGCGTCTTGCCCACGCCCCATTGGAGTTCGGCCGTGGTCGGCGCGGTCCCGAAATACTGCTGCCAGAGCGAAGTCATGTTGCTGGTGACCGCAGTGAGCTGGCCGTAGGTCATGTTCATCCCCTGCACCGGCTGCTCGTTGATGTAGTTCTGGATCGCGGTGGGGCTGGGGTCGTCGCCGAGTGCGGTCAGATCAGCGGCGGTCGGGGCGCGGTTGAGCGCCTTCTGGAAGTCGGCCGCGATGGTCTGCTCGATGGTCTCGCCCTGGATCAGCGCGGAGGGATAGGTCTGAGCGTAGGTGCCGACGATGCCGCCCGTCCCGAGGCTGCCGGTCCCCGTGCCGGTCCCGGCAGTGTAGGTCAGGATCGACGACGGCAACGAGTTCAGGATGGCGGCGGCGTAGGTGCCGGACTGGTCGAAGAGGGCGCCGTTGGATTGCGCCGAGGCGGCGTTGGTCATGTACTCGTAGGCGTTGTAGAGCACGTTCGACTGCTGGTCCTGGGGCATGGCGTTGAGCGCGCTGACGATCTGGGTGGCGAGCGCCGCCGGCATCGGCTCGCCCATCTGCGAGGTCCAGATGCCGTCGATCGCGGCCAGCACTGACGCCCACGGCCCGATCGTGGAGGTCGCCTTGCTCTGGGCGAACTGAGCGAGGGTCATCGGCGCCGTCGGGTTGTGTGGCGCTCCACCCTGGCCCCACTCAGGATGGGCTGCGCTGGCCTGCGCGCTCTGGAAGGCGTTGGTGTAGCTCTGATACTGGCTCTGCAGCGTGGCCGCATCCGTGCCCGCCAGCGTCGCCAGCGCGGTCGCGTTGGTGCCGGCGGCGGCGAACTGCTGGTTGTAGTAGCTGGAGAGCAGTTCGTTGAAGCCCTGCTGCGACGACCCCGAGGGAACGCCCGGCACGGGGATTCCCTCCTCCGCCGACGGTCCGAGGTTCGTCTTCTCAGTGAGGGTTCCGGTTACCTGCTGGGCCGCGGTCGTGGCGCTCTGCTGCTCCCCCGCCGGAGAGGTCGCTGAAGGTGTCGCGGTAGCGGTCGAAGTGGCCGCTGGCGGACTCTGGAGGTAGGCGAGGACCTGCTGCGGGGTTCTGAGCGACGCATCCCCGTTCGCCATCGCCGTCACCCACGCCGACTTCTGCGCCGCCGTGAGATTGCCCCACGCGGCCAGCATTGCCGTCTTCTGGTCGGCTCTCGTGCTGGAGTTGGCCTTGGAGTTTAGCCAGTCGTTGAAGAACTTGTCGGGCGGCCCGGTCCCCGTCGTGAGCCAGCCGATAGCGGAGCCGACCGCGGTGGCGCCCGTGGGCAGATTCGACGTCCCCAGGTTGCCGCTCGTGTTATCGATAGGCATCAGTCAGTCCCCTGTGGGCCTACCATCGCGGGATAGCCCGCTGCTTGATTCGCTTGTGCCTCGTCGGACTCGAGCGTGACGATGTCTTCCCAGTCGGAGAAGTCATACCCTGCGAGCATCGCGGCGAAGGTGGGGTCCTGGGCCGCGAGCGATTGCAGATTCTCCTGGAGGCTCTGCATCACCAGGGACTGCTCGGCCGCGCTGCCCCCGCCCGCTTTGAGCGAGTAGATCTGGCCGGCGGCGTTGTCGGTGAGCTGGAGGGCATTGCGCCAGAGCGTCGTCTGCTGCGTCTCGAAGTCGGAGTGCTGAGGCAGCACCTCCCACGTCTGCAGGGTCCGCAGCGGGCGGGTCTTGGCGGCGAGATCGGCAGCGGTCGTGGTCGAGCCCGACGCGCCGAACTGCGTCCACCACGCGGGGTGGTTGTTCTGGATCTGGAGCAACTGGGGCTGAAAGTACGCCTCGTTCCAGGCGGTGTACTGCGGCGACGACGTGGTCCAGCCGTTCTGGACCATGGCGGTGTACTCCTGGTTCTTGAGGTTGTCGTACTCCAGCCAGCCGGTGTTGATGTCGCGCTCGTTGGCGACCTGGCCCACGAACTGTGAGGGCGACAGGTAGGTGATGTCGCCGAGGTTCCTCATCAGCTGCCACTGGGGCAAGTCGAAGGGACGGTCGGGCTCGTCGGGGCCGAGGTTGGCGGTCTGGAACTTCGACTGCGAGGCGCTCACCACCCACGGCGAGTTGTTGGCGATGGTGTCGCGATCGGCCTCGGAGACGCGCGAATCCATGTAGGCCATCAGCGCCGCGTCGGACTTCGGGTCCTTGGCGAGCAGGTCGGGGACGCTCGGCGCCCCGGGCGTGTCGATGAGGGCGGCCTGCCACTGGGCGTTGGTGACACCCGGCAGCGACGCCAGCAGGATCTGGTCGCGGGACTTGTCGTCGGGGGCCGCCCGCCAGTTGTCCATGTTCTGCGCGGTGTTCTGCTGCTGTTGGTTCTCGATGTAGGGGTCGACCGGCAGCGCGAACTGCGCGATGCCCTGGCCAGTCAGGTCCACGCCCACCTGGCGCTGGAGGCCCGACATGATCGAGTTGTAGTCGGGGTCGGTGGGGGAGAGCGCTCGGTTGTTGGTCCGCTCCCACTCCTGGACGGCCGAGTTGATCTGGCTGTTGATCGAGTCCTGGCTGTTGGTCAGGCCCGGGATCGACGGGATCACATTCTGGCCGAGCGCCATCATGGAGGCGCCGCTCAGGAGGTCGGCGAGGTAGGGCCACTGAGGCTTGGCCTGGCCGGTGTTGAAGTCGATCTGGTCCGAAGCGCCCGGGATCAGGTCGGCGAGGATCTGGGCGAAGCCGGGATCTAGGCTGGCCGCCTTCCACAGCGGCGCGAACATCGGCCCGGTGCCGGGCACCAGCGAGCCGATCCCGTCCGAGGTCAGGAAGAAGGCGTGCAACGGGTTGATCTGGAGCGCCGCCCCGGCACCGAAGCCGATGTGGGAGAGCAGCCCCTGGAGGCCCGTGATGCCGGGAGAGTTGGCGTTGGCGGGGCTCTGGGCCTGCTGCGACGCCTCGGCTCCGTGGAGCACGGCGCTGCCGATGTACGGCGACGCCATCGCCTGGCGCAGGTAGAAGCGGTCCATGTTGGCCGTAGCTCCCCAGAAGGGGAAGATGTTCCGCATCGTCGAGCCCATCACGGTGCGCGTGCCCTGGTAGGTGTTGTTGATGATCCAGTCGATCGCCCGCGAGGCGGATTCGGCGGCGATCTCCTGTTCGAACTCCTGCGTTCCGTAGCGGGGATCGTCCATGCTGCTGAAATACTTTCGCATCTGCTGCTCGAAGTACCCCATCACCTTCGGGAAGGCTCCCGTCCGGGCGGCGTTGATCGCCGGGCCGGTGAAGTTCTCGAAGACCGCGTTAGGCACCTTGTTGACCAGGTTCATCATCGTGCTGTCGGTGTAGGGATTGCTCAGGCGCCCTTGGACGATGGGCAACCTACCCGGAGTATTGGCGTTGTCGCGGACCAGACGCTCCAGCGTCTTCATGTTCACCCGGCCGCTGGTCGCCATCTGCCGGATGGTGGGGTTGTCCATGTACCCCTTCATCATGTCGTCGAACTGATCGATCTGAGGATCAATGAGGCTGGGGTCCAGGTGCATCTTCTTGGCGCGGGCCCAGCCCCGGGCCATCGCGGTGTCGCTGGCCAGATCGGGGCTCGGACCCAGCTTGCCAACCGCCTTGCGGTAGTCGACCATGGCCTGCTTGCGCGCCCCGGCCTGGGTGACGGCGAGCGTGCTGTCTGCATCCACGTCGCCCGTGGCGGGGATGTCGCCCGCAGTTTTGAGCGCAGCTCGATAGGCTTTGAGCGCCGCGCTGATGGTCGGGTCGGGCGCGGTGGAGAGGCTTTCCCTGACCAGCTTGTTCACGGCGTCGCGGGCGGCGGTCGGGCTCTCCTCCGAGAACGCCTGCAACCACGCCCTCGTCATCGTGTCCTGGGACCAATGGTTGCGGATCTGGTCGGCCAGCGCCTTCGCGTATCCCACCCCAGACGGCTCGATCGGACGGAACATGTCCGTCGAGTCGTCCTGGAAGTTCTTCTTGACGGTCTGGAGCATCGCTCCCAGCTCAGGCCGGGCTTCCACCGCATCGTCGACGCTCTGCTTCACCAGCCCGTGGACCCCGGGGACCAGCAGGCCGCCCATCTTCAGGATGGAACTGGTGAGGTAGCTGAAGGCGGCGCCGAACTGGTTGTGGCCGACCAGGAAGGCGAACGGCCGGATCATGTCGTCGCCGACGTCCATCCTCATGCCGGTGGAGACCTTGCCGATGGTCAGCCGCCGCCAGGCGTCCATGGCCTTGTCGATGCCAGCCTGTCGCTGGAACTTGACGGCCTGTCGCAACCCCCGGGTCTTGTAGGCCACCATGTCGAACGGCGAGTAGGGGAAGACGACCTTGTTGCCGAACTGGGTGGTGGTCCCCGGCGCGGGCCGGGCGATGTCGGAGATCTCCTTGCGGATGATCGCGAGATCCTCCTCGGGCGCGCCCGTAGCATGGGCCAGCTTCAGCCGCTGTTGGGCGTCGATGAGCAGCCCTTGGAGGTTGGCGACCTCCGAGTCGCTCTTGCCCGCGGTGGCGGCGGCGGTCAGGGCGTAGGACTGCTCCTCGCCGGTGAGCGCGTTGGGGGCGTAGGAGACGATGTGGTCGACGGCGTCGCCCACCCACTTCTCGAAGTCCGCCTTGTTCACCCCGGGCAGCGAGAAAAACTTTTGGGTGATCTGATCGACCACGGCCTTGTAGGCGTCGAGCACGTTGTCAGGATCGTGCAGCGCCGCTTCGACGTAGGCATTGATGGTCGGGGCGATCTCA
>Ga0181520_10003738_pt1 | contig 26362 bp, 20 predicted proteins | sample PEATcosm2014_Bin_29_FD_132451 | JGI IMG/M metagenome (GOLD analysis project Ga0181520, IMG submission 132451) | Peatland microbial communities from MTU Mesocosm Facility, Houghton, MI, USA - PEATcosm2014_Bin02_30_metaG | ecosystem: Environmental > Terrestrial > Soil > Wetlands > Peat | place...
CAGCCCTTGAGCTGAGCCCGGTAGCTGAGGTCGGCGTCCTCGGTGATGGTGTCGTGCTGCCAGCCGCCGGCGTCGGCGATGGCACTCACCCGCCACATGCCGGCGGTGCCGGAGAAGTTGAAGAAGGCGTGGGAGCGGTGCCGCGCGGTGTGCTCGAAGACGAAGTGGCCGTCCAGCAGGATGGCCTGGACCTGGGTCAGCAGGGAGAAGTCGCGGTTGAGGTGGTCCCAGCAGCCCTGGACGAAGGCGATCTTGGGGTCACCGAAGTGCGGCACGGCCTTGCGCAGGAAATCCACGGTGGGGATGAAGTCGGCGTCGAACATGGCAACGAATTCGCCCTTGGCGCTCTTCAGGCCGTTCTGCAGGGCGCCGGCCTTGTAGCCGGTGCGGTCGGTGCGGTGCAGGTAGGCGATGTCCCAGCCGAGCATGCGGTACTTGTCGCAGACGGCCTGGGCCACCTTCACGGTGTCGTCGGTGGAGTCGTCCAGCATCTGGATCTCCAGCCGGTTCTTGGGCCAGTCCATCTTGACCACGTGGTCCAGCAGGCGCTCGACCACGTTCACTTCATTGAATACCGCCAGCTGCACCGTCACCATCGGCAGGAAATCGGGGCCGCCCACGGGCTGCGGCGGGTTTTTCTTGTAGCGGAAATACAACAAGAGCATCCAAAGGCGATGTGCGCCGTAGATGCTCAGGATGCTCAGGATCGTGAAGTAGGTTACCAGCACGATCGTCTTTATGATTTCCATTATCAACTCCGCAGTGACTTGCCGTCCACGCAAGCAATCCTATATCCTTTAATACTGGCAGGAAGTGCTTGGATATTCATCACCTTTTTCTTCCTTTTTTCTCCTACATCGCTTCAAATGAAGCAACAAGACATTGCCTGATAGGTGGGATGGGATGGTTGAAGGCGAAGGTTTCCCCAAGAGCATCGGTCGATACGAGATCAAGGCACTCCTCGGGTCCGGGGCGATGGGTTCGGTGTATCTGGCCGAGGACCCGCGCATCAAGCGCAAGCTGGCCATCAAGGTGGTGCGCCTGGACACCATCCGCAGCGAGTCCGAGCGCAAGGAGTTCCTCGCCCGGTTCCAGCGCGAGGCCGAGGTTTCCGGCGTGCTCAACGACCCGGGCATCGTCACCATCTACGACGTCGGCGACAGCGACCTGGGCCCGTTCCTGGCCATGGAGTACGTGCCGGGCCGGCCGCTGGACGCGATCATCAAAGGCGGCGGGCTGGCGCTGAAGGACAAGCTGGGCATCGCCGCGGGCATCGCCGCGGCGCTGGACCACGCCCACAGCCACGGCATCGTGCACCGGGACGTGAAGCCCGGCAACGTCATGATCACCGAGGACCACAAGCCCAAGCTGATGGATTTCGGCATCGCCAAGCGCGATGACGCGTCGCTCACCCAGACCGGCACCTTCCTGGGCACGCCCAGCTACGCCAGCCCGGAGCAGATCAAGGAGGGCGTGGCCACCAGCCGCTCGGACGTGTTCAGTTTCGGCGTGCTGATGTTCGAGCTGCTGTCCGGCAGCCTGCCGTTTCCGGGCACTTCCATCAACACCATCCTCTACAAGATCGTCAACGAGCCGCCGGTGGCGGTGGTACCGCCGGTGGCGGGCCTGATGTCCGACGGCTGGCAACGCACCTTCAACAAGGCGCTGGCCAAGAATCCCCAGGAACGCTATGCCAGCTGCTCCGCCTTCGTGCGGGAGCTGCTGGACACCGCCATCGACCTGGGCCGCACCGAGCGCCTTCAGCTGCTGAGCGGGCTCCGGCCCGGGGACCCGACGCCCGCGGCGCCGGTCATCGCCCCGGCCACCGCCCTGGCCGCCCCGGCCCGGCCCAAGGGCGCGCGCTCCTGGCTGTGGCTCGCGCTGGGGGGCGCGGCGGCGGCGGTGGTGCTGGCCGGGTTCCTGATGTTCCGCAAGGGACCGGTGCAGGTGCCCATCGACACCGACCCGGGCAACGCCACCGTGGTCAAGGCCGGCAAGGTGCTGGGCTCGACCCCGATGCCGGTGCTGCTGCAGGCCGGGGAGAGTGTCAGCTTGGAACGCAAGGGATTTGTTCCCAAAATTTACCAGTACCACGCCGGAGACGCGCCCGGCAAGCTGCAACTGGAACCGGTGAAGAGCGAGGAGACCCTGCGCACCGAGCCGGACGGGGCGATGGTGGTGCTGGATTCGGTCAAGCTCGAAGGGGTCACGCCGCTCAAGGTGGCGGCTTGGAACCAGGGGCAGAAGCACGACCTGACCTTCACCAAGGGCAGCCAGGTGCTGGCCACCACCCTGCAGGAGGGCGAAACCCCGGGCAACCGGGTGTTCACCCTGGAATCGGCCGCCCAGACCCGCACCTCGGCGATCCCCAAGACCGTGGACGCCAACGCGCCCGGCGGCATCCGGCTCAGCACCGAGTACCCGGTCCGGGTGCGGCTGGACGGCAAGGACCTGGGCGAACTCAGGGACAAGCCGTTCGCCGCGGCCCCCGGCCCGCACAAGGTGGAGCTGAGCAGCCCCAGGGTGTTCTTCAAGGAGGCCCGGACGGTGACCGTCAACCCTGGCCAGACCCTGACCCTGCCGCTCCCGCCCACGGTGCGGCTGACCGTGGAGACCTTCCCCAATTCCGGCATGGTGGTGCTGGACGGCATCCCGACCCAGGTGGAAAGCGACGGCGGCACGGCCATCCTGGTCACCCGCGGCGCCCATACGGTCACCATCCAGGGGCATCCCGGCAGTGCCAAGCAGGTGAACCTGGAGGCGGACACGCCGCTCCGGTTCAAGCTTTGACGCTCATGCTGCCTTCCCCGCAACCCTCTCTTCCCGAGGACGATCCCGCACCCCGCGGGCCGTGGTCCTTCATGGCCCAGGCCCTGCCCGGCGGCTTCTCCCGCTGGGGCCTGCAGCTCATGGCCGGCTGGCTGGCCTTTTCGCTGCTGTCCAACCTGCTCTGGGCGTTGCACCTGCGCAGCCTGACCGGCTGGAGCGGCCTGCCCAACTACTGGGGCGAGATGCTCACCGCCCGGGACCTATGGGAGCTGGTGGAGAACGGCGGCTTGAAAGCCCACTGGCTCGGCCCCTGGGTGCCCTGGGCGGGCGGGCTGGCCATGCTCTGGTTCCTGTGGTCCGGCTGGCGCCTCCAGGCGGCCGCCGCGGCGTTCCCCGCGCGGCTGGGCCCCTGGCTGTGGGGCCTGGTCGACACCCTGGTGATCGGCGTGGGGCCGCTGGCCGGACTGGCCGGGGTGCTGCTCTGGGCCTTCGGCAGGCTGGGCGCGACCGGGATCCAGGGCCTCGGCTGGCTGGATTGGCTGGGCGGCGGCCTGGTGCGCCTCGCCTTCGTCTCCGCCCTGTTCCTGCAGTGGTGGCTTTGCCGCCTGGGCCGCGCCGGCGCAGCCCCCGGCTTCCGCCTGGGCTCCTGGAAGCGGCTGGGCGGGCACCTGGGCCTCAGCTTCCGGCGCTTCTGGACCTGCCCTGTGCAATGGCTGACGCTGGTCCTGGGCGGCGTGCTGCTGCGCGCGGGCCTGACCCTGCTGGTGCTGTTCCTGGCCTGGCGGCTGGGCGGCGGCACGCTTCCAAGAATTGCTGTCTTCCTGGCCCTGCAATTGGCGGTGGTGCTGGCCAACGCCTGGCAGATCGGCTGGTTCCTGCGCCTGGCGGCCCTGTTCGTGCGCAGTGACGCCGAGCTGCGCGCGGCGTTGGCACACCTTCATGAGAGCAGCGAGCCATGACCCTCCGAATCCTTGCCCTGTGCTGCGCCTGTGCCCTGGCCGGCGCCCAGGAGACGCCGCACCCCAACCGGCTGGCCTGGCTGTCCATCTTTCCCGAACCCCTGCCGGAGGGGGTCAACCAGATCGGCCTGGAAGCCACCAACCAGTTCCTCCGCCCGGAACGGCAATCCAGCCTGGGCGGCCAGACCCAGGCCCAGCTGGACGGGGAGGACTGGGAGCTGGTGTCGGACCTGGCCGAGGGGCTCGGCCCGGGGCGGATCAACCTGCGCACCCGGCTCGACCACCGGTCCGGCGGGATCGCCGACCGGCTCATCATGAACTGGCATGACATCCTCGGGGTCGGCCAGGGCGGCCGCAATGAGGTGCCGATCTTCCAGGACAAGTGGGTGATGGTCCGGGACGGCCGGGTGGTGTTCGACAGCACCAGTCCGCGCACCTTCGTGCAGGGCCTGGATGTCTCCTACGCGATCCCGTTCGGCGACGGCGCCAACGGCGGGCGCTACGGCGGCAGTGTGCAGCTGCCCACCGGCGGGGAACGGATCATGCAGAGCAGCGACGGCACCAACTTCATGATTGGCGCCGCGCTGTGGCACACCTTCGGCTTCGCCCGGTTCTGGGCCCAGGCCGAGCAGATCTACGTGGAGCTGCCCAAGAACAGCCCCCTGCGCACCGTGATCGACCGGGGCCAGTACTGGCGGGCCTGGGCCGGCGTCGTGCTGGGGCGCTGGTACGGCTTCGGGCTGGACCTTTCGCTGGCCTACAACGAGACCCCCTACCACTCGATGCTGGTGCGGGTGGACAAGTACGGCCTCCAGCAGACCTGGATCGTGACCCACACCCGCTGCCCGCACTGGCGCTTCGGCTTCACCGAAAAGGCCGGCACCTTCGCCACCCCGGAGATCACCGGATTCACCACCTACCGTTTCTGAAGGGGGCCGCCCGTGCCGCACACCATCCTGGAGTATTCCGACAACATCATCGAACCGGCCGACTTCCAGCCTTTCTGGCGCAAGCTGCACCCGGCCCTGGTGGAGATCGCCCAGGTCCGCCTCCAGGACATCAAGAGCCGGGCCTACCGCTGCGAGGCCTTCCGCATGGCCGACGGCGCTCCCGGCTACGCCTTCGTCCACCTCTCCATCCGGCTGCTGGAGGGCCGGAGCCCCGAGGCCCTGGCCGCCATCGGCGCGGCCGCCCTGGAGCTGCTGAAGACGCACTTTTCCGGCACCCTGGCCGCGCGCCAGTGCGACCTCACCGTGGAGCTGACCGGCATGCGCCGGGACTGCTACTTCAAGGCTTCCAGCTGCAAGGCCTGATTCCATGCAGTACGAGTTTCCGGTATTCGAGAACCTGTGCCCCTCCTGGGGCCTGGTCACCCACCTGGCCACCCGCCAGGTCTACCCCAAGGGTTCGCTCATCCTGGACATGGAAGCGCCGGCCGACGGCATCTACTACGTCAAGGAGGGCCAGGTCGATACCTGCCTGTACACCCTGAACGGCCCCGAGAAGGTGCTCTACGGCGTCGGCCAGGGCTGCGTGTTCGGCGAAGCGTCGTGCTTCTCCACCGGCGTCACCGGCGAGGCCAGCGTGTGGGCGCGCACCCCCTGCGTCGTCTACTTCTACCGCAAGGAGACCGTGGAAGGGCCCATCGCCCGGGAGCATCCCCAGCTCCTGCTCGAAATGGCCGGCCTGCTCGGGCACATCGTGCGCATGTACGGGATCTGGCTCCAGGACAGCCTCAGCCAGGACTACTTCGTCCGGGTCTGCCGCATCCTGGTCTACTTCGTCCGCTGGAAGAAGGGCAACCTGGTCCCGGACGGCGCAGTGCTCATCCAGTCCGACGTCACCCAGAACGATATCGCCAAGCTGCTGGGCATCCACCGGGTCACCGTGACCAAGGCGGTCAAGCGGCTCAAGGACCTGGGCATCATCCGGCACTTCACCAAGAACGAGCTGGATATCGCGGATTTCCAGGGGTTATGCCGGCTGGGCGGGCAGGTGGATCAAGGGTCGATCCGGTAGCTCACAACCCATTCATAGCCCAGGTGGCCGGGCTTGGTGAGCACGGTGACCGTGCTGCGCCCGGGTTCGAGCGGGTCGAATTCGCCCCTGGCGACTTGTCGTTCCTCGCGCTCCTTGCCTGGTTGCCAGGAGCGCAGGACCACCAGGTCGTTTCTGCCCCGGCGTTTGCTGCGTTCGAATTTATCCAGGACCGCGGCCTGGTGGGCGGTGGACGGGGCGGTGTCGAGCCAGGCGTTCACCAAGGCTTCGGCATAATAGGTGACATGATAAATAATTATTTATAATATTCGTGCATCCCCCTGCTGGGTCAAGGGCCATGCCGCTCATTCGATCAAAACAGCTGAAGCCAAAGACGAGACCCCTGCGAAACAAAGGTAAAATGCTTCCATGCGACCCGTATCCCGACGCCGCCAAGGCACTTCCCGAGTGATCCCTCTCCACCAGGACCAGGTGCGCTGGACGTGAAGACCCTCCGCGGCAAGACCTGACCCTGGTTCGGACTCGATTTTCTTATTTGGGATATGTAGCGCTGGCTACATTTTCCAGGGCGTGCTTGGTCAAGAATCGAGCATCGCCCGGAGTTTTCCATGAGCAATTCAATCAGCCAGCTATGTTTGGCGCCCGAAGGCGAGGCGGAAGTGCTGCAGGGCAACATCGCCTTCGCGGTCGGCTGCGTGCGCAGCGGCATCCACAGCGCCGACGGCTACCCGGGCACGCCCAGTTCCGAAGTGATCGACCGCGGCCTGGGGGAGGTGCAGGACCTGATCACGGTGGGCTGGTCGGTGAACGAGGCCACGGCGGCGGCGGTGGGCCACGGCCACACCCTGGCCGGGCGCGACTGCGTGGTCACCATGAAGATCCCCGGCCTGTTCCAGGCGGGCGACGTGTTCACCAGCGGCGCCGGCTACACCCAGCAGCGCGGCGCGCTGATCTACTACATCGCCAGCGACTTCACGCCCAGCTCCACCCAGCACCTGGTGGATCCGCGCGGCCTGTTCAAGAGCTGCTTCGTCCCGGTGTTCGAGCCGCGCAACCACCAGGAGATGCACGACGCCCCGGCCATCGCCGCGGACCTCGCCCGCGCCTTCAGGACCCAGGTGGTGGTCATGCCCAGCGGCGGGCTGTGCCACAGCGACGGCCTGGTGCGCCTGGCGCCCCGAACGCGCCGGGAGCCGGTGCCGATGCCGGCCAGCCTGCGCGGTTTCAACGTGCTGCCCAGCGAGGCGCGCAAGGGCTACGACACGATCATGGACGAGCGCATGCCGGCCCTGGCGGCCATGGTGGAGCAAAGCCCGCTCAACCGCTGGGACAAGGGCACGGGCAAGCTCGGCGTGATCACCTACGGCGTCTGCGATCTCTACCTGCGCGAAGTGATGGCGGCCGCGGGCCTGGAGCTGGACGTGCTCTCCCTGGCCTTCTCCAACCCCCTGCCGATGAACCTGATCCGCGCCTTCTGCCAGTCGGTGGAGGAGGTGCTGGTCATCGAGGACGGCTACCGCCATCTGCAGGAAGCCCTGGAAGGCGCCGGCTTGAAGGTGCGCGGCAAGGCGCCTTACAGCAAGCTCACCGAGTGGAGCCCGGCGCTGATCGCCGGGCTGCTGGGGCTGGAGGTGCCGCGCACGGCCTGCGCCGTCCCGGCCCTGGGCCGGCCCCCGTTGATCTGCCCGGGCTGCCCGTACCGGCTGTTCGCCCATGAAGTGGCCGAGCTCAAGCGCAGAGGCCAGCTGGACGCGGCTTTTGGCGACATCGGCTGCAACGCGCTGCTGTTCCACATGAACGCCATGGACACCGGCCTGGCCATGGGCGCCAGCGAAAGCCAGCGCATGGGCTACGTGCTGTCCCGCCCGGAGCAGGCGTCCCGCTGCCTGAGCATCATCGGCGACAGCACCGAATGCCACAGCGGCATGGATGCTACCCGCAACGCCGTCTACCGCAACGTCCCCGGGGTGAAGGTGGTGCTGGACAATGAGTGGACCGCCATGACCGGCGGCCAGCCTTCGCCCACCTCCCCGGCCAACCTGGCCAACCAGCCCATCCGCTTCGATCTGCCCGGCACCCTGGCGGCCCACGGCGCCAGCGTCGAAGTGGTCGGGGCCTATGACCGCAAGGCCCTGCGCGCCACCCTCAAGTCGGCCCTGGCCGAAGCGGGCAACGGCCGCTACACCACCATCGTCGTGCGCGACGGCGCCTGCCTCAAGAAGAGCAAGCCCAGCCGCCAGCGGGTCCAGGTGGATCCCGGCCAGTGCAAGCAGTGCAACCTGTGCCTGATCTGCCCCGGGCTGGAACGGGGCGCGGACGGCGTGCCGGTGGTGAACAACCTGTGCTCGGGGTGCGGCGGGCATGTGCCGGCCTGTTCCCAGATGTGCCCCACGGGGGTGCTGAAACCGTTCACCCTGGAGCAGCGTGGGGCCGGGGCGGCGTTCCCGGCGCCGCCGGAGGTTCTCCCGGCCGCGCCCAGGGCCGAATTCCCGCACCGGCTGGCGCTGGCGATCCGCGGGGTGGGCGGGCAGGGCAACCTGTTCTTCGGCCGGGTGCTGACCCAGCTGGCGCTGGAGGCGGGCTACGCGGAGAGCAACATCGTCAAGGGCGACACCCACGGCATGGCCCAGATGGGCGGGCCGGTGATCAGCACCTTCGGCTGCGGCGCGGTGCTCAGCCCGGTGCAGCTGCCGGGCACGGTGGATTGCCTGATCGTCATGGAGCAAAGCGAAGTGCTGCGGCCGGAATTCCTCGATCTGCTCAAGCCCGGCGGCACCATCCTGATGGCCAGCACCCGGATCCTGCCCGAAGGCCTGGCCGAGGGCGGCTACCCCAGCGCCGCCCAATTCGAGGAGCTCCTGGCGGCCTACCGGCTGATCGAGGTGGACCCGCTCAAACAGGCGGTGACCCTGGGCGACGCCACCGGCCGGATCGCCAACGTGATCCTGATGGGGATCCTGAGCCGGCTGAGCCCGTTCGACCGGTTCCCGGTGGAACTCTGGTGGCGGGCCCTGCGCAAGGTCAATCCCAAGCCCGCGGTGTGGGCGGCCAACTACGCGGCCTTCAACGCCGGGAGAAGCTAGCCACTTCAATTCACCAGAAAGTCGATGGATTCATCCCATTCCAGGGTCGAAAGCAGGCCGGCTTCCCCGGAATCGGGCGAGCCCAGTTCCCTTGCCATGGGGATCTGCCTCTGCGGGGAAAGGTTACCCAGCTCCGGGGAAAAGGGAAGCCTGAACAAGCCGGGGGAGGCCAGGGGCGAGACCGGAATCGATCCGTTATAACGCTGAGGCGGCAGCGTTTGAAGCGGTTGCCTCGGGATGGGGACGGGGCTGGAGCCGGAAAAGGGATTCCAGGATGGACTGGAAGCCCCGTGGAACGGGCTGCCGGTGTTCGGGGCGGCTTCGGCCGCCACGGCGCGCCGGACCTTCTTGCTGCCGGCGTCAGAATCCCCTCCCGCGGGCCTCGGCCTCACCAAAGAGGGAGCCGTTCCCCGTTCCGGCCTCTCCGTGGGAAGGCCTGCCTGGCGCAACTCTTCCTTGGTGTGGCCCGCCCCCACGCCTCCCTTGCCACCCCACCAGTGGCGGTTCAGGGTTTTCAGGTTCGGGAAGCTTTCATGGCAATCGCCCACCTCGCAGCCCCAGGGCAGAGGCGGATCGGGCGTGGGGTCGGCCGCGGCTCCGCTGGCGCCAAGGCCGGGTCCCTTCTTCCCGGATTTCGGCTCCAACGAGGAGGAAGCTCCTTTCTTCGCGGCCAGGGGCAGGGGTCCGATGTGGTACTTTGCCTGGTCCTCTTTGGTGAAGACCTGCTTCTTGCCGGGAACGCCGGCCCTTATGAGCTCTTCCGGGGAATGTTTCGCCTCGTTCTCGGTATTGCCGTACCAGTGGCGCCGCAAATCTTGCCAATTGATGAAGGTGGAGCGACACGCAGGGCATTGCCACGGCCTGGCCTTCTCCTGGTTGGTGGGGCGACCGCCCCGGCGCGCACGCCTTTTCTCCGGGTGGCTGTGGACCCCTCCCGCCTCCGCCGGCCATGCGCCACTGGGGGCGAAAGGCGCGGATGCTGATTCCGGAGCGGCCCCGATGCCGGGCACGGGCGGCATGGATTCATAGATTCCATAGAGGTGATGGACGCCGTCGTAGGTGTAAAACAATTCCAGGCTCCGGTTGCCCGCCTTGGATTCGAAGATCAGTTCGCCCGGACCGTCGTCGCGCCCGAACGAGCGCGTGTGGACCAACTGCCCCAGTTGCTCCACCAGCCCATGGTTCTGGACTTCTTCCAGGAGGTAATCCGCTTCCAGATCGACGGGGCCTTCCGGGAGGGTGAACCACTGGTCTTCCCCGGGTTTGAGGGTCGGTTCGGGGCGGGCGGGCGGGACGGACTCCCCGTCGGGGTGCGGATTGACCCGTACCAGGCGGAGTTCCAGGGTCGACATGTTGATCAGGCAGACCTTCTCCTGGGCCAGCAGAGGCAGGAACCCGGCCAGGGGGGCCAGGAGGAGGAGCCGGAAGCGGCGAAGACCAGGCAGTTGCATGGGAGCGTTCCTGATGATGGGGCGTTTTGGCCAAGGAGGGGCATTGGGATGGGAACTTGCGGGAGCGAACATGCCGGCGCCCAGCCCGTGGATAATTATTTAATGGGCAAAATCCCGGATAGGTTCCTTCCCAGGTCCAAACGCGGAATGGAACGGTTTTGACCGGTTACCATTCACCATGGTCAGTGTGCTCCTGCTCTTCCTTCTGCCTGTCGGGGGCGGGATTCCCGCTGGGGTGCTGCTCGCCCGGGCCAAGGGCCTGGACTGGCCCTTGACCGCCGGGCTCTATTTCGGCTCGGACGTGCTCCGATCTCCGAAGCCCTGGGGGGCGCATCCGTCCCGTCCTCTACGAGCATGAAGCCTTGGCCCCATCCTCGAAGCGCTTTGCCGGCGGATTGATCAAACGGCAGGCGGCCAACGATGCGGCCTTCGACGCCGGAGGCGGAGGGAATAAAAAAAGTGGGATGCTTCGTTTTGGCCAGAACCTGGCCTCGGCCGTCCCCATGGAACGCGGCTGATCGACTTTATTGGGCGGGGGCGGAGATGCTGTTCTTGCGGTTGAGGGTGGTGCCGGAGATGGTGTAGGTCTTGTTGGTCGGGCCATTCTCCGTCACATTGATCGCTTCGCCCCAGGGGCTCCAGGCCAGGCCGGTGGCCGCCATGCCCTTGATGTTGACGTTGCTGGCGTCGCCCGGAAGGTTGAGGGTGTAGGTGTAGCCCGCGCTCTGGTTCCCGGAGCCCCAGCTTTTCTTGACGCGGGTCTTGCCCGTGGGGTCCGTTTCCTGCCAGGTCACCTCGAACTTGCCCACATAGGCGCCGTTTTGCACCAGCTTGACGAAACCGGAGGGATATTCCTTGCAGTCCCACTCGGTGTAGTTGGTGCTGAAGGCCATGGTGGCGTGGCGGTTGTCCTTGAGGAAGTTCACCGTATAGGCGATCGGGTAGGCCGGGTTGTTCCGGTTGAAGGTGGCAGAACCCTGGATCACCTTGAGCAGGTTCGCCTCGGCTTGGGTCCCCCCCTCCATGACGCTGGTGACGGCCTCCGCGTTCCCGCCCAGGGAAATCACGGTGAAGGTGGAATTGCTGACGATGGATTCGTATTTGGCTTTCAGGTCGGCCTTGATGGTGGCCTTGCCGCCGCTGACGGCATACTTCATGGCCGCGGACAGGTCCGCCTCGGTCTCGGACGAACTGGTGTCCATCCGGATCATGAGGAGCCGGCCGAAGTCCACGCTCTTGACATAGGCGGCGGGACCCTGGGCGTTGAAGCGGTTCTTCGCATCCGCCAGGGTCACGCTGGGAGCGAACACTGCGGCGGGATCCGTCGGGGGATCGATGGAGGCGGTGTAATAGACCTGCTTGTAGAGCATGACGCTGGTGGAGGAGGAACCGTCATGCTTGAATCCGGCATCCAGCTTGAGGTTGTTGGACTTGTCCCACTTCGCGCTGAAGCCAAGCTGCAGGGCGACCTGCTCGGAGGAGAAGGCCTTCTTGACCTCGTAGCTCTGCCGGGAGGCTTGGCCGGAGCCATTCCTGGCATCCTTGAACCACACGGCGACGATGCCCTGGATCGCCGACTGGATCGAGGAGTTGGTGGGATTGGCGACGGTCACCGTGCCTTTGTCGCCCAGGTTGGGCAGGTCCAGGGAAAGCTGGATCGGGCCCCGGGGCAGGGAAATGGCGTCGGGGGTGCCTTCCGCCAGGTTCCGGTTGGCCCGCAGCAGAGCCCCAGGGTAGATGACGCCGGTGGTCGGGGACAGGATCGTGACCGACGACAAGTCCGTGTTCAGGGACTGTTTCTTCTGACTGCAGATGATGATGCCCTTGCCGCCATTGCTCTTGCCCGGGATGCTTTCGGTGCTGCCCTGGGACATGACCGCGAGTAACGCCTTGGGGTCATAGTTCATGCCCATGATGTAATCGTCAATTTTCTTGGCTTCCTGGGCCCGGGCGGCGGGGGCCAGCAGACAGGCGATGACAAGCAGGGCTGGGTTGAATTGCTTATTCATTGTGTCCTCGAAGGGGGTCGCTGGAAGGGCGGACGGCTGGTTGCTGACGGGAGGCCTCTCACGTTCGAATGCGGCAAGGTTCATAAACTGAAAACAAAATAAACTACTAGTAAAATAAGTCAAGCCGGTCCACCGCCCGATTCCGTTGGGACCTTTCCCGTCCAGCCCATGATCTGTTGAGGAATGAAAAGGTATGAACCAGGCAGGGCTTCCGGGGATCGTCCTGCCAGGGTGGTCAAGTGAAAAATTATTTATATATTAGGGAAGTCCGGGCAGGCTGCTCCGACAAGGTGATTGGGATGATCAAGAACCATCTTCTCGGCTGCGTCATCGCGGGTGTCTTCCTGGCTTCATCCCATGGCAGCGCGGCAGGTAAGGTCGGCCCCGACGCCGGGGGCGTACCCATGGCCGATCTGATCAAGCACGATTTCAGCTGCATTCCCAAGCCGTCCATCCGGAAGCCATTCAAGGTTGAACCCTTGCCCTATCATTTCGCTGAATCGCTGCCCAAAGGAGGGGAAGAGGAAGCTTTTTTAGCCCAACACGTTCCGGCCAAGGATAGAGGGGTCTATCGTGCCATCTTCAAGGCGGAAAGGGACCGCAAGCCTGGGGAGGTAGCTGATTATTTTCAGGTCCTGCAACCTTATCTCCATGAAATCAAGAAGGTCTCACTGAGAATTGTCAACTTGGCCGAGATGTCCGGCCCAGCTTCCAAGGTTATCTTCCTGGGCCGGTCTCCCTATTGGCTTTATGAGACGTGTGAAATAGAAACGAAAAATAGTAACCAATTTATCTCTCTCCCCTTCTCCGGTACGCCGGATGTCAGCATGAACGGGATTCCTGACGATGCCGATGACCTCGATAATGTGGTGACTGAACCAGGGCTGTTAAACTATTTCACCTTCATGGAAGGGAAGGGCCTGGACCATGCCGGCCCTTGCTTCGTTGTCGACCATTTGGGCTCTGGGCGGTCCATGATCGGGTTCTACCGTATTTGGAAAGGCTTTTATAAGCATCTTGGCAAAGCGGCACCATCTTTGACCCTGGTCGACATGAACTTGCAGGATGGCGTAGATCTTAAAAAGGCACATTGGTCCTATGCTTCCCATGAGCATCAGGTGCAATTCACTGTCAATAAATTCATGTACCCCGGGCTCCGGTTCATGCTTCCCGTCGTGCCTTTGGGCATGGATTCGGGTCTTGTGTCACTTCTGGATTTCGGGTCATTCGAGGATGAGTCCTGTCCGATGCCGAGATACCCGGCTCCGGCTTGGGAGCTGCCGCCCGAGGAGGTGGCCCGCATCGGAGGCTATGGCCGCGGCCACAAGGCGTTGAAAGCCCAGGTGGCCGCCTACCTTGCCAGCCACCCGTAGACCCACCAGGATCTGCCTGCCTGGGCGCTACACTGGCAGGGACTTGTCGAGCGGGGGTGCCCATGCACATCATCCATGTCCAGATCCGGGTGAAGCCGGATGCCATTGAAGCGTTCACGGCGGCCACCCTGGCCAACGCCAGGGCGAGCCTCCAGGAGCCGGGGGTGCTCCGGTTCGACGTGGTCCGGCAGCAGGACGATCCCACCCGGTTCGTGCTGGTGGAGGTCTATCGCGCCGCGGAGGATCAGGCCCGGCACCGGCTCACCGACCACTACGCGGCCTGGGCCGCGGCGGTGGCCGACCTGATGGCGGAGCCGCGCTCGGCCCTGAAATACACCGAGGTCTTCCCCGGCGCGGACGGCTGGTGATGCGCTTCGAGTTCGCCACCGCCCAGCGCATCGTCTTCGGCACGGGGGTGCTGGCGGAGGCGGGGCCCCTGGCCAGGGCGCTCGGCCTGCGGCCGCTGCTGGTGACCGGGCGCGACCCCGGGCGCTGCCAGGGCCTGCTGGACCAGCTCCGGGCCCTGGGGCTGCAGCCTTCCTGCTTCGCCATCGCCGGGGAGCCGGCGCTCGACGACGTCCGCGAGGGCGCCGCCCGGGCCCGGGCCGGGCGGGCGGACCTGGTCATCGCCTTCGGCGGCGGCAGCGCGCTGGACGGCGGCAAGGCCATCGCGGCCCTGGCGGTCAATGACGGCGACCCGCTGGACTACCTGGAAGTGATCGGCCGGGGCCGGGCCCTGGAACGGCGGCCTCTGCCCTGCATCGCCATCCCCACCACCGCCGGCACCGGTTCGGAGGTCACCCGCAATGCCGTGCTGGCGTCGAAGGAGCACGGGGTGAAGGCGAGCCTGCGCCACCCCTGGATGCTGCCGGCGCTGGCGCTGGTCGACCCCGCGCTGACCGTGGGCCTGCCCCCGGCCATCACCGCCAGCACGGGGCTGGACGCCCTGACCCAGCTCATCGAGCCGTACCTTTCGCTCAAGGCCAACCCCATGACGGACGCCCTGTGCCTGGAAGGCCTGCGCCGGGCGGCCCGGTCCCTGGGGCGGGCCTGGGCCGACGGCGGCGACCTTGGCGCCCGGGAGGACATGGCCCTGGCCAGCCTCCTGGGCGGGCTGGCGCTGGCCAACGCCGGGCTGGGCGCCGTCCACGGGCTGGCGGCGCCGCTGGGCGGCCTGGCGCCGGTGCCCCATGGCGCGGCCTGCGCGGCCCTGCTGCCCCATGTGCTGGAGGCCAACCTGCGGGCCAGCGATCCCGATGGCGTCCTGGGGGCGAAGTTCGGCGAACTGGCGCGGCTGCTCACCGGCGATCCCGGGGCGGAGGCCCTGGAGGGGCTGCGCTGGGTCCAGGCCCTGGTGAAGCAACTGCGGGTGCCGGGCCTCGGCGCCTACGGCCTTTCGGCCGCGGACCTGGACCTGGTCGCCGAACGGGGACTGGCGGCGAGCAGCATGAAAGCCAACCCCGTGACCTTCGACCGGGCGGCCCTGGCGGCCATCCTGGCCAAGGCCATGTGACGTCATCGGCGACCTGGACCTGGAAGCCCTCGAGGAATCGATGAGCTTTGCCCCGGTGCTGCCCCTCAAGGACAGCATCCGCACGCCGCTCGTGAACGGGCCGGAGGTCGTTCCGCTCTAGCCGGCCAGGGAGTCCATGGCCGCCTGCACGCCGCCGGCCTGGTGCGGCACGCCGGCTGCCCGGAGCCCCAGTTCCACGCCCGCCAGGGCCCCCATCAGCATGAGGTCGTTGAAATCCCCCAGGTGGCCGATGCGGAAAAGGGTTCCCTTCAGCTTGCCCAGGCCGGACCCCAAGGAGATGTCGTACTTCTCGAGGGCGATCTTGCGGAAGGCGTCGGCGTCGTGCCCCTGGGGCATGAGGACGGCCGTGAGGGAATTGGAGAATTCGCGCGGATCCAGCGCCAGGAGCTCCAGCCCCCAGCCATGGACGGCCGCCCGGGTCGCCTCGCCGTGACGGCGGTGCCGTGCGAACACCTCCTGCAAGCCTTCCTCCAGCAGCATCGCGATGGCCTCCTTCAGCCCGTGCAGCATGTTCGTCGCCGGGGTGTAGGTGAAGAAGCCGGTTTCGTTCGCCTTCAGCATGTCCTCCCAGTCCCAGTAGGAGCGCGGGGTGCGGCAGGACTTGGCCGCCGCCAGGGCCTTGGCCGACACGGCATTGAACCCGAGGCCGGGCGGCAGCATCAGCCCCTTCTGGGAGCCGCCGACCGTGACGTCGACTCCCCACTCCGCGTGCCGGTAGTCGATGGAACCCAGGGAAGAGATGGTGTCGACCATCAGCAGCGCGGGATGGCCGACGCGGTCCATGGCCTTGCGGATCTCGGGAATGCGGCTGGTGACGCCGGTCGAGGTCTCGTTGTGGACGACCATGACCGCGCGGATCTTGTGTTCGTGGTCCGCGGCCAGCCGGGCTTCCACCTGGCCCGGATCCGCGCCGTGGCGCCAGTTCCCCGGGACGAAATCCACGTCGATGCCAAAGCGCCGGGCCATGGTCTGCCACAGGGTGGCGAAGTGCCCCGTCTCGAAAGCCAGGACCTTGTCCCCGGGGGAAAGGACGTTGACGATGGCCGCTTCCCAGGCGCCCGTTCCGGAGCCGGGATACACGATCACCGGGCCTTCCGTCTGGAAGATCGCGCGGCAGCCCTCCAGCACCTCTTTCCCGAGCCTGGCGAATTCGGCACTGCGATGGTCGATGACGGGCCGGTCCATGGCGCGCAGGATGCGATCCGGCACGTTGGTGGGACCGGGGATCTGGAGGAAATGACGGCCGGGGCGGTGTTTCATGGGGTCCTCTGATCAGTTGTGCTGGATTGCATACAATCGTATAGCACGGCTGCGGCGCGAAAACAACTCCATTGCCGGGCAGGAATTCCGGTCCTATGCTGAAGCATGAAAACCCGAACTGGAGACTCGTTTATTCACCGGTCGGCGGCTGCCATGCGCTCTTCGATGCCATCCGCGGATGACACCCTCGCGAAACCGCCGGCCGGCCTGTACGACGGGGTGCTGGTCCAGCTCAGGCGGATGATCTTCGAAGCCGAGCTGAAGCCGGAGTCGCGCATCGTCGAGCGGGTGCTCTGCGAGCGGCTGCAGGTCTCCCGCACGCCCCTGCGCGAGGCGTTCAAGGTGCTGGCCTCGGAGGGCCTGGTGGAGCTGCTGCCCAATTGCGGCGCCCGGGTCGCCCGTTTCCGGGAACGGGACGTCCAGGATGCCATGGAGGTGATGGGGGCGATCGAAGGCCTGGCCGGAGAGCTTGCCGCGACGCGCGCCACCGACGATGTCATCGCCGAGATCCAGGCGCTGCATTACCAGATGCGGGCCCACTACCTGCGCCGCGAACTGCCGGAGTATTTCAGGCTCAACCAGGCCATCCACCGGCGGATCGTCGAGGCGGCGGGGAACGGCCTGCTGACCGCGCACTACGATTCACTGAGCATCCGCGTGGCCCGCGCCCGCTATCTGGTCAACCGTCTCGACGAGGAACGGTGGGCGACGGCGATGCAGGAGCACGAGGCGATGCTCGACTGCTTGACCCGCCATGCCGGCACCGAACTGCGGGACCTGCTCCGGCGGCACCTCATGAACAAGCTGGCGAGCCTGCTGGAGCACTTCCCGGGGGCCGAGCCGGCCCCGGCGGCCAGGATGGCCAAGGCCCCGGGTCCGCGCCTTCAGGGACGGGGCTCCGGATCATCCAAGCGATTGGCATAGAATTTTGTCGACCATCCTTCGGTGCCTGCTGGGGCGGCCGCCGGCATGAGGCTCGCGGTTTTTTACCTCGCCGGTTCAGGCCCGCATAACCGAAGCCGCGCCGAAATTTATATTGCTTGATTGCATTTAAAACGGGTCCGAGAATCACATCCATATCCCCATTGGCAATTCAACTGACACCCCTGGAGGGTTCTCCTATGCGGCCTCGCGTATTTAGAGCCACAAATGTAGTCATAGGCCTGCTTTGCCTGATGTACTTCCTCACCTATCTCGACCGGGTGAACATCAGCACGGTCATCGCGTCGAACGAATTCCTCAAGGAAATCCCCTTGAGCAAGGTGCAGATGGGCCTGGTCTTCTCGGCCTTCGCCTATCCGTACCTGGTGTTCCAGGTGATCGGCGGATGGGTCGCCGACAAGTTCGGGCCGCGCAAGGCGCTGATGGTGTGCGGCATCATCTGGGCCGGCGCGACCCTCGCGACCGGGCTCGTCCACGGGATCGTCGGCCTCTTCGTGGCCCGGGTCATCCTCGGCTTCGGCGAGGGCGCGACCTTCCCGACCGCCACCCGGGCGATGTCCTTCTGGACACCGAAGGAGCGGCGGGGCTTCGCGCAGGGCCTCACCCACGCCTTTTCGCGGCTGGGCAACTCCTTGACCCCATGGTTCGTCGCCATCCTCATCGTCTCGACCTCCTGGCGCGGCTCCTTCATCGTCATCGGGGTCATCAGCATCGGCTGGGCCCTGGTCTGGTTCCTCTACTTCCGGGATGACCCCAGTTCCCACCGGTCCATCACGCCCGCGGAGCTCGCCTCGCTGCCGCCCTACGGCGCGAAGAAGGCCGGCGTGAAGGTGCCCTGGAGCCGCCTGGTCGCGCGCATGGTGCCCGTGACGGTGGTGTACTTCTGCTATGGCTGGATCCTCTGGCTCTTCCTCAGCTGGATCCCTTCCTTCTTCAAGGGGCAGTTCCACCTCAACCTGACGAGCTCGGCCCTGTTCGCCTCCAGCGTGTTCTTTTCCGGCGTGGTCGGGGACACCCTGGGCGGCTACCTCAGCGACAAACTGTATGCAAAGACCCACAACCTCCGGCTCGCCCGGTGCGCCATGGTCTCCGTGATGATGGTGCTCTGCGCGGCCTCGCTCGTGCTGATCATCTTCACCCGGAACATCACCCTCGTCACGCTCTCGCTGAGCGCCGGCTTCTTCTTCGCGGAGATGACCATCGGGCCCATGTGGGCCATCCCCATGGACATCGCGCCCAGGTTCTCCGGCACGGCCAGCGGCCTGATGAACACGGGCTCGGCCCTGGCGGCGATCCTGTCGCCGGTGATCGGCGGCTACCTGATCCAGAAGACCGGCAACTGGATGCTGCCGTTCATCGTCTCGGTCGGCGTCATCCTGGTCGGCGCGGCGCTGGCGTTCAGGATGCACCCGGAGCTGCCCCTGGAGGATGACGGCAAGCCGCGGATTCCCGTGCTCCCTGCGCATAGCCCGGCAGTAAGCTAGCAAGAGAGGAAACCGACACGCCGATGCTGACCTATGAAGGTGCCACCACGATCGGGACCAACATCCTCCCGGAGGCCGTGCGGCTGTTCACGCTGCGCACGGGCCTGGCCTTCGGCGCCATCGGCGGCGCCGGCGCCGATGCGGGCTTCAAGGCCGCGGTGGAGGGCCGGGCCACCTTCGGCGGCGTGGCCCGCGAACTGACCGGGGAGGAAAAGGCCCGGGTCGCCGGCCAGGTGGTGATCGGCTATGACGTCATGGGGGTCTTCGTGAACGCGGGCCTGCCGGTCAAGGGCCTCACCCGCGACCAGCTTCGCGGGATATTCACCGGCCGCGCGACCAACTGGAGCCAGTTCCAGGGGCCGGATCGCCCCATCACGGTCTACAGCGAACGGCTCTCCGGCGGGCGGGCGACGGTCAAGGCCTTCCGGGACATGGTGCTTGGCGGCGAGCCCTACGGGCCGCTCAGGGAGCTGGACGATGCCACGGATTGCATCCAGGAGGTCGCCCAGGACCCCGGGGGCATCACCGCCGCTTCGATGTCCTTCGCCGTGCCGGGCGTCGCCGCCCTGGGGGTCGAAGGCGCGGCGCCGACCCTGGCCGCCGTCCAGAGCGGATCGTACCCCCTCAAACGCCCGTTGATCCTCGTGACCCTGGATGTCCCTCGCGGTGCCGCCAAGGCCTTTCTCGATTTCATGCTCACACCCGACGTCCAGAAGATTGTCGGCAAGAAGTTCGTACCCGCGCGGTAGGCTCGGCGGAAGAAGGAGGAGGACGTCCGTGAACATCAATCCAGCGAAATGCGTGGCCTGTGGCAACTGCACCTACGTATGCACCATGGGAGCCATCTACATCGATCCGGCCAGCCACCGGGCCACCATCGACCGGGACGAGTGCGTGGAGTGCTACGCCTGCTACAACGGCATGAGCCAGGAACACCTGCCGCCCGGGATTGTCCGCGCTGTGCGCGGCTTCCTGAAACGGCTGCGGCTGCGCTTCGAGCCCGAACCGGACATCTGCCCCACCGAGGCCTTCGAACCGGACGAACTGTCCTGGCCCCGGGTGGTGCGCCGTGCCTTCTCCGACCCCCGGGTCCCCCACGAGTCCACGGGCGTGCAGGGCCGCGGGACCGAGGAGGTGAAGACCAATGATGTCAGCGGGCGCATCCAGCGGGGCGATGTCGGCTTCACCATCGAGTTCGGCCGCCCGGGCGTGGGGGTGCGCTTCCACCAGATCCAGGCCATGACGCGGGCGCTGGCGGCGGCCGGGGTGGACTTCGAGCCCAAGAACCCCGTCACGTCCCTGATGACCGACGACAAGACCGGCACTATCCGCGAGGACATCCTGGGCGAGAAGGTGCTGTCGGCGATCGTGGAGATCAAGGTCGCCGCCAACCGCACGGAGGAGATCATCGGCATCGTCCACGCGGTGGAGAAGGATCTGGGCACCGTCATCGCCATCGGCGTGGGTGCCCGCTGCGACGACGACGGCGAGGAGAGCACGATCGCGCCCATCCTGGAAAGGAGCGGGTACCGGCTCGAGCGGGCCAAGACGAACGCCGGGTACGGACGCATCACCAACGAACTGCGAGGCCAGGCATGACCAACACACTGCACCGGTACGGAAAGGCTGAAAGCTTCCGCGATGACTTCGTGGTCTTCGCCATTCCCAGCAAGGGCAAGAGCGACGAGGGCTGCGTCCCGAAGCTGAAGCGCTTCCTGGAGATGGCGCTGCCCTTCGCTCCCGTCAACCTTGGCGACGCGCTGCACGGGGGTGCCTTCCGGCCCACCCGGAACGCCAACCCCACGGCCCACTGGAAGCGCGACATGCGCCCCGACTTCCGCGCCGTGATCGACGGGGTCGATGCCTACACGACCGTCGCCGCGGTGTTCGACCGGCGCGAGGCCGCCGAGGCGTTCCTCGAGGCGGTGAAGCAGGACGACTCCGGCCTTTGCATCAACATCTCGACCTCGCTGGAAGGGGGGAAGCAGTGCTGCTGCGCCGCCGGGGGCGCCCGCCACAGCGTGGGGTATTCCCTGGGCTTCGAAGGCGGCACCGAGAAGCTGCCCGACGACCAGGTCCTGACCCTCACCACCATGTGCGGCCATGGCATGGTCAGCGCCGGCTTCGCCAGGAAGATGCTCGATTGGGTGAAGGAAGGCCGCCGCACGCCCGAGGAGGCCGCGTCCTACCTGGCCCGGTTCTGCTCCTGCGGCGTCTACAATCCCAGCCGCGCGAAGCGGGTGCTGGAGGAGGCGCGGCACCGGCCGGAATAACTAGCGCGGATCCATGAGGCCCGGGTGTTCGAGGTCCCCGGCGCGGGGGCCTCGGACGACATAGCCGTATCTCATCAGGATGCGGATCCAGAAATCGCGGGTGACCCGGGTGTTGTTCGGGGATTCCCCGGGCCGCGCTGAAATGAAATACCGGTTGTCACCACCCATTTCCAGGAACCTGGCCGTGAACGCCCGCTCAAGGGCGGGATCCCCGGCCAGGAACCCGGCGTCGGTCAGCAGCGGGAAGGCCAGCTTCGGGCCTGCGTCCGCGCGCACCGGCGTGCGGCCATCGGCCAGCTTGAGCCCGCGCTCGTAGGCCGCCTCGCAAAGGTTGACCAGGAGGTCCACGTTGTAGGGCTCGAGAAAGTCCACACGCTGCATGCCCGCTTGCATCCGGACGTCCCCGGGCGGCAAGCCATCGGGTTCATGAACCGTGACGTTGGCCTCGCCGAACAGGAAGCGCCGCATCGTCCGGTCCGCGGCGGCAAAGGGGTTGTTGGAATGGGCCAGGGCCCCATAGAACAGGGGCGTGAATTGCCCCTTGAGGCTCAGGGAATACAGCATCTTCTGCTTCAGGATGGTGTTGACGTAAGTGGGGAACTCGCCTTCTCTTTCGCCGCCCTGACCCATGACCCCGCGGTTATCCGGGCCGAGCCCTCCGCTCAGGGGCCAAAGTTCGCTGTGGCGCTTGATGAAGGCCATCCGGTACTCCGCCGCGATCTGGCTGAGCTTGAATCCGACCGGATCAACGGCGGCTCCATCACCCGCCAGGTAGACATTTTCCAGGTCGTCAAGCCCCTCGCGGATGCCGTCGATGCAGCGGTGGTATTGCCGGGCAACGCTCCCGGCGATCTCCTGGAGGGGCGTAAGGCCGTCGCACCAGTCCTGGATATGCCCCAGGCCCGCGGCCTGGCGGGCCTGGGCGGTCTGTACCAGGTGCTTGACCCTTCTCCGCACCGCGGGCCCATAAAGCGCGGAGGCGTCGATGATGCCGCAAACCGCATCGATGGCGTGGCGATGGGGGTCCGCACCCAGGTCCGGGGTGACGAAATTCGCATTGAGCGTGGCCTTGATGGCGGTCCACTCGGCATCCGGCACGTCCGCGGGCACCACGGCGTCGATGTCCAGGGAGTGCGCGCTCAGGTACGGGTCGGCGATGAGATAGGCGGCGTTGATGTGATGGCCCTGGGGGCCAGGATTGAGCGAATAGTTGTACAAGACTCCGTATCCCCTGATGAATTCGTCCGTCAGCCCCAGGCGCGTGCCGTCCAGCATGAAAAACTTGTCGGCTGCCAGGTTGAGCAGCAGTTTCGTCTTGGCGTCCAGGTGGGCCGCGGTGACCGCCGCGGGAACCACTGGATCCAGGGGCTCCCCCACCAGGACCCTCAGGGTTCTGGTGATGCTCGTCCCGGCAGCGTTGGTCACCTTGAGTGTGTAGTCCGTGTCCTCGGCGGGCGACACCTCCAGCGTGTCCAGGCTGGCCAGTTCCTCGTCCACCGGCTCCACCTGGCCGGTCCCCCCCGTGTAGTCCGCCCTCAGGAGGGTGGCGCCGCCATAGGGGACCGCGGCGGCATCCGCGGTGAAAGCGGTGATGTTGGGGGCCGGCACCACCTGGACCCGGCAGGTCTGGGTGGCGGTGGCCCCGGCGGGAGAGGTCAAGGTGAGGGTATAGGTCTGGTCCGCGGCGGGATTCACGGTCAGGGTGGCCCCGCTCGCCAGGGCGAGGTTCCCCGGCGTCACCACCCCGGTTCCCCCAATGAAGGCCGCCGTCAGGTTGGTGGACCCGCCTGCGCTGATCATCCCGGCAGCCGCCGTGAAGGAACGGATGCCGAACTGCCGCACCTGGACCCGGCAGGTCCGGGTGACGCTGGCCCCGGCGGACGTGGTCACCGTGAGGGTATAGTCCTGGTCCGCGGCGGGGTTCACGGTCAGGGCGGCCCCGCTCGCCAGGGGGTGGTTGCCCGGCGTCACCATCCCGGTTCCCCCGGTGAACGCCGCCGTCAGGGTGGTGGACCCCCCGGCGATGATCGAGTCGGCGGCCGCGGTGAAGGCGGTGATGGCGGGCGGCACCACCTGGACCCGGCAGGTCCGGGTGACGCTGGCCCCGGCGGAGGTGGTCACCGTGAGGGTATAGTCCTGGTCCGCGGCGGGGTTGACCATCACGCTGGCTCCGCTCGCCAGGGCGTGGTTGCCCGGCGTCACCACCCCGGTTCCCCCGGTGAACGCCGCGGTCAGGGTGGTGGTGCCGCCGAGCGGGATCGAACCGGCGGCCGCGGTGAAGGCGGCGATGGCCGGCGGCACCACCTGGACCCGGCAGGTCCGGGTGACGCTGGCCCCCGCGGAGGTGGTCACCGTGAGGGTATAGTCCTGGTCCACGGCGGGGCGCACGGTCACGCTGGATCCGCTCGCCAGGGCGTGGTCGCCCGGCGTCACCACCCCGGTTCCGCCGGTGAAGACCGCCGTCAGGGTGGCGGATCCGCCGAGCGGAATCGAGCCGGCGGCCGCGGTGAAAGCGGTGATGGCGGGCGGCACCACCTGGACCCGGCAGGTCCGGGTGATGGTGGCCCCGGAGGGGGCGGTCACGGTGAGGTGGTAGTCCTGGTCCGCGGTGGGGCTCACGGTCAGGCGGCCCCCGCTGGCCAGGGCGTGGTTGCCCGGCATCACCACCCCGGTTCCCCCGGTGAAGGCCGCCGTCAGGGCGGTGGACCCCCCGAGCGGGATCGAGCCGGCGGCCGCGTTGAAGGCGGTGATGGCGGGCGGCGCCACCTGGACCCGGCAGACCTGGGTGACGCTGGCCCCGGCGGGAGTGGTCACCGTGAGGGTGTAGTCCTGGTCCACGATGGGGTGCACGGTCAGGCTGCCTCCGCTCACCAGGGCGTGGTGCCCCGGCATCACCACCCCGGTCCCGCCGGTGAACGCCGCCGTCAGGGTGGTGGATGAGCCGGCGATGATCGTCCCGGCGGCCGCGCTGAAGGCGGCGATGGCGGGCGGCACCACCTGGACGTGGCAGGTCTGGTGGACGGTGGCCCCGGAGGGGGCGGTCACGGTGAGGGTATAGTCCTGGTCCGCGGTGGGATGCACGGTCAGGGTGGCCCCGCTCGGCAGGCTGTGGTGCCCCGGCGTCACCACCCCGGTTCCCCCGGTGAACGCCACCGTCAGGGTGACGGCCCCGCCGAGCGGGATCGAGCCGGCGGCCGCCGTGAAGGCGGTGATGGCGGGCGGCACCACCTGGACCCGGAAGGCCCGGGTGGTGATGTCCCCGGCGGGGGAGGTGACCACGAGGGTATAGTCCTGGTCCGCGGTCGGGCTTACGGTCAGGGCGGCCCCGCTCGCCAGGGCGTGGTTTCCCGGCGTCACCTTCCCCGTGCCCCCGGTGAAGGTACCGGTCAGGGTGGTGGAACCCCCGAGGGGAATGGCCTTGAGGGCGGCCGCGAAGGAGGTGATGATCCCCGGGCTCTGACCGGGCGCTGGCGGCGGTTTGGGGGTTGGCGGCAGCCCGCCCGCTGAATCCAGGACGAGTTGCACGGAGGAGATGACCGTCCCGGTCGCGGTCAGGAGGGAAGCCTTGCCGGACTTGGCGCCCATGGGAACGGTCACGGTGACCCAGCCATCGCCTTGCCGGACCAGGTCCCTGGCTTCGACGCCACCTTCGAAAATCACTTCGAACCCGCCACCGGCCTGGGCTTCCCGGAGGGCCATGGGTTCGCCCACGCTGGCGAAGGCCATGTAGTGCTGGGCCACCTGGGCAGGCGAGGCCACCTTCGCGTCGCCTCCGCCCCCTCCTCCGCCGCAAGCCATGGCAAAAAATATAAATGAATAAATAAAAATGAGATTTCGCACCGTTTGGATGCTGGTGATATCAATGACTAAGCTGGCGGATGACTTCATGCTGGAGCTTCCCTCTGATTGACATTTTATTAATAATTCAATCAGGGTGCAAGTCCATTTCCCCATGGGCGTTGGCCCGGGCATTGGAGCAGGTTGTGGCCCGAAGCTTACGGGGCCAGCAGGCCGACGCCGTAGAGATAGCTGTAGGTGCTGCTTCCGGGAACCCACGGAGCCGGTGCCGAAAAAACCGAGAACACCGCCGCGCCCGTGGCGAAGGAGCAGAAGAAGTCCTGCTGCACTCCGCCGGCCGTGCCGCGGAAGGTGAACAGGCCGTTGCAGGGGGTGCTCAGCGGGGCCCCGGCCCCGCCGAAAAGGTAGCTGGCATCGGCCACGGCGGTCAGGGTTCCGCTGGCGACCTGGTCGCCCAGGTCATCGTAGAGCGACGCCAGACCGGCGGCGTTGACGACCAGGGTCAGGTCGTTGACCGAGACGATGCCCGATTCCACCCCCGATTCGCTCATGGCCGCTTCGACCTTCTGGTAGGAGACCGCTTTGTAGGTGCCCGCCCAGGCAGCGTTGAAGGCGCTGGTGGCGGCCTGGGGGGTCGCGATCAGGGAGCCGGTGGTGGTGTCGATGGCGAACACGTTGCCGGCCGAGCCGAACGCGTAGGCATTGCCGCCGGAGCCCAGGGGGGCGGTCAGGAAGCTGCCTGAGATGTCCAGCACCGCGCCGGTCAGGGGCAGGCTGGCGGCCTGCTGCGCGGTTCCGGCCAGGGCGCCATAGGGCCAGTAGGTGGCTGTGCTGGCCGCGGTCGTGGTGACGGTTTCCGACCCCACCTGGAGGCCGCCGGCGCTGGTGCCCACGGTCATGCAGTTGTAGGTGGTCCCGGCCAAGCCGGCCAGGGAGACGGGCGTGGTCTCCATGGCGGCGATCATCGCCATGCTGTTCCGCGCCGGCCCGGTCTTGTTGGCCTTGACCACGATGCCATAGCCAGGGATTTCGTAGGCGAAGGTCAGGTTGCCGGACGGGTCGTTGAGCGTGTACGAACCGTCGATGTTCCAGGTGAAGGGGATCGATCCGGCCTGGCCGTTGGAGCGGTCGTCGTAGCTGATGGTCAGCGTTTCCGGGTCGACCGTGAGGGTCATGAAATCCCCGACCGATGCGGTCCCGTTATAGGTATGGCTCGTCATCGATGGCGGAACCGGGTTGGGGGGAGAGTTGGGGCCGGATCCGGACGACCCCCCGCACCCGGTCAGGGTCACCAAGACAGCAGCAACTAACCCCAATACTGTTCGGTTAGCTCTTGACTGAGCCGCCTTCCTGCTTATAGTTACAGGAAGAGGCGACCATGGCGCGGACGTTGGCGAGGCTCACGGATGGGAGTCGGATCACGGACTAC
>Ga0181520_10003740_pt1 | contig 26354 bp, 21 predicted proteins | sample PEATcosm2014_Bin_29_FD_132451 | JGI IMG/M metagenome (GOLD analysis project Ga0181520, IMG submission 132451) | Peatland microbial communities from MTU Mesocosm Facility, Houghton, MI, USA - PEATcosm2014_Bin02_30_metaG | ecosystem: Environmental > Terrestrial > Soil > Wetlands > Peat | place...
CATCGCGCCCGCGAGCAGGTACGAGGGCGTGAGAGGATTGGCAATCAATGGCCGGCCGAGGCCAACCACGTCCAGATCACCGCCTTCGAGGGCGGCCACCATACCTTCGACACCGCGAAAATTCCCCGTGACCATCACCGGCATCCGGGCAACGTCGCGAACAGCCCTGGCAAATTCAACAAAGTACGCTTCTCGTTTGATCGTGCTTTCAGAGCGCTTGTCCTCGCCTTCTTCCTTGACGGTAAGGCCAACGATCTTCGGTTGCTCAAGAGAGCCGCCGGAGAGTTCCAAGAGATCAAGTGTGGTGTGATTGAGCATCTTCACCAGCGCAATGCACTCGGAGTGAGTGAATCCGCCTTTCTGAAAATCGGAAGAGTTGAGCTTGATCCCGATCGGGAAATCGCTCCCCACAGATTCGCGAACCGCCGCAATCACCGCAAGCAGGAGTCGCGCACGGTTTTCCAGCGAACCGCCCCACTTGTCGGTGCGCCGGTTCGACAAGGGGCTCAAGAATTGTGAGAGCAGGTAGCCATGCGCGGCATGCAATTCCACTCCCGTGAAACCCGCTTTCCGGGTTTGCCTCGCCGCAAAGGCGAACTGCTGGATGACTCTGTCGATATCCGCCTCCGTCATCTCCCGAGGCGGTGCAAACGTAAGCCCTGCGCCACGCGGCACTGCGACTTCTACGTTGGACGAGGAGAGAGGAGATGGATTGATGGCGTCTGAAACCTGTCGGCCGGTGTGGCTCAATTGCAACCAGAAATGAACGCCTTCGGCTGTCCCGGATCTTGCAAGTGATTTGAGAGCTTCCAGTCCGCTTTCGTCATCGATGACGACGTTTCCTGGCCGTTCCAAATGCCAACGGTCCACCTGCACGTTTCCCGACAAGATCAGGCCCGCGCCCGAGTGGGCCCATCGCCGATAAAGGGTTTCAAGCCGAGGCGTTGAATGATTACCCGCGTCAGCTATGCCTTCGCTCATGGCGGCTTTCGCAAGGCGATTGCTCAGCGTTGCTCCGCAGGGCAGGACGAGAGGTTTTGAGAGAGGATTAGGCATCTGCACCTTTCGCTACAAAGACTCCGGCGTGTGGTTGCCCACTCGACCAATACGACAACAGCCGTTATCATGTAAACGACAATATACGTTGTCGTACGAATTGTCAAGGGACAATTCGTGATTTTTCGTCAGCGATACCGCGAGGTGACGTTTGCGTGGGCGAGGGCGCAATTCTATTGCGTGCCAGATTCTATGTAATTGAGACTAAAACCGATTACGGGGTGATATCGGGCGGGCCACCGTCAGGAACGAGGACCGGGTCAGGCGCAATGCTTTCCTGGCGATACCCTTCCCCGGCATATCGGAACTGTGAGGAAGCACAGCGGCGGAGATGCTTACATAGCGCGGGAGTTTAGAAGACTCAGCATTTGAGCAGCGGCAAGTCGTGCGTGAGTCGCAATATCAGATTCATCAGCTTGGCACAAGCCATGCAGTGCATTTTCAAAGATGCCCGCATGAAGCAATCCGATAAATGTGTTTGCTGCGCCATGCTTGTCCTTTATCTTCCATTTTTCGATAGGAGCCCAGCAGTCCAGGTAGCGGGCAAAAACGTCATTCCTGTGCTCTGTCACCTGTTCTCGGTAATGCTTTCCCAACTCCGGAAACAGGTGGGCCTCCTGGGTCACCACCCGGTACAAAGCCAATTGTTCTTCCGACAGCGCATGTTGCAGATATTCAATACCCGCCAGGACCAGAGCCGTGCGCGGAGGCTTTGAGAACCACGGCTCCTCAAGTTCGACCGTTTTCTCCTGCTCTTCACCGCTCAACTCATCGAAGGTGCTGGGATTACAGGCCGCTCGCATGACAGCACTGAACAAATCGTCTTTATTCTCAAAATGACGATAGACGGTCTTGATTCCAACGCCTGCGGCTTCGGCGATGCTGTCCATCGAAGTCTTTGCGTATCCGCCCTCAAGAAACAACTTCCGCGCGGCGTGTACGATGGCAGATCGTTTGCGCTTCATGAGGGAAGCCTTCGGGTTGTCGCTCGACCACTGCTTCAATTTTTCTCGCCTCGATTGAATCATTCACCCTAAAAGATAATACGACAACGGATGCTGTCGAAACTAGCTTGGTTCGTGTCGGGGGGTAGAACTGGGCCACAGCGTGTCAAGGGCAACGGTCAACCCGCGTCAGACCTCTGCCTTTGCACGGCAGAGGTCTTGACCAGATTTCCAAGCGTTAATGCAATTGGGGGTGCTCAAGGGGGTGCTGAACGGGAAGTATGCTCAATAGGGAGGAGTGCCGTTAGAGTTGTTGGAGAAAGGGAATAAACCTGCGAGCATCCGCGCCATTTCTATGTACTGCATTTATCAGGTATAATGCAGTACATGTATGCTCCAGGTGTACCCGCTAAGAAGCGAATAACAAAGACGGCAGTCCTGACAATTCGGCTTGATCCGAGAATCAAAGCTGCTGCAGAGATCGCCGCCGAACGGGAGCATCGCAGCGTCACCGGTTTCATCGAGGTATTGATTCTCAACCATTGCAGGGCTGCTGAGATAGAACTCCCTATGCTCAAGTCCGGGAAAGGTCTCAATGAGCAAAGCAGCTCGTAAGCACGAACAACATGGCAAGAAGCCGGACACAACACAAGAAGAGCTCCTCGAAATAAGGTTTTATCGCGCAAATGAAAAACCTTACGGGGCCTTCAGCAATCTGTTCAAGCGTTCTTTGGTCTTTGAGGAACAGGTGTTTCCATCTGCGGAGCATGCTTATCAAGCAGGAAAGGCTAGCAAAGAGGCCGTTAAAAAGTGGCTCCTCAACGCTCCGAGCCCGAGTCTTGTGGCGATGGCGGCTCATGGCCTGTATACCTGGGACATTGTTCCAAATTGGTCGCAAATTAAGTTTGACAGGATGCGCTCTGTGCTCAGGGCCAAATTTACGCAACATGAGGATCTTCGCGCGCTTCTTTTATCCTCTGGCTCTGCTCGCCTTGTAGAGTGTGGAACTGTCGACAATCCAGTGAATCGCACATGGGGGGAAGTCAACGGTAAAGGAAAGAACATGCTTGGGGTGCTGTTAATGGAATTGCGAGATGAGCTTGCAAAAGAGGTCAAGGCCCCCAAAATGCTTAAGGCTTCACGTCGGCCAACTGTTCCGATCAAAAAGCCGAAGTAGTCAATCAGATATAGGACAAATTCCCGAATGGTTATGACCCATATGGCGACGTACTACGATTGCGAGTTGGAAAAGCTGTCTCACACGTATGAGACAGCTTTGTCGTCCGACGTAACGAAACTCGCATCAGCGATCCGGGCAGCAAGTGAATCCAGTATTATTGCCGTTGGTTCGGGCGGTTCGTTTACCGTTGCATCGTTATTATGCAACTTACACGAGGCATACACCGGACGTGTTTCTCGTCCATCCACGCCATTGGAAATGATATGCAATCCCACACTTGCATCAGCGAGCCCTGCTTTTCTTATCTCAGCGGAAGGCAAGAATCCTGACATTATTGAAGCGCTGAAGAGAGCCCGCGCACATAGCGCTAGGTTCCTCCACGTGGTTACCAACAGGGCGGAAAGCCCTTTGATGAAATGCGCTGTCGAAGTCGGCGATATAGCGACACATGTCTATGAACTGGATGATAAGGACGGCTATCTTGCAACAAACAGCTTGCTGCTCGATTGTGTCTTGATTGCAAAGGCTTATGGCGAACTCGACAACGACTCTAATCAGTTTCCATCGCGTCTTGAATCGCTACAGCTTCAGGGGCAGTCAATTGGCTCATGGTTGAATGGAGCTTCCGACTTCGTCACTACCGCAAGTTCTCGTCAGGGCCTGCTAGTCGTGTTTTCTCCACAACTCCGGCCAGTTGCCGCCGATCTGGAATCGAAACTGTCTGAGGCTGCTCTGCTTCACTGCCAGCTTGCCGATATCCGCTCCTTTGCTCATGGGAGACACCTTTGGCTCGCGGAGCGTCCAAACGATTGCGCAATTCTCGCCCTAATCGAACCCTCACTTGCGGGTCTTTGGACCGAGATGGCAGCTCTTTTACCCTCGGAGATTCCTACCCATGTTATGCCATTTGCGGGTTCCAAACCAGCTGACCTCGTGGCAGGGTTGGTAACTGCGATGAAGCTTATTTCCGCTATTAGCGGCCGCATCGGACGCGACCCTGGGCGTCCCGAAGTGGCGGAATTTGGTCGACAATTGCACTATCTTGACTTGCCGAAATATATTCCTCCACCCAAACGCGATTATGACCGCGGCGAGCACGCAAAATACGCAGTCTTGGGTGCCCAGTGGCCCTCGGTAGGGCGAGTCGGGTATGTGCGGCGATCGCTACGCAAATTTGAAACGTCTTTGTATAACCAGACATTCCGGGCTGTTGTATTTGACTACGACGGCACGCTGTGTAGTTCCCAATCAACAGACGAACCTCCTACCGCAGCGGTGCTCAAACATCTCCGCCGACTGGTAGATGCCAATATTCTAGTGGGAATCGCTTCAGGTCGCGGCGGCTCGATTCAAGAGCACCTCTGTGCCCTAATTCCTGAAGCTGCCAGCAAACTTCACCTAGGACTTTACAACGGCGGCTGGATTGCGGACGCGTCAATTCCGCCCACGGCTAGCACAGATGTCAGCGAATTCCTGAGCCACGTCATGCGAATAGTCGGACGATTGAAGCTCATAGGTGTTCCGATTGCTACGATTCGTCCCACTCAACCTTATCAAGTGAGTGTTCGCTTTCATGCAGGAGCCCGATCAGATGAGGTATGGACGGTAATTGCTGATTCTCTGCGACAAGCGGGTCTTGATTTTTCAGGGGCCGTGAAAAGTAAGCACTCAGTCGACATCCTTGCTCCCGGTATAAACAAGTCTCGACTCGTCGCGTATCTAATCGAGAAGTTCAAAGTAGACCCATACGAGATCCTAACCTTTGGTGACGAAGGTGCATGGCCTGGAAACGATGCAGCACTCCTTGAACATCGATTCTCTTTGAGCGTTGACCAACCGTCTCGCAGATTGGACCGAGGCTGGAAGCTTGCCCCGGACCACAAACGCGATGTTGACGCTATGCTCTGGTACCTTGATCATTTCGAACTCCTTGAAAACGGCTCGTTTCGGATACGTGATTTGAGCGTATAGAATGGCGGACTGATGAAAGACCAAAATGCGCAGGCACTGCTCGCGAAAGTCATGGAGTGGCAGGACGAAGAAACTGTCTTGCACTTTGTCCCTGATCTGCAGATTCTTTCAAGCTATAAGTACGATCAATATCAGCAGTTCGGGCCCGGAAAACGCTTCATCGAGAGTCTGGCGCTGTGGCTAAATCAGTTTGACCCGCATGATCGCACAACAGCTTTGAACCTGATAACGGATCGACTTATTTTTTTCTCTGACAAGGAACTCTCTCACATAGTTGGGACCGCCTATCCAGATATGATCGAACAGGCGAGGATTCTGATGGTAGCGGAAGAACAAGGTGTATCGCCTCACCTGATTGGATCCATTACGAAAGACAAACGTTACAACGAACTACGGCTCAAATCCTTGTATCTCGGTCTGAGCGACGGAGCCCGCACCAACGAACTGCGCCGGTCCAGTTACGGTGAGATCAGTAATGAGCAAATTTGGCAAGCCTATGAACTAGGAGACGACAAAGCCGAGGATATGGTGGATCAATTGCGGGATGCTTTGGCGGTGGCGTCCCTCTCAACTTCCAACCCTCGATTCAACATCATCTGGTTGCTCGACGACTTTTCTGGAAGCGGAAATACGTACATCAGATATGACAGCGAGGTCAAGCGATACAAAGGAAAGATCAAGAAGATATATGAACGGCTGAATAAGGGAGACCTAGTGGACACATCCCACTATGAGGTGTACCTATTGTTGTACGTTGCTACCCGCCAGGCAATCGATCACATTGAGTATTGGTCTGACCGTTTCACATCGGAAAATGGTTACAAGCAACTGCAGGTGCGAGTTCTCTATCCTCTAGAGAATGAGGTCGCATTACCTCACGACTGGACTTCCGAGCTTAGTACTTTGATAAGCAACCCACGATATTACGATGACAAAGCGTGGGACAAGCATATGAGGGTTGGCGGTGGAGATGATGCGCGTCTTGGCTTCGCGCAGTGTGGCTTGCCCGTCGTGCTATCTCATAACACTCCAAACAACTCTGTTTATATTCTTTGGGGTCCTGAAACGTTTAGTTTTTCCGGATTGTTTCCCAGAATTAGCCGCCATAGGGAGTTTTGATGGGTTACCTATCCAATCCGTTTTTAGAAAGAATGTCCGAACAGGCTACGTCGGATCATGAATTTGTGCGCCTTTTCTCCCCGAAAATAATGGAGCGCTTGCCAGACGCTGCGTTCGAGAGTGCCGTGCACGTATTTTCAAGTTCTCCGGGAGGGGGAAAGACCACTTTACTGCGTGCGTTCACGCCGCCTGCGTTGCGCGCATTTTGGAATTCTCGTCGTCTCCCAGAACGTAGCGAGGCATATCAGGCACTTGCGGGAAGAGGCATTATTAATGATGATGATGGTCCGCAGTTGCTTGGTGTTTTTTTGTCATGCGCATCTGGTTATGCCGATCTCCCACCAGGAGCAACTAATGTCGAGGCAGGATTATTCAGAGCTCTGCTGGACTGCCGAGTTGTCCTACGGTCTTTGAGAAATCTCGTGTCCTTGTTAGGGCTAAACACCTATGCGCAGCTTGGCGACCTTGAGTTGTCCTATAGCGAATTTGGAAATGACCTAAAAACGATTCCCACATCGGCCTCTGTCTCAGAACTTGTGCAGTGGGCTGAGCAGCGCGAAAGAAGTGTTTACGCTGAGCTAGACTCCATCGTTGGTCGACATGACGAAGCGATGCCTTCCGCAGTACGCTTTGAAAGTGTTCTCTGGCTTCAGTCGGTTCGCTTCTCACTAAACGGAAAGACTATCGCACCAAAGCGATTGCTAATGATTGATGATCTTCACAAGCTTCGCCGAAAGCAACGTGCGTTGCTTCTTGAAGAATTTAGTGAAATGCGGCTTACAATACCAATCTGGTTGGCGGAACGAAGAATCGCCTTGGGAGATCAACTGCTTTCGCAGGGAGTTCGCTCTGGGCGCGATCTGCATTCTTATTCCTTGGAAGAGATCTGGAGCAGTGGCAAAGGACCATATCAATTCTGTGCTTTTGCACAAAACATTTTAGATCGCCGACTGGATGTGCAGAAAGTTATTCCTTCTGGAACTTTTTCTCAGTATCTGAGAGATGAGCTCCGCATTGATGACACTAGAAGTGAAGTGCCTCTAGGAGTTGCCAAATTCCGAGCCGAAGTTGAACGGATGAAGGAGAATTCTCGTTACAGCGAGTGGCTTGCACATGCCGAAAGTCTATTGGCTGCTAATACTTTAGAGGCTCTGCGCGAACTTTATGCGACTCGGGTACTCCTTGTGAGAGATGAGTCGAGAAAGCAGTTAACTCTTGAGCTGAACCCTCTTTCTACAGAAGAGCTAGCTGAACGCGATAATTCTCAAGTCCAAGCCGCCGCGGAAATATTCATGCACGATGAGTTGAATGTTCCATATTACTATGGCATCGACCGATTGTGTACTCTTGCAACCAGTAATGTAGAAGAACTTCTTGGCCTTGCCGCTGCGCTGTACGACGGTATTCAGGCAAAGCAAGTATTACGGAAGGCAGAGCTTCAGCTATCTCCTCAGGAGCAAGAGAAGTTACTCCGTGAGGTCGCTAAACGCAAGCGGCAATTCATTCCTAGGAATCACACGGAAGGAACTCGAGCGCAGCGTCTTCTCGATTCAATCGGAAACTACTGCCGTGCTCGGACGTTCCTGCCCAATGCCCCTTACGCGCCGGGTGTCACCGGTGTTCGCTTATCATTTACCGAATTGGACAAGTTTAATGAGCGTGATGAAGCTCTGGTAGCTATAAGAGCCCTATTGAAGCGTGTTCTCTTTGAGTGTGTCGCAGAGAATCTTTTAGTCGCTCGGCCAAGTGGCGCTAGCACGAGTCGGGAAGCTGGTACCATCTTTTACTTGAATAGGACATTGTGTGTTCATTATGGACTCCCGCTCCAAATGGGCGGGTGGCAAGACGTTGATATGGAAGACCTGATCGAGTGGATGGAGCGAGGCGGCGGACGCACTAAGCGGCAGCAATTGGAGATTGGGTGAGATGATTCTTTGGCAGCACTACGTTTATCAGCGAGGTCCTGCGGTCCACGATCTTTGGGACGGATTGTACGAACGTCGACCTGTGAAACTTCTCTACATAACCGGGCGCGGTTTTGACATACGAGCCCAAGCGGTCATGTCATCATTCGCCGAGAATATACAGGGATCGGAAAGAAAACTTGACGAGGCTGATCTTATCCTAGTTGGTTTCTCTGGATATCAGCTCAGTGAAGAGTTGACTGAAGAAACCGAGAAGAACGCTACTGATATCGCGAGGGTGTTTGAAGGCCTTTCAAATTCAGTGACGAATAAAGTCATAACTATCGGAACTCAATTGGATGATGAGGAGGACCTAAGCCCTAGTAATGCGCTGCGTATCGGCACTGAAGCCGTTCTTAGAGAAATAGGCGCTCATACAGATATTGTTCTTGACGCAAGTTCACTTCCTCGAGTTGTTTATTTGGCGCTAATTACGGCAATCCTTGAGAAGCTAATACCCGAGAAGCAACACAAAGATGCGTTGTGGGCTAACGGAATCAATTTTCAGGTTCTAGTAGCTGAGGATGCAGCACTGGACGGACATATACGAGCGGAGGATCCAAGTAGTGATTTGATTTTCATCCCAGGATTCTCCAGCGTGCTGCACGTCGAGAGTGTGAGTCAGTGGCCACTGGTGTGGTTCCCGATGCTAGGAGAAGGGCGGACCAATCAACTACGACAAGTCACATCCCTTATTCCAGATGAAGCGGAGATATGCCCCGTACTGCCGCACCCGTCTCATGATCCCCGTCGTGCGGATCGTCTATTACTCGAATATCGGGAACCGATATTCGTTGCACGGCAGACACCTATGTCTAACATTCTCTACGCCCATGAATCACATCCATTCGAAGCATATCGGCAGATGCTAGGTGCAATGCGGCGTTATCGAGATAGCATGTTAGTTCTTGGTGGCTGTCGGCTTGTGGTGACCCCGTTAGCAAGCAAGCTAATTACGATCGGAGCTGGGCTAGCTTGCTTTGAGATGAAGCCGACCGGAACGGACAAAGACTACGGGGTCGCTATTCCGTACGCTGAACCGAAACGGTATGTTGCTTCCAGAGAGGTTCTACGCGCGTCTAAACCAGAAATATCTGCACTACTTCTTACGGGCCAAGCTTACGACTTTCGGTGAATCCAACGCCGACGAAAAAGGGGTTTCGGGGAATTCGGAGCTGTCGTTGCCCCGCAGCTCCGCAGACCTCTGCCGTGAGAATGCTTGTTCTTTCCGCACCCCTGCTGACCTCTGCTGAACAACGGCAGCAGTCAAAGCGCGTCAGGCCTCTGCCGTACAAGGGCACAGATCAACCTTTTCCGACGTCTGCCTGTGGAGGGCAGAGGTCTGTAACCAAAAAGCAGAGGTCGGCGAGGGTGCTGGAGAGGGTGCTGAACGATTTCCTACCGATTTTTATAAGGACTTAGAGTGCTTTTTTGTTTGCCATCAGTGCCCATAGTTTCAATGGGCTACGATCAAAAGCACTTCTGTCACGGCAGAGGTCATTGGCTGGGGCGGTTTGATCCCAAGAGCTCTAGGATATTTGCTCCCTATTCGCCGGACAGAGATCTGCCCGCGAGCGGTTCTGGATGGTCGGCACGGGCGTACTTCCGCAGGTCAGCCACCGGAATCAGAACGCGCTTGCCAATTCTCCTGGTCGGGAGGCGCTGAGTGGCTACCAGATAATCCAGCGCACGCTGGCTAATGGAGAGCACCTGCGCGGCATCCCGTCGGCTCAGCAGCAACTTCTCTTCAGCGCGAATTGGAGGCTTCTTGTCGGCATATGGTTGAGAACGCGGAGACGATTCCATGATGAGCCATTCACCTTTCCTACTTGTTGAGTTGCACTCGATTTACGCCCGGTCTCACCGAACGCGCCAACCATACAGCTTCCCTTCGTCAGCCCTCGGGTAGCACACCCCGGATTCCAGCTTCCAGCCAGGTTGATCGCAGGCAGTCAGATGCTCAAGATCGCCGGCTTTCCAAAGCTCGTATGCCCGCAAACCATCCGCGGAGAGCGCCCATGACGCCACCAGATGTCCTTCGACACCGGCATTGAAACCACGGGCACGGCCATGATCAAAACCCAACCAATAGCCAAAGACAAAAACGCCGGTCAGCATGAACACTCCGGCCGCGGAGGCAATCGCACTCCACGTCAGCAGTTCGCGGCGGCCATTCCTTGCCGCCACGGACTCGGCCGCACTGACCACGGCGTCCGTCAAAGACGCCTGCAAGCGAACCCTGGACGACTCCGCTTCTGCCGCGGCAGCCGACCGAATTTTCTCCAGGATGCCCTGCACGGTTACGTTGATCTTTTCCGGAACTGCCTCGTACAGGTCGCTGTAGCGGCCGAGTACAATCATCAAAGCCCACACGGCATCTGTCGGCTCTATTCCGAACTTGTCGGCGTATGACCTTACCCGCTCCCGTTCAGTCTCGGACAGATCCGCCAGAAAGACGCTGTACAGATCGTCACTCGGTGGAATCATCGCCACAGACCTTATCGAAGATGTTCAGAGCGCATTCCCGGCGCCACCGCTCGATTTCCGCGCGGCTTCCCAACGTTGCAGTCTGCCACGCCTTTTCGAGAGTCAGGCGGCTGCTCTGGACAAGGTTCGTAACGCGCGTAGCAAGTTGAGGAAGGTACAGCGACAATCCTTGCTTCGCCTCTATCGACTTCCGCAAAGGCGAATTGTCGTACAGCTCGAACAGAGATGGAGCGACTCCGAAGAACTGATTACGAACCACATGAATTCGTCCGTGCGTCACCACTTTCATGTACTCGGTCAGCATTTCACAACTGTCTCGCTGCTGATTGATGAGGAACAGCGAGATGAAGGGCCAGCCAAATTCATTCAGCTTTTCATCGAACATTGAACCGTAGCGATTGACCCCTTCATTGTTTCGTGCGGCCGTATTGACGACCACTTCGTCGTCCTTGCTTGCGTCCACTATGTCCAGAAGATCGAGCCACCCCTCGTTCTCATCCAGGTTTACAAGCGAGAACGACTTCACATCTTTTTGGTAGGCTTTGCCGACATCCGGGTTTGCCGTATCGGTCTCCACCAAGGACACCTTTCGACTTCTCATCTCAAAGTAATCAAGGAGACCGATCGAGCCCACCGACTTTCCCACACCGCCCTTGCTGCCTGTTACGAAGAACACTCTTGCCATACACCTAACTCCTTTCTTACAGGGTTACGTCCGGCTTCATCTGGAATTGTCCGCGCCTCACTTCAACAGTTGGCGACGGGGCCGAACTTCCCTTACGAGCCGTTCTTGGTTGCGCTTCTTCCCTTGCCTGCGCCAGCTTCGAGAGATATGTCGAGAGAGCGTTGGTTGTGATTACAATGCCGTTCTCTTCAAACACACGCGCCAGCACCTTCAACGAGTACCCGTTTTCCCGCAACTTCTTCAGTTCCGGGTATACAGCTCGTACGATCTCCCCCATCATGAACTTCTCAGGTTGCGGGGGAGGTTCATTCCCTTTCTGAGCCAGACGTGTGCGCAAAACCTCAAGCTGTGCCGTGGTAAGTATTTGCACTTTACGTCGCTCCTTTTCCATCACCTCTCCTAATCCCCGTCCTTGCCAACTGAACGCATATACAATAGCACAATATTGACAGCTAATGTGTAATATAGTAAAGTCAGAATCGTTATGGGACACGGCAAGGTGCGCACTGGATATACCAAAACTTCCTGCGGTCGTTTCGGCATATCCACCGGACCAAACACAATCCGCTTCGCTACTCGTGTTTGGTCCTGCGCATCTTGCTCAGGGCTTCGCCCCGAGACCCCAAAGGAATCCTGCAATGGTCAGACCGAAGCTGAAAGAACATCGCCGAGGGCAGCTCATCAAACTCCTGTCGGAAGAGAAGCAGATCATTCAACGTAACGCGTACGTGGCCGGCTTAACCGTCAGCGAATACATGCGAAGATGTTCGCTCAACAAACGGCTTCATTCGCGAATCGACGATAAAGCGATCAACCGCTTAAGCAGTCTATGCGGCCTCATGAAGCATCTGCTGATGCAAATCGTGGACCACCCACACGAGGACGAACTCAGGAGCGAACTGAATGCTATTCTTGCGAGGATCACCGCAACACTACGAACCCTTGTCAACAATGACGAGGACTCGGAATGATCGCCAAACGGGCACATCGTGGCAATGATTCAGCGCGTAATCTCCGACGGCGCTTCAACTACCTGCCAACGGAACTCGATCCGATGGACGGCATGACCAACATAGTGATCGATGTACCGTTAGGCAAACCGGCTTCGTACAAACGCAACGACTCCCCTCATACAAGAGCACCGACTCCGTTCTAAGTGCCGACAGAATCGTCCACAGTTCTTGGCATACGCGCACAGCACATCTATCCCAGAGCAGGAGCAATACCGCTCAGCACTTCACAGAACGACGGTCTGTATCAGGGACTGAATCGAAATGTACCGCGGCACCAACCATGATTGCCAAAGTCCAACCGAGCAAGCGCAAGTCCAGAAGTAGTTTCAAGCGGTTGCTCAACTACCTCACGACAGAGCGCGACGCAGATACCGGCGATACTCGGCTGCGAGGAGATGTCGTATTGTCCGGCAACCTCGTCGGCATCGACACAGCAGCAGCCGAAATGAAAGCGCTTGAATTCTTCAACCCACGCTGTCACGATGCAGTGTTCCATTACGAACTGGCATGGCCCCCAGGTGAACGTCCGTCTCGCGCAGAATGGACCGATGCAGCCTCACACACACTGAAGCAACTTGGATTCAACGAACACTTGTACGTCATCGTCGCTCACGACGACAAGAAGCACTTCCATATCCACATCATGGTGAACAAGATTCACCCCATAACGTACAGAGCCCATACGCCATCTTTCAGTTGGCTGACTCTGGATGCCGCGGCACGTTTTCTTGAAGCAAAACATGGTTGGGCGCACACACCTGGTCCAACACAATGGGATGAGGAATCGCAACAGGCTGTCCGCATCTCAAGATCCGAACGAAATGCGCTTCAACCCGCCCCACAACATCCAACCGGGGCGGCGGCACAATTCGAACATTACCAGGATCAGGAATCATTCCAATCCTATGTGCGACGGGAAGTGGCCCCCAGTGTCCGGAAACTTCTGACGCGGCAGAATGTCACCTGGGATGACCTCCATCGCTTTCTCTCGAAAGCTCATCTCCGACTTGAGAAGGGAGAGATGGGCGGATATACCATCCTTGCCATCGACAACGACATCCGGGTAAAGGCGTCCGACGTGTTCCGGAACAACTTCGCAGGGAAAGTCAACCGCCAAGCCACAGAGACAGCTCTTGGGGCCTGGACTGCCGCCTCAACATCCGGTTATGAAGCCGGTCAACATATCGTTCGTACTCCTGTTCGTAATAGCGCACTGAGGGAAGAAAGAAGAGAGCAACGACGCGCCGACCGAGTTTCCTTGATGGCGGATTATAACCAGTACCGTAATCGTCAACGGGAAGTATGCAAGGGCCTGACCGCACAAGGAAGAGAAGCACGTCAGCAACTGGTTCTGAATCTCCGGCAGCGAAAGAAGGAAATTCGCGCGATGGCTGTCCCGTGGCCGGCTAAGAAAATACTGTTGTCGCAGACAACGGCTCGATCGGTGATCAAGATAAGAACTCTGAAGGCAACGGTGCAGCAAAGACGACACGAACAATCCCCGAAAGATCTCCGCGCCTGGGTTGCTGAACGCGCCGGCGAAGGGGATGCGCGGGCTGCCGCCCAACTTCGAGGATGGCGCTATGCCGACCAACGCAATCAGCGACAACTCGATGCAAGGCTGGAAGCAAGTGCACTTCATATCGGGCCGCCACCCGAGGATAATCAGAAATCCGACTGGGCAGGCTTTGTGCAGCAAAGGCGCTTGGCTCAACAGAAGGAACAGAATCTGGCCAGACAGATCGCCACAACACGCATCTGGACGATCGACCGCAAGACAGGCGACGTATCGTACCTGCTCAACGGGAGGGTCTCAGTCATCGACCGCGGGCGCCTTGTGACCGTTCTCAACCAGGACGACTCCGCAATCGTCTTTGGACTGGAGATGGCAGCCCGGAAATACGGATCGCGCATTGCCTGTACGGGAACAGACCAATGGAAGCAAGCAGTCGCCAGAGCAGCCGTCCAATACGGCATCTTCGTCCAATTTACCGATCCGGATATGCAGCACGCCTTCGACTGGCAGAAGCAGATGGCCAATCCTCTTCAACTTCGGGCTGCCCAGTTACATTCGATCGAAACCAGGCTCAGGACAGATGAAGTCGACGATCTTGTTTTCACCGATGAAACCGAGGTTCAAGAACTGCTCTCATGCCTCCAGCCGGCGGCTCATGTGCACCGGATGCTGGAGGTTTTGAAAGCTTCACGTGCTCCAGACGCAAAGGCCAACGTGAGTGGCAAGCTTACCCTGACGATTCTCAAGGCTCCCCAGGGTCAGCTCACGTTCAAGGTCTCCATCCATGAAGGAAAGCGCCAGGAAATCATCGACCGCGTCGACCAGCTTCGCCAGGCGGCGCAGTGGGGCGTGCACCGGAACATCAGCACCCGCGCGCGCGAGGCGGAAGGCCGGTAAGAAACTGACCGAAGAGCAGATCGCATTCGGCCTCACTGAGCGCCTCCGATCTGCCCGATGTTTTGTACGAGTGCGAATGTTAGAGATTGTGGCATTCAACTGCCCCCGTGCATTCGCCTGCCGGTGTCTTTAGCTGCCGGCGTGAATTTACGCAAGATGAACTCCTGCGTAAAGCCGCTGGCCATGCGTTCAACGCTACCAATCGCAAAGTTTCCGAACACCAAGCCCTCACCACTGATTGGGGGTGTCCGCCGCTGCTTGACGCCGGCCATCGATGTGACACCTGCTATGGTGACCGAATCGATGGATACCTGAGCTACTTGACGCGCGGTTGCCAAAACGTTGGCTTCTGAGCCGTCAATGTCTTTCCCAAGACTTCGGAATCGATGAGCGATGCTGCAAGATTCCAAACCCGAGGGTCATTTTCTATTTCGTGATGTGGCTTGTCAAACACTCGGGCATACCAAGGATAGTTGTCGCAATTAATAGAGCGACCCTCATATGTCATGTGGAAATTTCCGATAATCGACGTCCGCCTCGGGTCGGCCGCGAATATCTGCCTGCGTCCATGAAGTGGTCCCCGCGATTGGTAGAAATTGATTGCTCTTTTCACATTTGCTGGAACCGTCGAGTCATCGCGCCCCACTTTCGCAATACTGTCCACCTGGATGGTCAGCAGAACGGGAATGCCTATCTTTCCAAGCTCTCGAGCAACTACTAATGTCTCCGCAGCGCCCCAGCTATGTCCATAGATGATGATTCTTGCGTTCGCCTTTTCGTACGGAAGTAGATTGTCTTTCCCGTCGCGAGCGAGGAGGCTAAGGACTTCATGACGAGCCTCTTTGCCATGATGATTGCCAAACACTTCTGCATAAATATTGGAACCATAATGCTCACGTAGATACTCGGCAAACTGCACCTCAGGATGCTTCTGGTCATTACTTCGAACGAACCCTCCCACGAATCCAATTACAATAAGCCTCTGGGGCCGGCTACCGTTCTCAATCACATCTCGGTCGACCCGCGCAGCTGCTTCTGTTGGACTCGGCTTTGCGGCCCAATCCGTTTCCGGCATTGCAAGATCGCTGAAATCGGGAGGGGTGGATGACTTCGGGCTTTGTGCCACGGTGCGGAGAGACATCGGTGCGACAAACAGAAGCAGCAGATAAGCAGGCGGAAGGTGTCTAATTCCGAGATACCAACACGAGTTAGTACAACGACTGCGATTCTCACTTCCGTCGAATTTGACCTTCTCTTGCCGCTCCATATGTAAACTCTCTGGATTTATGGAACAAATCCCGATCGCGCCAAGGACGACGTGAACGAATTTGAGAATTTCTAAGATCATGGTTCTTTCCTCCCCGCTTCGGTTGCCGGACCGAAACACTGGGTGTCTATTGCTGCCAGAGAATCAGTGGCTCTTCCAGAGGAACCGCCAACGTATCGAAAGCCGCGACAATGCGAACCGTATAATCACTTGCTGACCGAGTGGCTGGCGCTTTTGCCTCAAAGACAAAACCTCCCTGCACGCCTACCAGTTCGCTCGCCTGACTCATCTCAGAAATGAACGGCGTCTCATCAGGGTTATCTGCGAAAAGTTCGACGCGAACATGATCTGGGCAAACGGTTCCCAAATAGATGCGTACCCGCATGAGGTATTCGTTTTCGCCTTGAATAACCTCAAGTTCACGAAAGTGAATTTCGGACCAGTGTGTTCGTAGTTCCGCTTGCCACTTGCGAATCTGGACCGCGAGATCGCCACGGTCGCCTGTTCGCTTTGCGTATGCTTCTGCGGCTGGAAGATAGAATCGCTCCGCATATTCCCGCACGCTACGGTTTGCGGAGTATTGCCCAGTGAGCCGGGCCATGCTTTCCCTCATCATGCCAACCCATTCGGAAGGAATTCCGGAAGACTCGCGTCGATAGAAAAGAGGAATCACCTCGTTTTCCAAAACGGAGTACAACTGTTCAGCTTCTTCAGCATCTTGTGCCGCTTCAGTGGGATAGTTTTGATGGTCTCCTACCTTCCAACCGAGTGATGGATCGTACGCTTCCGCCCACCAGCCATCGAGAGATGAAAGGTTGAGTCCGCCATTCACAAGTACCTTCATGCCACTCGTGCCGCACGCTTCCCAGGGGCGGCGCGGGGTATTGATCCAGACATCCACACCCTGGACCAACTGTTCGGCCAAACTCATGTCGTAGTCGCCAAGGAAGACCACATGGCCTTGAACTTCCTGCCAACGAGAAAACTGTACCCATTCCTGGATCATTCTCTGGCCCTCGCGGTCTTCCGGATGAGCCTTGCCAGCAACCACCAACTGCACAGGGTGATTCGGGTTTGTCAGAATACGAATCAGGCGTTCAGGATTACTAAGAAGGAGGTTGGGGCGCTTATACGTCGCAAAGCGGCGGGCGAAGCCCAAAGTCAAAACATTTGGATCGAAGATGTTCGTTCCCCGATGACCCGTTGCAGACCAAGTGCCGATGGAACTCTCCTGTCTCTTATGGCGAATCCTTACCGCATCGATCAAGTGCCCGCGATTGGCACAGCGCATCTTCCAGAGTTCCTCATCCGAGGTGGAACGAATCTGCGTCTCAAGTTCTTCGAGATCCTGTCTCCAGCGATCGGAGCCACAGGCCTTATGCCACAAGGCATCGGATTCACTCGAATCCCAGCTCGGAACGTGCACGCCATTGGTGACACATGCGACAGGAACCTCCGCAGCAGGCCAACGCGGGAACAGGTTGCTGAACATTTTTCTGCTCACCTGAGCGTGCAACTGGCTGACTCCATTTACTGCACCGCAACCCCGAATGCCGAGATAGGCCATGTTGAATGGTTCATTCGGATCGTCGGGGTTTGCTCTCCCCATGGCTAACAGGTCATCGACTTTCACGTGCAGGTCGGTCGAGTACTCGCGGAGATAAGGTTCGATCAGGTATGCGGGGAAGCGATCGATGCCAGCATCAACGGGCGTGTGCGTGGTAAAAAGATTTCCGGCGCGGGTCGCGAGAAGAGCAACATCGAAGGGTTGCCCAGTTTCCTCCATAAAGATGCGAGCACGCTCCCATACAGCAAATCCTGCGTGTCCTTCGTTTAGATGGCAAACGTCAGGCCGAATTCCAAGCATGTGGAGCATCCGGTAGCCGATGATGCCGAGTATGACTTCCTGCTGAAGTCGCATTTCCGTACCACCGCCATACAATTCGCCGGTTACACCGCGATAGGCTGGAGGATTGGCGGGATCATTGCTGTCGAGCAGAAGAAGTCTTACCCTGCCTACCCTGGCCTCCCACGTGCGCAGCCACACCGCGTACCCTGGCAACTGGACGCGGACTCGAAGCCATTCACCCGTGCTATCCCGGAGCGGCAGAATCGGCAGTTGCGAAGGATCGTTATACGGATAAACTGCCCGTTGCGAGCCGTCTGCGTCGATGACCTGCCGGAAGTAACCTTGCTGATAGAGGAGTCCAACTCCAACAACCGGAACGCCAAGGTCACTGGCCGATTTCAATTGGTCTCCTGCCACATTGCCAAGCCCACCCGAGTAGATGGGCAATGCCTCACTGAGCCCAAATTCCATGCTGAAGTACGCTACCGTCCCCAGCTTGGAACCAGGATGAACCTTCTGAAACCACGTTGCCGATTCGCCACCTGCTGCGGCATCGCTCTCCCTTAGTTGATGGGCCCGAAGACGATCCACTTCCTCACGAAAGCTCTTTTTATTGAGAAGTTGTTTGAGCTTGTCAGGCGATGCCGTCTGAAAAACTACCCAGGGGTTATGCGTGATTTCCCATAGTTCCGGATCAATCCTTCCCCATAGCTTGTCGGAAGCGTGGCTCCAAGACCACCGCATATCAAGTGCCAGTTCAGCGAGATCTTCCGCTCCGGAAATGCTCTCCATTGCCGCTATCAGTTTTTTTGGCTGTGCCATGTGTCTTCCTCTCTTTTCATCTTGTTGACCAGCGTGCGGAACCTACGCGAAATGTCTGTACACACGCTAGGCACACTGTTTTGCGCTTTTCAGCGCAGTACCGAGACCATCGGCTGCAATTGCCGAGGAGTGATCCGATATGCTCCGTAGTCAATCGTCATCACTGCCGTGCCGCCAATGCGGACCTTTGTCTCGCTCCGGTTTTGTTGCGGAAGCCAGAAACCACCCATATCCGTGTTCACGTGATGGATAACTGTCCTAGATATCCAGAACGACGGATTTCTGCCCGGTTGCACTTCCATTCTGGCCACCGCAAAATCAATTCCATCCACCCAAATCCTGCCCCGGTAGAGGAACTTGCTTGGGATAATAGGTTCGACATCAAGAATGTAGGCAGATCGACCGTTGAGGGGCTCGCTGCCCACCAGGTGAAATTTATAGTTGGCCCTTGTCAATGCCGTTGCGCTTCTGTTCAGCGATGCTTCCTTCTCGCTGTCTACAGCCCGTTGGAGGACTTTTTCGCAAAGCGTGTGGGAACCGCTCTCCGAAAGAACTCGAAAACTCTTTCCGGAGGAAGCGTCGTAGTTGATCTCCACGTCCATCTTTGCCGCCAACGTTTTTGAGAACCCCCGATACTCGATCGCATAATGCCGCAGCGCCTGATAGCTGCCAAGCATTTCCGCCTGTGCCCGCTCATGCATCTGCATCCGATTAACAATCTGCTCTTCGTTCAAGGGCGAAGCGCTGTTCGGGTTTTGCGCCAATCCCATACATGTGAAGATGGCATCGGCCGCAACCACAAAGGCGCAGTTGATTCTGCGCATAAATGCAAGCCATTTCATGAGAGTGACCGTCCTTGCTCATGCGCGCTTGCGGTGCACGCGAGCGTTCGTTCAGAGTGTTCTCTATGCCCTGCGCCTAATCGGTCCGCAGTAGCTTTCTGCAACTGATTGCGATAGCGTTTAAGAAAGTAATCCATTGTCTCGATGCGAATGCGGATCGAGGCCAGCGGGCGGTTCTCGTCCAGGTCGCGGAAGGAGAAATGAGGCTTGCCGGACTGCTCGATGATCTGTTCGATGACCCGGCTGATAAAGGCGTCGTGGCCACACTTGAAATTAGACAGTTCCACCGAAATGAGATTCGGATGACGAGCCACAAACTTCGCTGCCCAAAGCTTGTGGTTGGAACTGGCAGAGAAAGTGTTCTTCCACACGTCAGAAATATCCAGAGGGGAAAGAATCTGGCCGGCGTCGACCTCGGCTCCAAACAAGCGCTCCAATAGATCGGGATCGAGCGGCAGCAGGCTTTGCGAAAAGATGGGATAGCCAAGCCGCTGCAACTCTTCGAGAATTCCCTGATTCAGACCCGGGTCGTGGTGATAAGGGCGGCCCAGCATTACGAGTCCGATGTTCCCGCCATGCTCCAATTCATCGAGCGTCAATCGCGCCTGCTTGCGGAAACGGGCTTCAAAGGCCTCCCAACTGCTATATGCGATGTCAACCGCGCGCGAGTTCTCCTCCCAGCCGAGGTCGAGCAGTTCTTTCCAGCAGGAGAACATCTGGTACTTGAATAGATCGCGATCCGCTATGTCGAGCACCGGATTCATGTACGCTACGCCCGCGTCCCGGAACCAATCGACCGTGCGAGAGAAAGCTGCTTTAACTGCTTCCGGCGTCGCTGACCCGGAAGGGCAGGCGCATGATGCGCTGCAGCCTTCGAGCGGCGTTGTCAGCACATCGAACATGGGGAAGAAGATTGCATCAAGCGGTTCCTTCTTCGCTCTCCGGAGCAGTTCGTAGACGTGTGCGACCGACACCTTGGATGGAAAACATGGATCGACGGCGGAAAACCCCGCCGCTTCCTGGTAACGCTCGGGGCTCGAAAAGTGCGAGTAGTGCAGGTTCCCCGCCGGGATCCTAAGGCTTTCAAAATAAGAGGAAAACAGCGGAGCATACGTGAAGAGATTCAGCGCTCTTGGAATCCCGATCTGTATGCGAGCGCGGCGTTGCTGTTTCGCCTGAATTCGATGCGCGGAGGGCAGAATCGATTTTCGATGCGAAGTTGTGATGGCAGCCACCGGATGCATGGGGATCCATGCCTGCTCACCGGCCAACTGAACGTAATTGGGGCAATGCTTCCGGATGGCTGTCCAGGAAGCGCTGATTCCCTTGGCGGCGGTAGTGTCTTCCGCCTCTCCACGCTCGCAGGTGGCGATGATGACCCGTTTCAGATCGGACGCAGTCGAGGTGGCTGTATTCAACTCGACAAAGGTTCGCAAGCAGCGATTGGCGCAAAAGTGGCAACGCGTGGTTTCGTCCCTCCGGATTGTGTATTGCAGCGCATCGAGAAACTCGAAACCGGGAAAGACGGTGGAGTGACCAGACTGGTAATGCTCCATTGCTTCCAGCGCGGCGCCAATGGCTCCGGCCTCGCAGCAGTTCGGGTGAACAACCACTTCAGGCTGCCCATTTCCGTGATAGTGCGTCCGGATAAAATCGACCTCCGCTTTGACCACCGCAAGATTTTTCTGTGTGCCGCCCTGGAGCACGAAACGCCTTCCGAGCGTCGCGACATTGGAAACTCCCGCAACATAGAGGAAGACATTCTTGGGGAGCACATTGGCCAGTCCGGCAAGGATCTCTTCAGGTTTCCATCCCTGGCGCTGAAAATTAACAATATCGGACTGAAGAAAGACGGCGCAGCCATAACTGAACTGAGGCATGCGCCGTGCCGAGAATGCAACATCGGCAAAATCCTCTACCTGGATGCCGATCCCTTCTGCTGCGACCTGCAGAAAATATCCATTGCCGGCCGAGCACTGGGTATTCAGCCTGAAGTCTTTGACGGCGCCATCCTTGAGCACAATGATCTTAATGTCCTGGCCGCCGACGTCGATGATGGCGTCAACGTTGGGGAACAGACGCAGCGAAGATTTTGCGTGGGCCACGGTTTCAACCAAGGCAACATCCGTCGAAAGGACCTTTTTCAGCAGGTATTTGGAGTAGCCGGTGGTGCCCACGCCCAGGGCTTTGGCGCGCGTTCCGGATAACTCGAGTTTGCCGCGCAGATCGCGCAGAACCGATACCGCATCGGCAATGGGATCGGCCTGGGAAAGTTTGTACGTGGAGGCAAGGACTTCACCGTGCGCGGAAAGAGCTACGGCCTTGGTGGAAGTCGACCCGCCATCCAAGCCAATGAAGACTCGCGATTCGGTTTCACAAAGAGCCAAAACTGCTGTAGCTGGTTGAGAATAGGCCCTGCGAAAATTTTCCAACTCCTCTTGGTTGGTGCATAATCCACTGGCGCCGGATGTGCGCTTGTGAGATGCTTCGCCCTCGCGGATGTAAGACTCAAGAGCCTGCGTTCCCTGGTATTGCACGGCGCCGTCCGATTCAGCGGCTCCAAATTCAATGGCGCCGACGGCAGCAAAATACTCCGCCATCGGAGGCACAACTATGAGTTCTTCAGGAGGCGTTCCCTCGGGTATTTGAATGTTCTTTCGCTTCCAGAGATCAAGCAGTCCCTTTCGCCAAGCCAACTGCAAACCCGGAAAATAAGCATTGGGGCCGCCCAACAGAAATACTTTGGGCAGCAGTGTGTGTCCACGCGTGAGGACACTGAGATTTTGCAGAACGATGGCCTGAAACAACGAAGCTATCAGTTGGGCAACCGGAACACCTTGCTTTTGCAGCCCCGTGATGTCGGTTTCGGCAAACACGCCGCACTTGCCGGCAACGGGATAAAGCTCCAAGCCGTCGTATCGTTCGACGAGAAGATCCTCGTCCGGAATGTGTAGTTTGGCAGCGATCTTCTCAATGACCACGCCGGTTCCGCCGGCGCACTTGTCATTCATCGACGCGATTTTCTTGCGGCGGCCTTGAACGCTGCCCTCTTGAAAAATGATGATCTTGGCGTCCTGGCCGCCCAGTTCGATCACGGAGCGCACTTCCGGGTACGAGGTTTCCACGGCCAGGCTGACCGCCGCCGCTTCCTGCACGAAGCGGGCGCCGAGTAATTGCGCCAGTTGCTGTCCTCCGCTTCCGGTCATGAAGAGGCGTGTACCGCCGTCCGACATGCCAAGTTCACGCTTAGCCTGTAGCAATACCGCTAACACGGTTTCCGCCTGGCGACTCTCGTGACGACGGTAGTCCTTATAAAGGATTTCCTGGGTGTTGGCGGTGCGCACAATTGTTTTTACGGTCGTCGAGCCCACGTCGATACCGGCTAGAAAAACCTGCGGGGCGGAGGCAACGGCCATGGACCAAGAACGGCGGACCACAGGCTCTGACGTATTGTCTTGCGTTTTCAATCCCTACTCCATGTTGCCGCGTACGCCCTGGAACCCATGCAGCGACTGTTTGAAAAGCCAGCGAATCACGCGCGCGTCGTTATAGCAGAAGGCCAGAATGTGGTTGAGTGTCGAGAAACAGTTCGCTTCGCAGGTGCGCTTCATCGTCGCCAACTGGTTCGGTTCCATCCGCGGCGCTTCAATTGTGCCCCAGTCGTGATTCGCGGAATACATGGGAAAGCACGAAGCGAGGGTGCCGTCGGTACGGATAATAATGCTGTTCTGCCCAGCGCGGCATCCCCACTGGTCCAGCTCCTTATTGATGAACTTCTTCATCTCCGCGAGACGCTGAACAGAATTCACCATCTGCCAGCCAGCATTCTGTTTCTCGATCAGCCAGTCGATTAACTCGCCGATGGCGGCATGATCTTCCGGGCGGATAAAGACTGGGTTATCTTCCAGATGTTTGAAGTCGTCCTGCTCCATCATCGGAGATTCGCAGATGTGATAATCGGTCGCGATGCCCGTGTCGTGGGCTAACTCGGTCAGCATCCGCACATCATTCAGGTTGTTGCGGCAGATGTTGATATTGAGGAAGACCGAATAGCCGTACTTATACTGCTTGCGCACCAGGTGGTCGAAGTATTCACGAATCGGCGTCATCGCCTTTGGCAGTCCGGGTTTAACGTCCCATGCGTCCACCGCCAAGTTGACGGTTGCAACTCCGGCATCGGCGACGCGGTCAATCAGGTCGGGTTTCATCAACCTGCCGTTGGTCGGCAAATATACCCAGAAGCCCTGTTTCGCAGCGTAATAGATCACCTTATGCGCGAATTGCGGACGCAGCAGTACTTCGCCTCCCATCAGCGCGAGAACGCGGCACGTTGTCGAGTGCAGCCAGTCGATCGACCGCTTGGCAATGTCTTCCGTCATCCCGCTGACGCGATTGTCGTAGGCCCAGCAGTAGTTGCAGTTCAAGTTGCATTTCCATTCGTTGAAGAGATAGGCGATGATCGGATGGAACTCCCCGCGCTCAAGGCGCGAGCGAAAGTACGGAAACATCCAGCCTTGCATCGTGTGGTAAATCTGCGGAACAGTCCAATGCCGCTTTCCGTTTTTCGGCAGATAGGCTTCGTCCGGAGCTGCGTAGAGCTCGGGCCTCCGCGGGAACACGGGCTCCGACAGAGTCTGTGGCACGCCTCCAGGTGGCGGCGGGACCTGCGGACGTTGCCCATCCATCAACTCGTCGTTAAGGGCGCTACTGATGCGATACGAAGGATCATGCTCAACCGTGGATCGAGAAAGTTCACTCATGACTCAGTCTCCTGTGTGGAATGGATTTGACTGAGAACCGGAGAATTCACTTCGTGTTCTCGTTGCGAATGCGGTCCAGTACCTTCCGTGAAACGGGCAGACATCAACCGATCCGCATACAACAGAAAATTTGCGGCGGTAGAGACGACACCGGGCTGGCGTGGAATCGAAGAGAGGGGAGAGCGCAGCTCCCTGTGAGCCGCAACAAAGGCGCGAATCTCTTCAAGCGAATGATGCGCTGTCTTGAGTGCATGCTCAAACTCGAGCATTGCTTTTGCCCGAGCCTCGGACAGCGCCATTTGGACGCGGCTATACGCGTGGATCTCTCCGTCCGCGGAGGTCTCGATCGGCAGGAAGCTGACCTCGGGAAATTTCTCCACAAGCGATGCCTGCACCGCATCCGACTGCACGGATGGAAGGCAGCCGAAAGGCTTAAGCGCCAGCACAAGATGACACGCTCTGTGCTCGGTGTAATAGAGCGTTTTGCCGACCTCCAGATGCCCTTCGCCGCCGCGTAGAAACGTACTGTAGTAAGGGGCCGCCAGTGACGCGAGCGCCTCCTGCGACGCCAACGCCTGATCGGGGAGCGAAAGCAGTTTTGCTAACCGGCTGAAGTGATGGAGATAAATCCTCGCTGCAAGCGCAAAACCCATCCGCTTGCCCCACAGGGCTGTGCGAGCGGCGATAGCTTTTCCTGGGGAAGTCCATGGAACGGTATAGGCTGCCATCCTCTGCTGGTAGACGGCGCGCGTTTTTCTCTGGTGGAGCAAATAGAGCAGCCAGGTGCTGATCGGCTCAATCGAGACTTCTGCTCCTTCCTTCTCTAAGAACTCCAACATGCGAAAGTTGCCATCGCTTTCGGTCATCTGCGCCCAGAATTCGCCGATCACCTTGACGACCGGCCTCACCCGGAGCCAATCCACTTCGATATTCTTCAATTCGTTCGCGGCATCAGGGAGGACTGTCGTCAACGCATTGCCGTACAGATGCGACCACAGCTTCCCAAGCGAATTGGGAAAGCGATACCAACGAGATTTCCTGTCGGGGAGCAGGAACGCAGGCAGAATGTCCTGCAATTCAAAGCCCGGATTGCTTTGGAAGTGCTTAGCAATAGCATCTGCCGCCCTGGCAACGGCTCTATCAGTCGCCCCCGCATGGATCTCGAATGGTTTCAAACGGTGTTGCACGCCATTTAGCAGGTCACCAAGAACGAAGGTATGCAGCGCATTCCATCCGAAATCCGCAGAGAATTGCAACCCGCTGTGACCAGTGGAAGCGTAAATGCCATGATCCTGCGAGAATGAAAGCACGCGAAAATCGTCGAACCCGGCCGCACTAAGCGCCATGCGGAACTCCGATTCATACATGCCGAAGCGACAGGGACCACCGCAGGCCGCTGTGAAGTAAACGAAACGGCGAACAATCTCATCCCGAGACAATCCGGCTCGTTCCTTCTCCTGGAGGAAGCGAATCAAATTGCCGACGGTGAAATACACCGGATTGCACAGGCCGCTTGCACAAAACTCCTTACCCAACTCGTGTGCCACACGATCAGTCTCCGGAAGGCGTTGGCAGCGATATCCAGCGCCGGCCAATAGCCCCTCGATCAGACGCTCGTGCTTCCAGGTCAGCCCGCCAAAGAGAATCGTTACAGTGCTTCGCTCTTCCGCCGTGAAAGCAGATTCACGAGGACGCAGGGGTGGGAATATCAATCCGCTCGATGGCAAGGCGGACTTTGCGAGTTCGGGCACATGACCGGTCGCACGTTTGTTGGGGCTACTCATATTTGAGTGCCTCCACGGGATCGAGTTGCGCGGCACGAGAAGCCGGATAAGTGCCGAAAATCACGCCTACCAAGGTTGCAGCGGTAAGCCCAACAAAGACGGACCAGGCCGAAATCGGCACGGAATAGTCGGTAAAATAGCGGACAGACAGCGGCATCGCAATTCCTACGAGCGTGCCGATTACGCCGCCAGCAAGGG
>Ga0181520_10003741_pt1 | contig 26351 bp, 22 predicted proteins | sample PEATcosm2014_Bin_29_FD_132451 | JGI IMG/M metagenome (GOLD analysis project Ga0181520, IMG submission 132451) | Peatland microbial communities from MTU Mesocosm Facility, Houghton, MI, USA - PEATcosm2014_Bin02_30_metaG | ecosystem: Environmental > Terrestrial > Soil > Wetlands > Peat | place...
CAACGTTCAGAGTCACCGTCAACGCCTCGTGGTCGCGCTCGGCGAGAGTAAATCTGCGCGAGGTCATGTTGAACCCCGGCGAACCGACCTGCACTTCATATTCGCCCGCCGGAACGCCGGTGAACTGGAATTGCCCGGCGCCATCCGACCGCGCCGAGCGAGTCTTCCCGCTCGAGATCTCGCGAGCCACAATGCTCTCACCCGGCACCGCCGCACGGTTACGGTCCCGCACCACTCCGCTGATCTGCGCCAAGCCATTGAACGGCCCCTGCTCATGATCCACCCACAGACTGATGCTGCTGCCGGAGGGGTTGACAGCGCCTGCCACCTTCCGGGTGGTCACTCGCAGGTAGCCGAGCAAGTCGTCCCCCGTGCTGAATACCTTGTCCGGACCCGCGCTGCGCACCATGTACATGGTGCCCATGCGTTCTAAACGGAAGTTGGTGTCCCAGGAGTCGTGCAGTCCGGACGCGCCGCTGGCCTCCAGTCGGGCCGCCACCTTGGTGAGGTCAGCCTCGGGATGGTCCGCACAGGCGCGCGTGAATCTCTCCGCTATACGCTGTACCTGGGCATGAAACTGCGTCGCGTAACGGTTGGCATACTCCGCGTAGCGTGTCTGCGGCACAGTCCGCCCGAATTCCCGGTCGAACTGGTTGGTGTTCACCATCTCAGTCGCTGCGAACAGCGCCCGCGCGGCCAGATCCTTGCGGGCCACGCCTGCCGTCTCCACCACTTCCGGCATCCCGATGGAGTGAATCTCGTAGCGCGGCTTCATCGCCTCCTGCTCCAGGTAGAAGAAGACCTTGGCGAAGCCGGGCTGTTTTTCGGCCAGCGCGAACACGGCCTCATCCACCACTTGCAGTCCGAGCGCGGCCTGCACTCCTTCGCCCCGTTCGTTGGTCACGCGGAACTGGATGCGGGCGTCGTCGCCGGGCTTGTACACGACCGCGTCGGTGGTGGTTTCTATCTTCAACTCGCCGGCCGGCTGCACGAACACTAGCCGGTGGTCCGCAATCGGGCGCGCGTCGCGCCCGAACAGGTAGGCGTCGAAATCCACCGTGCCGGCCAGCTCGGGCGTAGCCGTGAGGTTCAACTCGGCCTCGCCGTTCTTCATATCCAGATCGCGCGTCAGCACGGTCTGCCCGTCCTTCACCGCGTCCACATACACTGCGCCTTGCTGCCGCGTGGAAAACACGCGAAGCTGGATGCGGTCGCCGGTGCGATACACGGCGCGCTCCGTGCGCAGCAGAATCTGCTCGGTGCCCTGGCGAAGTTGTAGCGGCACGGAACTCGATCTGCTATTGCCCTCTCGATCCTTGGCGTCGACCTCCAGCTCGCGGGCAGCGGACGGCGCCACCAGCCGAACCAGCGCCACACCGCCGTCATCGGTGGTCACGTTCTGCTCCGGATTTCCCGTGACGCGCACCCGCAACTCCGTCTTGGCCGGCTTGCCATCGGCGTATGACGTCAGCACGAAGACCTGATTCTCGATACCCGGAATCAGCGTGCCGCCTTCCGGCACGGCCGTGATCAGCAGCGGCGAGTCGCTCACCGTGATGGGTTCCCCGCGCGTCTCGGAATGGCCGGCCGAATCCTTCACGGTGGCCTCCACCAGCACGTGCGCGGCGCCCTGGTTGAGCGGCCGCCCGGCAAAGTAGCGCGGCAACGTCAGGTCGAAACGATACGCCCCTTCGTCATCGGTCTTGCCCTCGACCGACCCCACCTCGAACACACTCACATCCATGCCCGACGCCTTCACCGTGACATCGCCCGCGTCCACCGCCTTGCCGAAGAAGTAATTGGCGCGAACCGTGCCGGTCACGTGGTCTCCCGGCCGGTAGCCGTGCTTGGTCTCCGCGTCTTTCCCCGCGAAATCGAGCGCCACTTTGAATTTGGGCAGCACGTAACGTTCGATGTCGAGCGCAATCTCGGCGGTGTTTCGTGCGCCGGCGCTGGCTTCGCCGCCGTCCATTAACGCCCGCAGATGATAAGTGCCCAGGTTGACCTCGTCGGCCAGCCCGAATTCCGCCGACCCAATGCCGAACGCGTCGGTCTGCACCGCTTTTTTGAAAACCTTGTTGCCGCGCGAATCTTCCACTTCGAAGGTCAGGTTGCGCGCGGCCGCCGCCTGATGATTGGCGCGGTCCAAAGCCAGCGCACGCACATGGATGGTCTGACCCGGCTGATAAATCGGTTTCTCGGTAGTTAGTAAGATCGAAACCTTGTCTTCGAGGTGCACCGGTTGCGTGAAATCGGTGGAACCAATCGGTGTCTCGACCACATATCGCAGCGAGTAGCTGCCCATCACGCCTGCCGGAAAGCGGAACTGCGCTTCGGTGGTGCCACGCTGGTTGAGCAGGCCCGTGAAGAGCGCCAGGTTCGACGCACCCGGCCTCAGCAGTTCGATGCGCACCGAACTCGCTCCCGCAATTGGCTCGTTCTTCGAATCGGTGGCAACCACCCGCACCGCGGCCGCCGCGCCGCTCAGATAAGATTGCTGGGCCATCACGTGCACCACCGGCGTTCGCAGCATCTCCGAGATGGAGTCGACGCCTTCGATGGTCCCGCCGGAATCGCCGGAATAAACGAAGCGGTAGCGCACACGATGCCACACCAGGTCCTCGGTGGCGAGCTCCTTGTCCAGTTTGAGGTCGGTCTTCCACGATCCCTTACCCTGCGCGAGGGTGACCCGCCGCTCCGACCGCCCCAACACGACGTCCTCGGGATTCAGGACCTCGACGGTGAGAGTTCCCGGACCGGCGCGCGGCGCGGTGTAAGGTATTTCCACTCGCAGCGCGCCGCCCGAGTAAATGGCTCCGGGCGTTTCGCTACCTGCCGCGTGCGCGCGGTGGATAGTTCCAATAATTGCTACCGAAGCTAGGACCATCAACGCGCCGATCACAGCCACGACCAGTACGACATCCGTCCAAAATGTCTTCTCGACTCTTCTTCTCAAATTCACGACTGCCTCCAACGGAACTCGTATTCCCGATTCCAATGAACCAAACGAAAGCGTGCGAGCAATTCCATACGCCCCGCGCAAACTTGTTACTCGGGCGGCCTGGATTCGCAAGACGAGGTCGCCTGATGTGTGGCTTGCTTGATTTGCCCACGGACGGCTCAGCCCGCGCCGGCGGGATATGTTGCCGACCAGTAATTCCCCCGAGTTCGTTCGACTCGCTGCCCATTTCTCGGAACCTGATCCATCCCGGAAGGGCCAAACGCACCGGGCAAGCGTGTAAACGCGGTACCCAACGGCGTCTTCGCTCGCGCGCCCAAGACGCGACCCTTGTCCACATATGCTTTGCGTGTGGCTCTGATGTGCCGTCAGAATCCACAGCGGCGAGTATTATCGTTGGCGCCGATGCAGCTTCTAAGTACTGGTGGTTGCGCTCCAGCAGCGCTGCACTTCCAGTTGCACCCCCCTGCTACCCCTTGCAATGCTGGCGGCATTCAGTAACAATATCTCCGGTACCAGAAAAGCAAAGCTGCCACCCACCGGGGTCGTCAGGCTGTCCGGTGGCGACGAGAGCCGCACGAGGGTCCGTGACGGATTTGTGCGCGGAACTTGCTTTTTGCCAGCGATCAGCAAGTTCTTCACCCACGGCACTAGACGCCCTCCTCGGCGATTTTGGGTGTCTGCGGTTTGTGGAATCGGGCGCGCGCCTACGTTATGGCAAGTGGAGCGGCATCAGGCGTATCGGATGAGGAAGCCGTTCGACGGTTCCAGGAGACCGGCGATAGGGAGTATTTTGCGGACTTGGTTTTGCGATATCGCAAAAAGGTCTTCCTCGCTTGTCGAGGATTCCTTTCCGATCGGGAGTCGGCTGAGGATGCCACCCAGGAGGCGTTTTTGCGAGCCTTTCGACACGTGGGCGACTTTCGAGAGGGCGATTTTTCCGGCTGGCTGATGCGGATCGCCAAGAACGTCTGCATTGACGAGTGGCGCAAGATCCATGCCAGGCCGCGACCGGAAGATATCGAACTGGCCGATGTGCCCGATCCAGCCGGACTGGAGGCGACTTTGGAAAAACGGCGCCTGGCGGCCAGAGTCTGGCAAGAAATAAGGTCCCTCGCGCCGGCTCAGGGCCAGTGCCTTGAACTGAACATCAGAGGGTACTCTTACGAGGAGACGGCCGTTCGAACCGGTCTGACCGTAAAAGATGTAAAGTCGCACATTCAAAACGGCCGGCGGATGCTGGGGAAGCGAATGGAGGGGGCACTGCCCGGTTGGAAATGAGCCGCTGGGATGAAGACAGTTTTTGGGCGGAACTCATGCCGACGCTGAGAGATACTCACGGGTTCGACGGGTGTCCCGATGCAGAAGCGCTCTCGGCAGTCATCGAAGGACAGGCAAGCGACTCCCTCAGAGAGGCCGTTACGGCGCATATCGGGCAATGTCCCACATGCGCGGATCTTCGGGACCGGTTGGTGCGATTTCAGCAGGGCGGCCCCTCTGCGGAATGGCCGGAAGCTGAAAAGGGGATGGACCGCTGGCTCGAGACTTTCCGTGGCGGGGACGAGATCAAGGCTCAGCCAGCCGTCCAAGCGTTGCAGCCGCAGCGGCTGCCATGGTGGAAGCGCCTGACCCCAGTGTTCTCTCCGCGGAAGGTTCAATGGGCGTTCGGTGCGGTTGCCGCGCTTGCGCTCACGTTTGGCATTCTCACGGTGCGGCGAAGCGCCACACCTCCGCCTCCGCAAATCCTGGCTCACCTTACACGTCCTGACCGGAGGGCCATGCCGTTCTCTGGAGTCGCGCAAAACCCCGTCGAGAAGCCCGCCGCTGAGAGAGAAAAGACTAAGAACTCTCAGGGCAGGCTCCCGGCGGCTCGCAAGGAGCCCACTATTGCTGCTGGCCAAGTGGCTCAGCGGCCCGAGCCTGCGGCTGTGCCCGCTCCGAGTTCCCCACCCGCTGAAGGCCAGCCCGCCCCGACAGTCGTGTCCCCCGAGGAGACCAGATCGCCCGAGCAGGTAAAGCCGGCGCCAGCCGCTCCTCTAGTTGCGGGTGCCCTAGAGAATCCCCGGGCCGAGCCTGGGGCGCACGCGCCATTGGGGGGAGTACCGTCGTTTCGTACGCGGACCCCATTGACGAATAGTCGGCTGGGGATGGGATTTGCGCCATCGGGGGCAAGATCGGGCGTCCCCGCGCCCCACATGCCGCGTGCTGCGCCGGTTGCGGCTGATGCATCTGGCGCTCCCCCTCCGGCCTTCGTTCGGCTTGAGGCTGGAACTCGCGTCTGGGTGTTTCTGAGCGCGGTCGATCGCAAATCGGCCGGACAGTTCGAATTCCGAGGCAAGGTGCTTCTGCCCGTTACGCAGGGCAGCGTCCTCGTGCTCGGGCGCGACGTGGAGGTGTATGGTTTCGGAGGTGTGAGTCAAAGCGGAACCAGCGTACGCATCACGGAGTTGATATGGGGCGGTGCGCATTACGGGTTGAGCGGCGAAATGAGCACGATGAATGGGCGGGCGGCAGGGACCGGCGGCGCCGTGGAATTCGATGCCGGGCATGTGCTCGAGTTGTGGCTGGCATCCGCTTCCGTATATGAGAGGGCGCCCAACGATTCCGGCCAGCCGAGGCAAGAAGGAAAATGACGCGGGAAGCGTATGGAATCTGAGTTTGATTCGCGTTGTTCATGGTGGAATCCCGAAATCGATTCCATTGAGCAGATGAAGGAGATCGCGATGAAAGTGACTGAGAGAATCCTGGGAACCGCCTGCATGCTCGTCTTTGCATTGCTTGCCACCCCGGCGTCGTTCGGAGCCCAGAATAAGGACACAACCAAGCCGGCGCCAAAGGCGACGAGCAAGAGCAGTAATCAGAGTGCCCCGCAGAAACCTGCGGCCGCGGCTCCGCAGCCCGCGCAGCCGGTGCAGCAGACACAGCCCAGGGGCCCCGTCACGGTGCCTGGAGGCGGCGGCGTGGGCAAAGGCGTCGGACAGCAACCACAGGGGCGCGGGGGACCAAACACCGGCGGCACCGGACGAGGGGGAGCGGGCACTGGCGGCGCCGGCACACAGACACAGGGGCGCGGGGGGCCAGGCACCGGCGGCACCGGTGGCATCGGCACAAATAGGAAAGCAGGGGGGGGACCGTTGTACCATCCGAGACCGGACGGCACGCCACCCATAGCCCCCAAAGTTTACAAGGACGGCTCAAAGGACTATCGGGCAGGTCAGAATACGATCCACACCGATCCCGATGGCCGCATCACGAAAATCGAACGGTCGGGAACAGTGGCCACCGGGTTTAGGCCCGATGGGCGCGCCGGGCACATCGAGCACACCCGAACAGACGGCAGCCGGATGGTCGTGGACCGGGGCGTGCGTGGCGAACGGCGGATCGAAGTTGTTCGTCCCGACGGTGTCCGGGTGGTGGCAGTAGGACATCGCGGATTTGTCGAGCGTCCGTTGCGTCCGGGTTATTTCTCTCGGACCTATGTCGTGGGCGGCCGACCCCGAGTCTTCGTGTACCGAAGGTACGCCTATCGCGGGATTCCCTACTACCGCTATGTTCCACGAGTCCATTACGCACCGGCATTCTACGGATGGGCGTACCGCCCCTGGCACGACCCGGCAGTTTATGCCTGGGGGTGGGGACCCAGATCCGCATGGTTCTATGGCGGGTATTTTGCGCCCGCGCCTTACTACGCGAACGCAACTCTGTGGTTGGCCGACTATTTGCTGGCAGAGAATTTGAAGCTCGCTTACGAGAACCAGCAGGCCGCCAGCGCGGACGCGGCTGCACCACCGCCTCCGGAGCCTCAGACCGCTTTCACGCTGACACCGCAGACGAAGCAGTTGATTGCGGAGGAAGTGCGACAGCAGATTCTGGCGGAGCAGGCGGCCGCGCAACAGCAACAGGTTACGCCACCGTCGACTGGTCAGCCAGAGGCCGAGGCGCCGCCGCCGGCGCTCGATCCGAACCAGCGAACCTTCGTGGTCTCGGCGAGCCTCGACGTAACCGCGAATGGTGAGAGCTGCGCGCTCACGGGCGGAGATATCATCTTTCGTTCGGGCGAGTTGCAGGACGATGGCAAAGTCGGAGTCACTATTCTGAGCAGCAAGCCGGGAGACTGCAAGGCCAATTCCGGCACTGCGGTGGAACTGGTGGCGCTTCAGGAAATGCAAAATCAGTTCCGCGAGCAGATCGCGGGAGGGATGGAGACTCTCGCCGCCAAGCAAGGCCAAGGCAGCATACCCGCCGGCCCGGTGGCCAATCCCACCCAGGTGGCCGAGGGTCAAGCCCAACCGGCCCCTGATGCCCAGACTCTGTTGGCGCAGCTAAACCAAGAAGCCGACCAGACGGAAGCGGAGATCAAGCAGGCTGCCAACGGCGGAGCGTAGGTGCCTCGAATGCCGAGGGAGATTTGAAATGCGACACGCTGTTGGATTAGTAGTTTTGTTTGGCGTGATTCCAGCCGGGGTTGTGCCATGGCCTATGGCTATGGCACAACAGCCAACGCAAGCCGGTTCGCTGGAACAGAAACTGAGCACACAGTATCCGCAGGGAACTGTCCTGATCGCGCAGAAGCCGGGGATTCTTGGTGTTAACCCAAACTGTCCCATGCCTGCCGTGACGGCTTACAAGAGCGGCCAGTTGCACCCTCCGGGAAAAGTGCAGGAGATCGCGCTGAAGGCTGCGCACTGCGCCACTAGAGACTTCGAGGTAGGCTGGAGGGTCACCCTGGGGTCCCTGAGAGTGAACCCAAAAAGCGGGAAGGTATCTTTGCGCTTCTTGGAGTGCGACTCCTGTAATAGCCCGGCCACATCGGCGTCCTTCAGGGCCGTGGTCGAATTTCAGTTTCCCAACGAAGCTCTCGATACGACGGACCCCACGGCCGTCCAGGAGGCGATCAGCCGCGTATTTGCGGTGGATACCAGCCGGCCGGCCGCGGGGCCGCCGTCAGTCGCGACCGCACAGGATCAGACACAGCACTCCGCTCCGCCCGCCCTCGGTACAGTTTACGTGAGCGCTCAGAATGGCGTTAACCGACTGCTATTGAATACTGACGGTTCTTTCCTGCTGCTGGAGGACGGCCAGTCATACAATGGAACCTATTCGGTCGACGGCAGCGTGCTGAAGGTTCATATCCCGCAACTGAATAGGGACACGGATATGACAATTGACGGCGCCCAGCTCATTGTGAACGGGAGCGAGACTTGGGTTCAGCCAGGCCAGCAGCCGGCATCGCCAGACCAGCCACCGCCTGGACCACCCACAGTCAGACCAGGGGACACCGTGGATGAGGTGAAAGCCAAGCTCGGCCAGCCGGAGAAAGTCATGGATTTGGGTTCAAAGGTAATCTATCTCTACAAGAACCTGAAAATCACGTTCATCGATGGTAAGGTCTCGGATATCGAGTGAGCCAAATGACTGTGGCGTGTCAGAAATGTACGCGAGAGATCCCTGGCGATCAAAGGTTCTGCAAGTATTGCGGATCTCTTATCACCCGTGACGCCCCTGACATGCTACCACCGCCCCAGAGACACAACGGGAGATTAGCTGTCGTACTTTGCGTGTCCGTTCTGTGTGTGGCGGCTGTTGGGATTTTGGTCATCAAGCTCACGCAGCCGCCGAATCCTGCCCTTGCCTTCTCTGCGTCCGAACTGCAAATCGTGAGAGGCCAACAATCCATTCTGCGATGGTACGCGACCAACACGAATAGCCTGCGATTGAACGGCGAGCTCGTTCCCAACAGCGGGAGCCGGTCCGTGTCCCCGGCGGGGACGATAACGTATCGACTCGTAGCGTCCGGTCCGGGCGGAAAATCGGACTCGAAGGAAGTCACTGTACAGGTGATCGAGCCTGCTGCTGATCCTATAATCCAGTTCACCGGCGATCACGATCACATTATCAGGGGCCAATCCCTGACGCTGAGGTGGTCGGTAACTGGGGCGACGCGTGTCGGGCTCGATCCCAGCCTCGGCCCAGGCTCGTTGGCAGCCGAGGACAAGCGAACCGTAACCCCGGAACAGACTACTGAATACACGCTTACGGCCGAGGGCCCCGGCGGGAAAGCAATCAGCCACCTCAAGGTGTGGGTGGACGCCAGGATAGCATCCACCGGCAGCACGGCCGGCACCGGCCCGCTTCCCCTGCCTCTCCCGGCGAAGCCCACGATTGACGCGTTTGAAACGGCTCTGACGGACTCGTTCCGACAATGTGACGTGGTTGTTCTGCGCTGGACTGTGCGGGCCGCCTCCGCTGTTTCTATCCAACCCGAAATCGGCAGCGTCAGCCCCGTGGGCTCCAAGTTGCTGCGGCTGCTGCAGACTACGCGCTACGTTTTGAAAGCGGAAGGCCCCGGTGGGTCGGTCAGCAAGCCCGTGACGATATATATAGCTCCCGGCAATCGATCCAGTTGTGGGCAGTGACCGGTGCCGGGAGACGGTGACGAACGATGCAAATGGATGACAGGCTAAACATCTGTGGGCGCTTCACGGCCCCGTTCGAGGACGTGAAGCGCGGTCTCAATGACCAGCTTTTTATGGACAGGGCGTGGGACGTGTTGTTCCCGCATGATGACCAGAAGGCTGGGTTCGTAAAACATCTCCGAGCTGAAGACTGGCAATGGTTTGGAGGGGTCTCGTGGACAGAGAAATTGTGGCCGTTCAAGGACCTCCATCTGGTGCTGTACCAAAATCCGGACCGTACGCTTCCAGCGGCGGCTCATGTAGAGCCCGATGACCACCGAGATATGCTGGGTCACGGACTGATGGCAGCATTCAAAAGGTGCCGGAACTGGAACGACGTCAAGCCCGGGGGATTTGCGCGTGCCGATTATTACGTCGGAACTGTTCTGTTTCTTAACATCATCCAACAGAGGCTCCCGCGGCTTCACTTCGAGCTCAGCAATGTGGGCACTGTGCTGCGCTCCGTAAAGCTGCTACGACGATAGATTCCGTAGGCAAGGCTGCGCTCACCGTAGGGAATATCTCCACGATGCAATAGCGATCACGAGGAAGAGTGCGCTACAGGCGCCCAGAACCCACAGCCGAGAACCGGCGCTACTCTCGACGGAATCCGACGCAAAGGAGGATTTGAGGGGAATCGAGCAGGTGTGCTAGTGAAGTACAGTTCTCGATTGACTTAGCCGGCTGTAGGGGAATATGGTTGGTTATGGTACACAGTAGGGACTTTTATGGACCTGCAGCTCGGTTCAACGGTGGGCGATTACCACGTGGTCAGTGTCCTAGGCGCCGGCGGAATGGGCAAGGTCTACAAGGTCAGGAACATCGTTTCGGATCGCTTCGAAGCGCTGAAGGTGCTGCTTCCGGACCTTGCCGCCGCGCCCGAACTGGCCGACCGCTTTCTTCGTGAGATTAAAGTTCAGGCGAGTCTGGAGCACCCCAACATCGTAGCGCTGCACAATGCTACGCGGATCCAAAACCAGCTTCTCATGGTAATGGAATTCGTCGACGGCGTCACGCTTGATCGCGAGCTTAAGCGAGGCCCGCTGTCAGTTCGGCAGGCGGTAGATTGCATGATTCAGGTGCTTTCGGCTCTGGGCCACGCCCACAGCCACGAAGTCATTCATCGTGATGTCAAGCCAGCGAACATGATATTGACGGCCTCTGGCGTAGTGAAGCTCATGGATTTTGGGATAGCCAAGGCGGCTTCCGATCACCGGCTGACCATGACGGGAACTACCGTCGGTTCGCTCTACTATATGTCTCCCGAGCAGATCCGAGGCTCGGCTGATCTGGATGGGCGTACCGACATTTATTCCGCAGGAGTATCGCTTTACGAACTCGTTACCGGAAAGCGACCATTTGATGGCGACAGCCAGTTCGCTATTATGTCGGCTCACCTGGAAAACACGCCAACCCCTCCGATCGCGGTCGATCCACGTTTGCCGGAGGCCTTAAACGACGCAATTCTGATGGCGGTGGCGAAGGATCGGGACACGCGTTTTCAAACCGCCGACGCATTCCGGAATGCGCTGGGAAGTGCTGTTGGGGAGGCCCAATCGATGGTGCCGGGGCTCTCGACGTTTGCCACCGAATCCTCTGCAAGACGCTGGGCGCGCCGTTTCAAATTCGTGCCCTGGCATCACTGAGGATCTGTTCGATTGGCGACCTCAGCGAACCGAGGCTGGCGAGTACGCCGGCTGCCGCGAGCCTGGGTGGCATGGGTTTGGGGCGTTATTGCAGCCCCGGCAAGAACCCGACCAATCCCTACCAATTTTGAGGGGCAATGCCCCGGCGACATCGCTGCGGGAAAGGGCGCTCACTGGCCTGTTCAACGCTGGATTCGAGAACAAAATGGCGATGCTGTCGCAAAGGAACATACCCCGATGCCATTGGCGGCAAACTGGAAGACGCCTTCCCGGCCGGCGGAAGCGCGCTCAGAGCGCGGTTGTTGCGCCTTCGCGGCGGTCTCGCACAAGCGCGCGAGGAGACCGGTTCATTCCGAGATGGAGCGACGCGTGTCTTAGGGCATCTTACAGAGCGCTAATCGCGTTCCATCATGCCCGACTTGATGTATATCACAAGGAAAGTTTCGGCCCTCCCAGTCGCGCACCTGAATGCACTGCCCTCCAATGTGCCTGCATAGATCGGCAAAGTCACCTTCTGCTGTTATGCGCCGAAAGGGGCCTCCAACTTGCTGGCGCAGCTCATCATCTCGATCCTTCCTGGGGGCGTTCTCAAATCCGACCCACACACCGCCAGCCGGGGTTCGACTGGGCCTCAGTTCTTGCACGCCGTTGGATGGACGGGGCTGCACGACAGAGGTCCTGGGCGTGTTGGCTGGTGGTTGCTGTAACGTTATCGAGGTGCACCTCTTCATGATCATCGCCAGCGGCACGAGAACGATTACCCCGGCACAAAGAACTGCAACCTGTACAAGACGCTTCGGATCTATTTGGGTCTGACGTACTTTCCCTCTCGACCTCAGGCACCATCGGCTGAAAAAGTAGATCGTCACAGCACAGGTGGCCAAGGCGCCAGCGACTGTTACGGCGTAAGGAGCGCCCAGGCTGTCAAGGAAAGCACCGACTACAATCGCTCCAAGGCCGCCCCAGAATGCGCAACCGTACAACAGCCAACCCCATGAAAAACGGGGGGGCGGCAGGCTAACTTGGTATTTCTCGCCGAAGAGAGGGCCGCCTGCTCTTACGGTCTTGTTTATGCAGTCCTTCAACTCCTCTACTTCCGCTTGGGTATTCAGGAATATGGTGGCCTTTCCTTCAAAATCGGAGCGTGCACTAAAAACGCTGCCTGAATAGGATGACATGACTTGAACTAGCGAGAGTTCCAGACAGGGTGAACCGTCAACGATAGAGGACTGGGCTGGGGATTCGATCCACGTCCACGTACGATAGTAAGCCCCCCACCACACACCCGGCACTCTTGAAAATGATTGAGGATTCTGTCTGAATTCCCGATCTAGCTCCTCGTTGAGAGAAGGATCAAGAACCCAGAACGGGCTGAGATGCATCGGGTCGGAGCGTCGGGTGACCATGCCGTAGCGGGCGACAACCTCGGGAGAAATCTCTAGGCCGTCCGAATCGAGCACCTGCTCGCGCGCCGGTCGCCGAAGGAATGAGGTCCTCTGAAAGAGCTGGCGATTAGAGGTATCCAGGAAAAGCAACCTTCTGTCCGTCACCAGCATTTTGGGAACGTTGTAAGTTAGCGGTGGATGCTGTCGATAGCGGAGGGCATCGGCCACGAACGTTCGCTTAATTCTCACGTCGGTATAGGGCAAGCTCGCGGTGGGAACTGTTGGCCCTGGGATAAACGCGCCGCCAGAGGCGCCCGATGGTTTCTGGAGGAATTGGAATCCGCAGCGGGTACAGAAGTTGGCCACCGGATCGCGTGGCTCACCGCAATTGACACAGAACCTCGGAGGATCTCCCTTATCTGTAATGCGCCGCGATCTTCTCCCCCGACATTCTCACGATGTCTCCCCGCAGGTTTCTCAGATTCGCGGCGGCTGAGCAGGCCGTGTCGCCGGCGGGTTGCCTCGCGGGTGGGATAGGGATACTCGGCTGTGTAGGCACGGACAGTATCCCGGCGTCGGGGCTGGTCAAAACCGCAAAAGAGGAGCGCCCGGCACAAGCAGCCGGGCGATCTTCGCGTTTTGTAGCCCAAGGCCTCCGCTCGGGAGCTTCACCAAAGAAAATGGGGCTTTTGGGTTAATGCTCTCGGGAGAACGCAGTCGGTTGGGGAGAAGCAAAAGCTGTTGGTGGGGAACGAATCACCCCTCCGGCACAGCGTCGCCATGCCGGAGGGTAGTAGCCGATTTTCTTCGGAGCCAGCTCCGTCGATTCGGCCTTGGGCATCCGCTCGGGCGCGACCCCTCGCGGACCTCGATGCCAGCAAGCCGGACTAATCCGGCAAACAGTAATGGCCATCAGCCTGCACGATCGAACCCTGTTGGCAGGCTGCGGCGATGGCCAGTTGCGCGGTGCGCTTCGAACACTCCGTGAGTGTCATGATTTGCTGGCGAAGTTGGTTGTACCGGGTCCTAGCTCCCAGCTCGATCAGAGCCTGCTGAACATCGGCCGGCTCTACTTTACGGCGGTCGGTAGCGACTGCAGGCTTCAATGGTTCGCCACTTGCCGAGAACCAGAGCGCTGCCGAGTCGAGCTGAAGCAGGCGCGGCGGCTGTGGCGCCGCGTAACGAAACTGGAAGCGCAGTTCGACGGTATTGAACTGGGGTGACGGTCGGGTCAGCAGCACATAGCTATCTCCCACCGCGTGCAGAGCGCTGGAGCCGCGGAATGCGCTGCCGATTTCGTAACGACCTATCGATTTGCGCACATGATGGACCACGATCAGCGCGGCGCGCGACGCCTCACGCAATCGCAGTAAGCTTTGGCACAAAGCCGCCATGGCGCGTGTATCGTTTTCGTCCTGGTCGTGCGTGGAATAGAGCGGGTCCAGGATAATGATCTCCGCGGCCGCCGCACGGGCCGCCGCCAGGAAGTGCTGCAGCCCTTGCGGCGCACTGAGCAGATTGCCGGTGGCGCGGGTATCGACGAACAGGTTCTGGTCGGCGTCGTTCCCAATGGCGCGGCGCATCGTAGCCAGTCGGCTGACGAACTGCGGGATGGGTAATTCGAACTGGCAGACAAGCACGCGGCGGGGGGCTGGCACTGGGAAGCCAAGCCGGTCGGAGCCCGCCGCCAGCGAAAGCGCGAGATTAGCGACCAGCAGCGATTTGCCGACCTTCGGCTCGCCTCCCACAAAGAGGATGCCCTGCATGGGCAACAGGCCGGGCTCGACGAGGCACGGCGGCGGCGCGGGCGAATGCTGTTCCAGCAGTTGCGCGAGTGAGAGGACCGACGCCGGCGGGGTCTTGCTCATAACAGAGCCTCGGTGGTGGCGTCCAGCAGAATCGCCTCGTTCACCGCAGATAATTTGCGCGTCGCCGCCAGTCGCAGCGCGGTCATGACCAGTTTGTTGACCTTGCGCAGGATTCCTTTGGTAGCTTGGTACAACGCCTGACGGGCCGTCTCATCCAGCAGCGGCTGAGAAACGCCCGCGCTCTTGAGCTGATGCGTGAGGTACGCATCCAGCTCCTCGCGCGAAAGCCCTTCCAGGTGATACTGCACGGCAATCCGCTGCCGCAATGGCTCGTGCATCTGAAGCGACAGCGTGCGGCGTAGGAGCGGCTCCCCAACCAGGAGCAGCGTTAGATAATGCGAGGAATCCATGTCGAAGTTCAGCAGCAGAGGCAACTGTTCGAGAGCCGGGTGCCGCAGCAGTTGCGCTTCGTCGCAGATGAGGATGGGATGCTGCTTCTTGCTTTTGTTGAGGTGCACGATGGCTTCCGAGATCTGTCGGACGAGATCGCCGCGATAATGCGCCGGCTCCAGATCCAGTTGCAACGCCAGTTGGCGGAGCAGATCCAGGGCCGAGCCTGAGGTCCAGTGCAGATACAGGATCTTATAAAGATTGGGATTGAGACCGGCAGTAAACGTGCGCGCCGCGGTCGACTTGCCGGCGCCGACCTCGCCGGTCAGTAAGCCGGCGCCGTGATGATCGACCAGGAACTGAAGGCGCGCCTTGACCTGATTCCACGCTTGCGATGCAAACAACTGCTTGGCGTCGGGGTTGTCGCTGAACGGAGTCTTTTTGAAACCAAAGAACGCTTCTACCATGGCGGCTCCTCCTCGTCCTTTTTCTTCACGAGCAGATCGACGAAGTTGATGCCGGTCGGCTCAGGATCGGCGGCTTTGGCCGGCTTGGTCGAGGGCAACTGGCCGTTAACCACGGCGTCGACGAGCCGCGCCGTTCCTTCGGATTTGCCCTGGAAGAAAATCTCGACGAGGGCGGGATCGAGAGGATCGAAGCGGGCCTCGACTGTTTCCCCGGCCAGATGGGGTGGTGCTTCGTAGAAGCGATTTTGCAGCAGGAAGGTGCAATCGCGCCGGACCACGCGATCCAGCCGGTGAAAGAAAAGGCGGCGGAAGTCGGTTGATGGCGGCAGTTGACGGATGTGCTCGATATCGCGCTGCCAGCGCAGCAGCGGAGTGGTTCCCAGCGAGCTATGCTCAGTCCGGTGATACACGTCGAGCCAGGCCCACAAGCGCTCATTCAGTTCATCGAGCGAAAGCGTCTGCTTGCGGTCCAGGTTGTTCAGAAACTGTTCCCGGCACGAGCGGAAGAAACGCTCGATTTTCCCACGGCCCTCGGGTTGATACGGGGGCGTGTGGACGATCAGCATACCAACCGACGCGGAGATCCGCGCCAGTTGCGGGCTGCGATAGATCTTGGCATTGTCCATATAGAGCCGCACCGGCACGCCCCGAGCGGCGGCGGCTTGGCGTAAGCAGTCCAGGCAGGCATCGAGCCCCTGGCTGGCGTAGAACTGAGCATGGGGAATCAGCCGGCTGGCGTCATCGAGAATGGCGTGCAGAAGGGCCTGCATTTTGCCGCCGCCGGGACGCTGCACATACGGACCATAGAGCATGTCCGATTGCCAGATCTGGTTGCTGTGTTCGGCTTCGAACTTCTTGTGCGCCGCGGGAGCGAGCAGTTGGCGCTCAGAGAGACCGCGCTGTTTAAGAAAGCGATACAGCGTCGACGCAGAGATGCCGGCCGTGTCTTGGCCTGACGACAGGGCCAGTTCCCGCAACAGCGTCGTGCCGGTGCGGTGCGGGTTTTCGCGTTTGAGGCGTTCGATCAGGTCCGCCAACTGCGGTGTAATCGTTCGGGACTTACCACGGTCAAGCCGGGGTTGCGGCGCAAGGGCTTCAAAGCCGCCGTTGCGATACCGCAGCGCCCAGTCCAGCAGCGTGTCCACCGAGATCGACGTCCGTTGGGAGCCGGGGATCTCATACTGCCGGGCGGCAATCTCTTCGGCACGACGCGTGAGTTCACCACGCGGCAACGCTTCCAGCACCAGCGGCGCAATCAGGCCGTAGCGGAACAAGGCGATTTTCTCGGCCTTCGCATCCATTCGGATGAACCTCCACAGCCAAAGCATAAGGTCGGGGGAGGATCATCTCCACGCAAAAGCTATGTGTTCCGGTTCAGGCGGGCGGGGCCACCGGCGGCAGCGCGGTGAGACGACCGTCCGGAGCGAGAAACGCCGGCCAGCCGAGCAGGTGAGCGCGCACCCCGGCAAACAGAAACCGATGAGCTGCGATCCAGCCGATTGACTCCAACATCCGAAGAGCTCTTGAGGTAAAGTCGGGCGCCGCCGGCGGAGCCATGAGCGCAGCCAGGGTGGCGCATAGCTTCTCCGCTTGTTGCCGGAAACGGCGTACCCAGAACTGTCCCCGCTGGTAGGGCATCACCGCTAACTTGGCGGCGTTGGCCGCGGCCTTCAGTGTGAGGCCGAGGAGGAGCCGCGCCACTAAAAAGAGAGCGATGACCACGATCCCGAAGCGCAGATACGGCAAGGCAAACTCGGGCAGCAGCGACACTGTGCGTTTGCAACAGCAGCAGAGGTATCGACGAACGCGGATCGTGCCATCGAACGCGATATCCACCAAGGTGCGCGTGTAGAAGCCGTGCGCCCTCAGCGGATGATGTGCTTCACACTGGGGACAGTGATCCGGCCGGTAACGGTCGGGATCGGAAAGCTCTTCAGAATATCGCTGGATCGAGCCGGCAAAGCGGTGTAGGATTTGCATAGATCTCCTTCCGGGAGTCGGCAGACTCCCGCTTGGATCTGCGGAGGGTTCTCACGGTTCGAAAGGCGAGGGCCCTCCGATTATCCGCTCCACATCCTACAGCCATTCCGCTAGCCAGTTTCGAAAAGGCAAAAAACAATCGGGTTCGTCGGTGTCAGAACAGTTTTCCACATTGCGGCAACGGGGCGTCATACGCCTTCCTTCGGCGTGATACGCTCATAAAGTCAATATCATTACGAGCGAAAGGCGGGACCGCTCTTCCCAAAAGACCCGTACCGATGCGCAAGCTTCAGGCAGATCTCAAACCATACACATTCAGTCAGTTTGTCGATTTCCTCTTCGCCCCTGTAGCCCAGTCTGAATCTGTAAGCCGAAATGATAGGTGGTATTTCAATACAAAAGTCTGTTTCGACCCGCACCGGATCTGCGGGTACTACGTTCAACTGTTCCGCAATTCCGCCTTCCTTCTCGACCACTACTCGCGCGGCCAGCTTGAGCAAGGATTCTCGGCAATGACGGTCCGCAGCCTCTCGTGCTCAGTGCTGGAACTCATCTGGAACCCCGAGCTGCCGTTCGTTGAGCGAGCGGAATGCGTTAGATCGATGTTTCACCTATGTCGTGACATCTTTCGACAGGATGAGATAGGCTTCACGGCCTCCATGTGGTGGGACAGTTTTTGCTTTGACTGGGAATGCGGCAACAAGCGACGGTCGCGAGGTGGCGAGGACCTTTTGATGCAGGACGTCATGCTTGGCACGCTCTCCCAAGTCATGCTGATCGATTCGTCAATTTGTCGAGGCTCCGCTCTTCACGGACTCGAACACCTGCATCACCCAGAGACCCTGGCATTGATTGAAGGATTGATCCTAAGCCATCCAGAACTCGCAGAGGAACTGACTCAGTGCGCAGATGGCATTCGAAATCGTGATCCGTTGTGGATGCGAGATGCGCGCCCGGGAGATTAGCTCCGCGGCCAACGCTCGTGTCTCCAGCCGCGAGTCGGCATTGATAACCGCGCATTCCGAGTTCAAATTCAAGGGCCGTCCTTGACGCACGAAGCGCATCCGCTCCTGCGAACTCAATTTGAGAAAAGCGAACGGCTAAGAGGGAGAAATTCCCGGCCGGTTACACTTATCGCTGTGTTGATGCTGATTCTCTTGCTGCACTTCTTGGCCCTGGGCGTCCATGACGCGGAGGTTGAACCGTGCGTCGGTGTTTCCCTGTTCGGCGGCTAGGCGGAACCAGCGGACGGCCTCGGCGTGGTCTTGCGGTACGCCTTGGCCCTGGGCATACATGAGGCCGAGATTAAACTGTGCTTCGGCGTTTCCCTGTTCGGCGGCTTGGCGGTACCAGCGGATGGCCTCGGCGTAGTCTTGCGGCACTCCTTGCCCCTGGGCATACATGACGCCGAGGTTGTGCTGACTTCTCGCATCTCCCTGTTCGGCGGCTTGGCGGAACCAGCGGACGGCCTCCGTGTAGTCCTGCGGCACTCCTCCGCCCTGGGCATACATGACGCCGAGGTTGTGCTGACCTCTCGCATCCCCCTGTTCGGCGGCTTGGCAGTACCAGCGGATGGCCTCGGCGTAGTCTTGCGACACTCCTTGGCCCTGGTGATAGGCGATGCCGAGGTCAAACTGAGCGTCGGCGTTTCCCTGTTTGGCGGCTTGGCGGAACCAGCGGACGGCCTCGGCGTAGTCTTGCGGTATTCCTTGACCCTGGGCATACATGACGCCGAGCTTGAATTGAGCATCCGCGTTTCCCTGTTCGGCGAGTTCGAGGAAGATCGGCGAATCTTTCTGTGAGGCAACCTGTGCTGTGGAGGTAGCAGGAGGTTCAGGCGGCTTGACAGGAGATCCGCAGGAAGTGCAGAAATTAACGTCTGGCGCGTGCTGCTTGCCACACCTTGTGCAGAACATGGCACTCCCGTCTCCTCAATCCTAATCCTTGCCAGCGCGCAATGATAGCGTGCGTGCTCGACCAATTAGCCAACCCGCTTTCACCATCGTTGTTGCAAGCTCGTCCTGGAACCACGACTTTTTGCGCGTCACCTACGCCGATATCTGACCTATTGTAGTGCCACCGCAACGCGACGGTTGAGCGAGCGATTGGCAGTGGCAACGAACGGTGTTGGGGGGCAAATCCGAGCCACCTGCGCAAATCGCTGGTGATGTATCCCCGTGTGTTGAAGGATGGGCACTTTCAGCCACAACTGATTGATTCGGTGCGTGTTGCGGCAGATTCTCCGGAACCCTCCTGTTACCCTAGCGTTTACTGATGGGCGGACCATGCCGTCGTAGAGTGGCTTCGCCGGTTCCAGATGCCTGCAGTTGCGTTGGCGGTTACGCACATACGTATGCCGCCAACGCCTCGGTTTGCATCGATGGTTCGTTCTTCGATCGGCTCTACAGCGACCTGAGGAAAGCCATCAGATCGGCGTCCTTTCGCCAGGGCTTCGTGCTGCCGCCGTTGATCTCGCACTTTGATAAGGCCTTCGATTTCATGTCGAGATCGATCTCGGCGTACACGTTCGTAGTGTCCAGGGAGACATGGCCGAGCCAGGCGCGGATGGTGTTGATGTCGACGCCAGCTTTGAGAAGGTGGCAGGCTGTCGTGTGGCGTAGAACGTGGGGGCTCACCTTTTTGCCACCGAGCGATTGTTGTATTGCCGCTCCGCGCTTTCCGTAACGGCCCACCAAATCATAAATGCCGTAGCGCGTCAGCGGCTGGTTCAACCTGTTCAGGAAAACCCGCTCATCCGCGTTTCGGTTCATCGTTATCGCAGCGAGGGCCTTCGCGGTCGCGGGCCAAAGCGGACAGTAGCGGGTTTTTGACCCCTTGCCGAAAATCTTCACTACGTGTTGCTCGCTACCCGCCCCTGTTCTCAGTTCCAGATCTGCAAGCTTGAGTTGGGCCGCCTCACTGGCGCGAGCCCCGGAGTTGTAGAGGAAAAGCAACAGGGCGTAGTCTCTACGAACTTCCGATCCGTCCCCTTTAGCCACGGCCAGCAGCGCATCGATCTCAGGCTTGTCCAAGAACGAGATATGCGGCTTAGCGCCCTTCTTGAAGGGAACTGAGCGAAGTTGGCCGCACCACGCCACGTGTTCCGGACTCTGTTCGCCGATGAAACAAGCCAGCGCGTGGATCGCGGCAAGGCGTTGGTTTCTCGTGGCAACGCAGCAACCCCGCGCTTCCTCCAGGTATTGCAAAAATGAACGGATCACGCCAATGGAAACCTGCTCGACGAGCAGCCGATCAACCGGGGTCTTCACTTCCTTTGCCGCGAACGGGAGCAGCAGAGCAAGCGTGTCACGGTAACTGCGTTGGGTGTTCCGGGACAAGTTGCGATCGGCAACCATATGTTCCAGCAGGAATCGCCGAATCCATGGTCCGAGCTTCGAGTGGTCACTCATGGCTTCCCTCCGGTTTGGCGAACGTTTCAAAGCGAGAGCTGGCTTCCTGTAGTAGCTCCGGGGTCATCGTCAAATAGCGTTGAGTATAGGAAACCTGAAGATGGCCCAAAAAGGTGGAGAGCTTCGGGAGCATCAGGTTCACGTCAGACCCTGCTTTGTACCATTCGACCAAGCGGTGCACGGCAAATGAATGGCGTAGGCCGTGCAAACATGGCTGAAAGTGGCCTCCATCCTCCCGATTGACCTTCGCGAGTTCGCGCAGACGCCGGAATGCCTGCTCTGCAAGTTGAATGGTTATCCGGTCACCGGCGTCGCTTACGAAGAACGGCGCACTGTCCTCGTCAGAATGACCGAGGCATTGCCGCGTAGCGGCATAGCTCTGAAGAACTGGCGCAAGGTCGCCGCCGATCGGAACGAGCCTATCCTTATAAAACTTACTGACTCTGATCTTCAGCAGCATGTTGACGAAATCAACATCCGAAATAACGAGCCGGACCGCTTCGCCGATCCGAAGTGCTGCACCGTAGAGCACGAGCAGCATCGCCTGCACGGTATGCGGCTGCAACTTGCTCAGGGGAAGATGAACAACGGTCTGGAGAAGGTACCGAAGCTCATCCGCATCGTAAATGTGCGGCATCAACGTCTCGGATACGCGCGGCATTCTAACCGGCAGCGGCGAAGTCGTTGCGATCCCTCTTGCCAGCGCGAAGCGATAGAGCCCTCGCAGAGTGGACCATTTCTGGATGGCGGTCTGCGCCGACGTGCCGCACCCGAACAAAAACGCGTGTACCTGTTCGGCGTCGAAATCGTCGGGCATGGCATCGCCTGCTGCGCGCGCGAACGAACGAAGAATGACCGCAGGGCTGTCAAACTTCATTCCCAGCGAACGCTTGTGTTGTATGTATTGCTCGACGGTCTGGGCAATCGTCATCGTAGACCTCCAAAGTCGAGCTCGGCAACTTCCCGCAGACCTTTCATGTCAACCTTGCGTAGACACGTGTCGAGTCGCTGGAACTGTGCCCGAGTAGATCGCCGATCTCTTTCAGCGAGAATCCTTCGGCCATCAAATGGGTGGCGCACGCGTGACGCAAAGCGTGCGGCCCTCGATGTGCAAGGTCGATTCCCAATGCGTCAAGCCTTTCACGAATGCCATCGTAGAATCCAACTTTCGAAAGTGGGCGCCAGGGTGCCTTGAGAGTGATGAATATATCCCGATGACCACATCTTGGACGGACTTCACGAATGTAACGGACGAGGGCATCGCCGACTTCGCGGGTCAACGGGAACTGTTGTGTCTTCCGGGACTTTGATCGTCGGACTGTCATCGTCTCGCGGTCCCAATCGATGTCGTCCAAGCGAAGCTGTCGCACTTCATTGCAACGAAGACCGTAAACGGCAAATAAGAGAATGGCCGCTCGGTCACGCAAATCTCGTTGGGTTCCGCCATCCGTGCTGGCAAGCAAAGCGCGAACCTGTTCCCACGACGGACCGAGCGGCACGTTCTCCATGCCGTAGACGCGCGGACCCTCAATGCCTTCGGCGATTCCGGCGGTGCACCAACCTTGTTGCTCGGCGTACCGGAAGAATGTTCGCAGTCTCTGGGCGTTCGTTGCAACTGTGCGACGTCTCCAAACGTGTTTGCCTTTGGAGGTCAAATAGCGATCCACATCCGTGAGGGCGACTTCCGAAAAGGCGCGCTTCTCAGCGTCGAGCCATGAGAGAAAGCCATGCACTGTCACGAAGCGGGATGAGATCGTCGGAGATGCCAGTCCTTGTTCGTCGCGCATGTAGCGCGTGAACTGTCCAAGATGCTCGGTGAAAGGTTGCGGCTGCTTCGATTCGACGAAGAGGCCGGAGAATCGCAGCCACGCCTTCGCGGCAGTCAGAATCCGCGCACGCACTATCTGCGAAACACGCTGGTCTGCGCGCATCCACTCGTCGACGGCTGCTTCGATTGCCGCCAGAGTCACCTTGGCTGGTGGTGTAATGTCAATCCGCTCGGCGACGCCGAAAATGTCTCGCGCCGCACTGTGAATGGTTCCCAGTGCGTGTCCCTGTTTGGCAAGGTGCTCAAGGAAGTCGTTTCTGATTTGGGCCAACGGTGCGGCCTGCTGCATTCGCACCGTGAAGGATCTTCGATAAAGATTCTCGAACAAGGTGTTGTGCCTCCTTGACGAGCGATGGTACTCCAAACAACCTGCTCCAGTTATGTGGCCTTGAAAAAGACCGGCCATGTGCGAATTGGACGGTCTGGGTGGCAGTGGCTGCTTAACAAAACATAATTGCAGCCGAAACATAACACGCGAGACTTTTCACACCCGATGCCGGCTGGACGTGGCTTGTCACGGAAGGCTCGGAAGAGGAGGACGGAGACTGGCTCCTGTTCGGGTATGTGATGGGTCTGGAGGAGGAGTGGGGGTATTTCCTGCTGTCCGAAATTGCGAGCGTCCAAGGCCCACTCGGGTTAGCTGTGGAGCGCGACCTTTGGTTTCAGCCGGGCCCCATTGATGAGGTGCTTCGCCGCGAACGACCGAGTCACAAAGAGATAGGCACTCACAACTAAGTCACCGTTGATGCTTGGAATGGAATTTATGCAGGATTTGCGGCGTTCTTTCTGTGCCATGATGAGGTTAAGGAGTTGCAAGAGAGCCAAACACTCACATGCCGACCAAAGTCACGAACGAAATCCTAACCGCAGCCATTGAAGGCTTCGAGGCGCAGAAGACAAAAATCAACGCTAAGATCGCAGAGCTTCGTGAGACGCTCTCCGGGGGTCCCGCCAAACCCGCCGTCGCTCCACAACCGCAAAAGCGCAAACGCAAAAGGATGAGCGCCGCTAGCCGTGCCCGGATCGCCGAAGCACAGCGGAAGCGTTGGGCTGCGTCCAAAGAGGCGGCTGAGCCGCCAGCCTCAGAAGCGGCGCCCAAACCCAAACGGAAGCTTTCGGCGGCTGGCAGGAAGGCGATTATCGCCGCTACGAAGAAACGGTGGGCGTTGAAGAGAGCCGAAGCTGCGAAGGCACAGTCGCCGGTCGCAAAGAAGTCTGCACCTGCAAAAAAGGCTGCTGTCAAAAAGGCGGCGGTGAAAAAGACGGCTACGAGGAAGACGGCCCCGGCTGCTGCGCAGAGCGCAACGGAAACTGGCGGTCAGTAAGCGAATTGCTGTAGTGGGTCAGTTTCCGACTTGGCGAGAACTCGTCAATTTGGATTGAAACCCGCTCCATCAGTCATTGCGGCGCTTTATTCGGGATGGGATTTGTTCAAGAATGGGGCGACAACAGCCGCCCGATTCGGAGCTCGTCGTACCAATGCTGATACAGCGCCTCGACGCGGCACACGATCGCTTTCAGAAGGTTGATCCGGTGCTCGTTGTATTCCTCTTGTCCATTATTCGATAAATATTGTTGAGGGCCGTCTTTGGGCACAGACTCCACCCAAAGCGCGTACTGGGCGTCGCTAATAAAACTGGCTTCGCGAAGGGCCTTCAGGGTTGTGATCTGGTACTTGTTTTCCTCGGACCACACCCTCTTCAGCTTCACCGCCGGGCTGTTCGCTTGGTCTGCACGATTCGCTTCCAGCGGCCATACCCTCAAATTCCCAATGGTCCCATGCCAGACCTTGAGCACCTGAGGGATGGTCCACCGGTTCTCGATATAGCGGCGAGCGTGGATGTGATCGATGTCCCAAGGGCAATTAGTGTCCTCCAGGCCATCTAGGCTTGCCGGATCGAAATCGGGAAACCATTTCACAATCCAGCTCCGCTGCGCGTAATACAATAGCTGTCGCTTCTCCGAGAGCGCATCAATAAAGGTACTCCAGGCCTCCTCTTGCCGCCCCCGTCGATCTTCGACGCCCTTCCCGAATGGCGTGTTTTCTGAATGAGCGTACCAGCGTCGCGGATCATCGTCATTCTGCCCGAGGTTTCCGGAAAGGTGATAGTACCAGTCCCAGCCGTTCCAAAAGTCGCTCGCGTAAGTCTTGAGCCCACGTGCCTTCGTAACAACATGGTCGAGACATTTCTTCAGCACCCGAGGGGGCATCATGGGAACAAGTCTGAATTTCCGGTTATCATCACGCAACGGAAAGCACTCACTTCTTATCCAAGTGTTCTTGAAGAAGTTGCGCCTGTGTCGCCACAGGGCGTCCAAGCACGCTTTATGGTCGCTCGCGAACCAACTCAATAGGGTTACCGCTCCCAAGAGACGACGATGTTCCTCTTCCCCAGGCTCGGTCCAGTTATCAAAATGCTCGTTCAACCAACACAACAACAGAAAATAGATATGGGAGGACTTCGCGGACGAGGCAAGTTCCGCCGACAGCATCGGTGGGAGGCAAAACGATCTCCCGTTGTCCGGTTTAAGTGTCAGTAAGCGGTCGGCTCGCTCGAACAGATCAGGCGCCCTCTTCTCCATGAAATGAACCAAATCATGTTTGAAGCCCCGATGCGTCGGGTCACTGCCATGAACCAACCTGCGGAAGCGCGCCGCGTCCGGGACGGCCGGTGGATAGTCTGCGTTCGGCATCGAAAGAACAAGACGAGTTACCAGTGCGACCAGGCGCGATGGGGGCATTCGATTATGGCCCAAATCCTCCACCAGCTTATAGCAGCCCGGCCACACTGCTTTCAGGATAGAATAGCTCAACTCTTCGCCAGTCAAAACGGTGCCGCCCGAGTTGATCCTCGCGAACAACAATTCAACGACGCCGCCTTGGCCGTCGTCGCCGGACTGAGCAGTGTTCTGAAGAAACTGCGTGCGCGGCAGGACGATGCCGGGGATCCTGGAGCTGGCATCAAGCGCGTACCGGAAGCCACCTACGAGGCGATCAAAGAAGCTGCTATCCAGGCGCCTTTCGATGAACTTCCTCTTAGTTTCGTCGCGCCAGATTGACAACTTACTGACCGATGTTCGCAGGGCCTCGCGAGCATCAGAGTTTCTGACGGCTTCAAGCAGAAGACGAACGGGAACCGGAGCCTCCGCATCATAGGGCCAACATAGTTTGAGGCGTATCTTGCCTGCTCGGAATGTGATCTGCTGTCTGAGATCTTTCGGACAGGCGTGCTCGTAGTAACCCATCGCTTGGCGGCAATGCTCGGCGCTCAGTCGTTCTTCCGGGACGGCTTTCTTGTACCCCCAAGGATGCGACAGAGTGATCACCCGAAAGAGAAACTCACGGTCATCCGAGAGTCTCGGCGGCGCAAGGTCAACCCACAGGGCATGACGATCCGGTTCAGGGTTTTCACTACGCCAGATGTCCAAAAATCCCAACCCGATCGCGAGAGCTCGTTGCTGGCCGTCGATCAAATGATGCGTCGGATCGCGTTGGACCTTGCTGCCCCTGAGTGGTCGGGTGCCCAGATCTGCGTTGAACTCCGAAAGAAGGAACGCGCCTATGGGCAGGCCGCGCACCAGCGAGTCCCACAAGCGCTCAACCTGAGAGGGCTTCCATACGGAGCCGCGCTGTAGAGCAGGCAGGGTGGCGTGCACCTCGCACTTACCCAAGGAGGGATCGCCTGGTAGCGACCACGAGGCGATGTCCTCCAGCGTCAAACTACGCAGGTTCTCCGAGACGTCCATTTGTCAGCTTCATTGTAATCGTGAAGCGCGTCGACTGGAGCATCATAGTTCCAACTGCCACACTCTCCGGAAAGCACCCGGAAGCACCGCGGGGCGGACGGCACAAGTCGCGACAGGGACCTTCTTGCAACGCCATTTTGTCCACTTGGATGAAAAACGCTAGGACCTTATCGGAAGCGCCCCGGCAGACAAGGTTCGGGCGAAGGTACAGTGCCCGGGCCGGGGCGATTTCGATAAGGGCGTTAGAAGGAAGCCGCTGGCGCGGCGACTCGGATG